>OJKZ01000030.1_pt1 | contig 96306 bp, 76 predicted proteins | sample 1596791 | NCBI WGS metagenome assembly OJKZ01 (sample SAMEA3904677, study PRJEB24821) | metagenome | biome: Builtin; feature: hospital; material: surface | place: USA | collected 2013-06-04 | reverse complement strand
CCCTTTCACCATCCTACCCATCCCAGCACATCAAAATGCGAATTAGCCATAAAATTGAAAAATCATAGCTCTTCGGTAATAATTTGTCGACTGATATGAAGAAAGGGCTGACTCCAGGGAATGGAGTCAGCCCTTAGTGTTTGAGGAAATGAGACCCTACTGAGGATAGTTAGTTGCAGTCTATCGAGTGAGACAACAGGTCCTTTAGGGGATGCTGTAAGACTTATGTGGCTGTGGTGTCCTCGGATGCCGTCCTCATAAGGGTTTGTCCCTACTGATCGAAATCGAAAATAGAGGCTGGGTAAGTCACCTCCTCCAGAAAGAGCCCCTCGCTGGGTGCCGACGAGCCACAGAGGGATCGGTCTCTGGCGGTCAGTAGATCTATGAAGGCTGATGGCTCCATCCTCCCTCTGCCTACTTCAAATAGTGTCCCGACTATACCGCGGACCATATTTCTCAGGAAGCGATTGGCGGTGATATGAAAGGTGTAGCAACACTCACCGAAGGAGGAGTCCCTCACCCACCTGGCCTCCGTGACGGTGCAGATGTGTGTCTTGACCTGCGAGTGCTTCTTGGAGAATGTGGTGAAGTCGTGCTCGCCGATGAGGTGCGAGGCCGCTTCGTTCATCGCCCCAAAGTCCAGCGTCTCCGGGACAAGGGTGCAGTACTTCCGGGTAAAGGGGGATGCCTTGGTCCTTACGTGGTACCCGTAGCGGCGACTCACCGCATCAAATCGGGCATGGGCATCAGCCGTTACTCGTCTGACCTCAAGTAGAGCAATGTCCGGAGGAAGGAAGCGGCGCAGACGGTAGGTCAATTGCTCTATCTCTTCGCCCGATAGGTCGAGATCCAGATGGCACGCCATCCGAGCGGCGTGTACCCCGGTGTCTGTCCGACCCGCTCCGGTAACGGATATGGGACGACGAAGCATAGTGGAGAGTCTCAGCTCCAGCTCTCCCTGCACGGTGCGACCCTCAGGCTGTGATTGCCAGCCGAGGAAGTCGGTACCGTCGTATGCTATGTAGAGGAAGTACCTCATTTGATACTATTCATAAAAAGTCCCACAGTGCTCCTCTAAGTGGATCTCTGTGGGACTTATTAACTCTTGATGGTCAGACCATCCTCAGTAGATGTACTGCGAGAGAGATTACTTCTTCGTCTCCTCCTTCTTCTCAGGGTTACTCTTGGAGGGGTCGTACTTGTCGTTGAGGTACTTGACTACCTCCTCTGTGATGTCATACATCGGGACTGAGTAGATGATCGAGCCGCCCTGATTAGAGAGGATCACCTGGTAGTGTCCGTGGAGCTCATTGTAGGTGCGGATCTGAGACCAGATCGTATCCGACAGCGCCTTCATCGTCTTAGCCTGCTCCTCCATGAGCTCTCCGGAGAGCTTCTGCTGGAGCTGCTGGAAGTCCTGCTGCTTCTTCCCAAGTCTCTGATACTCACGCTCGGCACGCTCCTGGCTGAAGAAAGCATTGTTATTCATCTTGTACTGGAAGTCCTGCATCTCCTTCTCCAGCTGTCGTCCCTGAGCATTAAGGTTTGCCTGCTTTGTCTCTGCGGATGCCATAAGCTTGTCATTGACATCCTTAGCGTAGTTGTACTGGCTCATCAGGCTGTCCAGGGTGACGTAAGCGATCGGCATAACCACCGCTGAGTCTCCTGCTTGTATGGGAGTGACCTTAGGAGACTTGGATCTCTGGTCTGTAAAATGGAGCACAAAGAGTGCAACTACAGCAACCGCCAGTATGACGGTAATGATGGTATTGGTAGAGTTCTTCATTGATGTAATGATAGGAGCAGTAGCCACGATAGTGGCTAAGGAAGCTCCGCTTGGATTGTGTAAGTTTCGAGATTAGCAGTATGATACGAGTGGTGAGGGATGACCTAGTATCTCATGAGAGATGCCAGGCATCTACTCGTCTGAGGAGTGGATGCGATCGTAGAGGTCCCGATGCTTCATCTCCTGAGCGGTGATCTTATGGCCGCACACCAGCCCCTTAGCTCGGAGTGCAGGCTGGTCCTCTACTTCGGTCTTAGGGAATTCGCCCCCCTCCACGAAGAAGACCCTCACGCCTAAGAGCAACACTGCAAGCCCCACGAGAGCTAGTGTCAGTATGAGTGTTATGGTCATAATCTATGCTATCGATTCCTTAGTGATCAGATTACGAGGGCAAATATACCCTTTTTATTCATTCCTTGTAATCTTCTTTTCCCTCTTCCCGCTCCTCTCAGCTCTCATTTAGGGTCTTATAACACTTCCTATCTCTTAGTACAAGCCCGTAATGGTGGGGTAGTCGAGTGGGGAAAAAGTGAAGCCCCTCAAGTGAGACAAATATCTACACCTAAGGGGCTTCGGGGGAGGGAGTGGCGCGACTTGGAATTGAACCAAGGACACATGGATTTTCAGTCCATTGCTCTACCACTGAGCTACCGCGCCGATATGCTGTTGTCGGGGTTGCTCCCCGTTTTTGCACTGCAAAGGTAAGATAAAAAATTGGATTAGCAAGGCCTCCCGCACGCAACCAGGTCATTTGTCGCAGATCGTGTACTCCCAGATAAGACCCATCGGTAGAGTAGGGTGGGTCCAGTCAGTACGTAAGAGTTGGGTGCTTCTGCTCCTGCAAGCACAAAAGAGGAAGACCAGGGGTGACGCATTTGAAATTAAGCGTTATAGTCATAAGCAAGGATTTCGGATGGTTCCTTAAGGGCATTTATCTTCTGGCAATCATCATAGGACCTTCTCTCTTTCGCTCTCATTCTGCCAAGGAAGAAGAGGGCGATCTTGTATATGATATTTATGTATTTAGCCGCATTACTTCTTCTTTTAAGTGGCTAATTCACATTGTGAGCTGTAGAGTTCTTCGAAAGAAAGAAAGGGGAAGATCGAAAAGACCGATAATAAGTGGAGAGTGATCGATATCACTATCTCTACCTACGTCGTTGACGATGAGGAGGTATACGATAAGATGAAGGAAACGCTCTCAGGGGTGCTGGAGCATAAGACCGGGAAGTGATAGGAAGAATACCACAGAGTCCAAGAGACTATAAATTAAGAGTGTCATAGCTCGTCAGAATTACGACACTCTTGTATTACTGCTCTCTAGGACGTTCTATCCAGAGGTCTGTCAGCGGAGAGGGAGGGATTCGAACCCCCGGAAGCTCGCACTTCAACGGTTTTCAAGACCGCCGCAATCGACCACTCTGCCACCTCTCCAGTATGTCTCCCTTACCCCCTCAAATGTGGCGCAAAGGTACGAAATATTATCTTCCTTACAAGTGGATCAGCCCAGGTAGCTCCTAAGGTTGGTCTTGTCGCAATCGTTGCGCAGCTGGCGGATCGCCTTTTCGCGGATCTGTCGGACGCGCTCCCTGCTAAGGTCTATGGCGGCACCTATCTCATCCAGGCTCATCTCCGGCTGTCCTCCGAGACCGAAGGTGTGTACCAGCACGAAGCGCTCCCTCTCATTGAGACAGTCCATGGCGACGCTGATCTCATCAGATAGAGACTCATTGATCAGCCGATGATCTACCTCGGGGGCCTCATCATCAGTCATCACGTCGAGGAGGGTATTGGTCTCTCCGTCCTCAAAGGTCTTGTCGACGCTGATCTCTCCCTTGTCGATCTGGATGATGTCGATCACCTTATCCAGATCCATATCCAACTCATCAGCAAGCTCCTCAGGTGAGGGCTGGCGCTGATGGATCTGCTCAAATCGGTCACGGGCATTCTTTAACTTAGTGACATTACCGACCTGATTCTGAGGCAGGCGGACTATACGTCCCTGGTCTCCCAGTGCTTTGAGGATGCTCTGTCGGATCCACCAGACGGCGTAGGTGATGAACTTGAACCCCCTCGATCCATCAAAACCCTGTGCAGCACGTATCATACCCAGGTTGCCCTCATTGATGAGATCGATCAGTGGCAGCCCGAGATCCTGGTACTGCTTCGCCACACTGATCACAAATCGGAGATTAGCTCTGACAAGCTTGTCGACAGCCTCATGAGAGTGCTCGTCATGGCGCTGGATGCGCATAGCAAGCTCAGCCTCCTCGTCAGCGGTGATCATTTCCTCCTTCGCCACCTCCTTCATATAACGATTCATCACCGCATCATCACGACTGGTGATGGACTTTTCTATCTTAAGCTGTCTCATGATTGACTAATTCTCCACGTATTATCCATATCTCTGGTCACACTCTACAGCACTACAAATAGTAAGCCAATGCCATCGAGCTGACTTCTTTTCTTACCGATCATAGGTAGCATGATCAACTATGGGACGAATAGACATCAGCCCAAGTAGGTCTTGAGGTGAGTCTCCTCGCTTGCTTCACGGAGATGACGAAGTCCTTTCTCCTTGATCTGTCTGGCACGCTCTCGAGAGACATTGAGCCTCATACCGATCTCCTCGAGGGTCATCTCTGTCTGACCTGCTAGTCCGAAGAACATCTTGAGCACCTCAGCCTCCCTCTCAGGGATCATGGTGAGAGCGCTCTCTATCTCTGTGGCGAGGGACTCATGCATCAGGGAGTGGTCGGCAACGGGCGAGTCGTCGTCCGGCAGTACATCCAGCAGACTGCTGGTCTCTCCCTGCTCAAATGGCGCATCCACACTCACGTCACGACTATCCAGCTCCAGCACCTCGCGGACCTTGTCCTCATCCATGCCGGTGGCAGCAGCAAGCTCAGAGACAGATGGCTTGCGCTGATTGTCTGCCTCAAAGGCGTTCCGCGCTTTGATGATCTTGGATAGGTTCCCCACCTGATTCTGTGGGATCCGAACCATACGCGACTGCTCGGCAAGTGCTGAGAGGATGCTCTGTCGTATCCACCAGACAGCGTAGGAGATGAACTTGAAGCCCTTGGTCTCATCAAACTTCTCTGCCGCCTTGATGAGCCCAATATTGCCCTCATTGATCAGGTCCGGGAGCTCCATCCCCTGATTTTGGTACTGCTTGGCCACAGATACCACAAAGCGAAGATTAGCTCTCACCAGCTTATCCAGAGCACGAGTCCCCTCCCGCCCACCTCGGTGGATGAGCTGGGCCAGCTGCACCTCCTCGTCCGGGGTAATCAACTTCTCCCGGCCGATTTCAGTTAGGTACCGCTCCAGAGAGTCGGAGTTGCGGTTAGTGATAGACTTTTGAATCTTAAGCTGTCTCATGCGTAAGTAGTAGTGTGAAAGCAAGCATGGCAATGCCATTGGTAACGGCAAAGATACCAATTGTTTTAATTCTCAAATACGGTCAGATTAGGCGCCTTTTAGGCTAATGAATTTCGATCTGACTTCGGAAGTTCCAGTTATTGCATAGCTGATCATGTAGTCACTTTGTGATGTTTATTGATGGATAAATAATAAGCTGGGTACTAAGAGGTTTAGTGGTTTTTTCTCGGAGTGTCTGACCCCGATGGATATGGCTGCAGACTAATACCGGTAATAGCGATGACTAATACCGGTATTAGTTGTCTCTATTACAGGTAAAAGAAATCACCCTGATTATTTGCCGTCGCTGACCCTTTCATCTCGCATATGGTGTGAGGACGTACAGATAAAAAATACTCAGAAGTGGGTATTTAGATCCCGGTTATCTTTTGGCACATTTGCATTTCAGAGAAAAAAAGATAGTAAGCATCATGAGACTCACGCAGCTCCACACGGGAGAGACCGGTACCATCGTCTATCATACAGCTCCGAGGTCCTTTCGGAAGCGGTTGCTGGAGATGGGGTTTGTCCCCGGTGCTAAGGTGCACGTGATCCGCAATGCGCCGCTTCTCGATCCGGTCGAGTACAGTATCCTTGGGTACCGACTCACCCTACGCCGGTCGGAGGCAGAGACGATTGAGGTGTCGCCTGTTGAGTCCTCTGAGACTCAGCCCGGACACCTTTCGTCTGATCACTTAGTCGGCACGCCTCCTCCCCTTGCGGAAAAAAGTCTCCCCAAGACAAAGGGACCGGTGGCAAGCGAGGTGACGGTAGCTTTTGTCGGCAATCCTAATTGTGGCAAGACCTCACTCTTCAACGCTGCCAGTGGCTCTCACCAGCAGGTGAGCAACTATGCAGGCGTGACTGTGGCGGCTGCCGTGGCGGACTACCGACAGGGGGATACGCTCTTCCACTTGGTCGATCTGCCGGGGACTTACTCCCTCTCCTCCTACGGTCCGGAGGAGAAGTTTGTGACCCATCAGCTCTTCGAGAGCGAGACCCCGCCTGATGTGATCGTCAATGTTGTCGACGGATCCAATCTGGAGCGAAACCTATACATGACAGTCCAGCTCATGGAGGCCGGGGTGCCGACCATTGTGGCGCTGAATATGTACGACGAGCTGAGGGATAGCGGCACAAGGCTTGATGTCAAGGCGCTGTCGAGACGGCTCGGTATGCCGGTGATCCCGACCATCGGTCGGACCGGTGAGGGGCTGAGGGAGCTCTTTGCTACTGTTGCTCGTCTACACTGGGAGCGACTGGACGCGGTTCATCGACCCACAGGGCCGAGTGTGAAGTATGAGGGGGCGCTCCGTCAGTCCATAGAGGAGGTGACCCGGCTCATCGAGTCGGAGACCTCCCTTGGCGATGAGAGCGCCTGGCTCCGGCCTAACTTCCTCGCCATCAAGTTGCTGGAGCAGGATCAGACGCTTAGGGACTATGTGTCTCACCGTGATCCCGCCGGTGCCCGTGTGCTGGAGCAAGTGAATGAGATCGCCGAGAGCCACGAAGGAGCGGATGAGACTGAGAGTGCACTCGAGCAGCAGTTGATCGATAGTCGATATCGGCATATTAGGACGATACTTGACGGGATCTATATCCGGCGGAGCGAGGGACGGTCCACCCGGATTGATAAGCGGATTGATGACATAGTGACTCATCGGGCGTGGGGGTTCCCGATCTTCTTGCTTCTGATGTTTCTTACCTTTGAGCTCACCTTCACCCTCGGTCAGTACCCTATGGACTGGATAGAGAGTGGTATAGGGTGGCTCGGTAGTCTGCTGGAGCGGACGATGAGCGAGGGTCCCCTGAGGTCGCTGCTGGTAGATGGTGTGATAGGCGGAGTAGGGGGCGTGCTGGTTTTCCTACCCAACATCCTCATCCTCTACCTCTGCATCAGCCTGATGGAGGATACGGGTTATCTGGCGAGGGCCGCCTTTATCATGGATCGCCTCATGGCGGCGATAGGGCTGCACGGCAAGAGCTTTGTGCCGATGCTTATGGGCTTTGGGTGCAGTGTCCCGGCGATCATGGGAGCACGCACGATCGAGAGCCCAAAGTCTCGACTGATCACGATCTTGGTGACGCCCTTCATGAGCTGTAGCGCGCGGCTCCCGGTCTATCTCCTGCTGGTAGGGACCTTCTTCCCCCGGCATGCAGGGGTGGCACTCTTTGCCATTTACCTCCTGGGGATCTTGGTCGGGGTGCTGTCGTCGCTGCTTTTCTCAAAGGTCCTCCCTATGGACGATGAGACCCCCTACGTTATGGAAATGCCGCCCTATCGTGTGCCGGCTGCTAAGACCATTGCGATCCATACCTGGGAGCGGGCGCGACAGTATCTGCAGAAAATGGCAACCACGATCCTCGCTGCGACGGTGATCATCTGGGCACTTGGCTACTTCCCCCACATCGACAGCCTGGAGACCCCCGAGGGGGAGGTGCTGGTAGCCTCCTATAAGGATCGGGTAGGTCCGGAGGAGGCGGCAAGCTTTGAGACTCTCACGCCGGAGCGACAGCTTCGGGTCATCTCACAGGAGCAGTCCTATATCGGACGGCTGGGGAGGGCTGTCTCGCCCATCTTCGCCCCACAGCACTTCGACTGGCGACTCTCTGTGTCGACGCTAACCGGTGTGGCTGCAAAAGAGGTGGTGGTGAGTACGCTCGGGGTGCTCTATGTGGGGGACGAGGAGGACACCTCTTCCCTCTCGGAGCGGCTCCGTCAGGCTACCTATCCGGATGGGAGCCCGGTGCTGACGATCCCGACGGTGGTCGCTTTCCTCGTCTTCGTCCTGCTCTACTTCCCCTGTATCGCTACGTTTGTCGCTGTGGGGAGGGAGACCGGCTCCTACAAGTGGGCGGTTTTTGATGCCGTCTATGCGACGGCTGTCGCCTGGCTACTCTCCTGGCTTGCTTACCTTCTGACGGCGCTACTTATCTGACCAGCAGGCGGCGGATCGGATCCCGCCAGTCCTCCTCATTTTTGCAGGTGTAGGCGACCATGCCGAGGGATCGAGCCATGGCGGTATTGGCGGGGCCGTCGTCGAGGAAGAGTGTCTCCTCAGGTAGCAGATTGCCCTCCTCGAGGACCCTCTGGAAGATCTCCCGCTCCGGCTTGCACATCCCCATAGTGTAGGAGGTGAAGACGCGCTCAAAAAAGTCCGACAGCGGCCTTCCGGACGAGATGAAGTCCTTGCTCTCGAAGTAGTCATACAGCAGGGGATTGGTATTGGAGAGCGCCAGTACCCTATAGTGTGGAGCGATCTCCTCCTCGAGGAAGGTGAGCTTCTCCTCACAGACGCGCTTGAGGAAGCCTAAGAGGGCCCACCGGAGTTGCTCTATGGTGATCTCCCTGTGGTAGGTCTCGGAGAGATGGTGCGCAAAGTCCTCCGTGCTGATCCGCCCGCTCTCATAGTCGAGGAAGCCGCCGGTCTGGCGGTAGGCGTCCAGCATCTCGTCTGCATCCGTTACTCCCAGCTCTCTCAGCCGATCGACAGCTACTGATCTGTGGAGGTCTATCAGCACCCCTCCTACATCAACTAATACGTTCTTGATCATCTTTCTCTTCCTCTGTGTTGCGAGTGCAATGATAGACAAAAATGGGGAACTGCCCGACTTTGTCTCCCCTTAAATGGCTACATTTGTCTCAAAGGAACTAAGCGAAACATTTTTTTCTTATGAAAACATTAGTTGTTGTGGGACATCCCCATCTGGAGGAGTCTACTGTGTCAAAGGGCTGGGTCGAGGGTCTGAGAGCGATGAGTGATCCCGACCTGACCATCCACTGCCTCGCCGATGCCTGCGGGTCGGGTATGACCTTTGACGTGGAGGCGGAGAAGAAGCTGCTCCGTGAGGCGGATCGGGTGATCCTGCAGTTTCCTCTCTACTGGATGTCCGTTCCCGGGGTGATGAAGTGCTGGATCGACCAGGTGTGGGGCGCCGGTTCGGCAGCCGGTGGAGAGGGCACCCTCGACGGTAAGCTGATCGACCTCGCCACCTCTGCCGGTGTCCCCTCGGAGGAGGTGTACGGAGAGGGCGGTCTGCAGGGCCTCTTTGTCCCCATCATCAGTAGCATCGACTATGCGGGTGCAAAGTTTGGGCGCATATTCTCCTTCTTCAGAGCCGATGCCGAAGACGTCAGCGAGCGGCTCCCGGAGAGCGTCGAGTACTACAAGCAATTCTGCGCCGAGTGACGAGCGATGAGCGGAAGTAAGGACAGGGTGGTCTACGTCTGCAGCAACTGCGGCGAGGACTTCCCCAAGTGGCTGGGGCGCTGTCCCTCCTGTGGGGAGTGGGATAGTCTCAAGGAGTTTCGCGTCCGGGATGATCTCCCGGGGGTGAAGATCCGAAGTGATCGCACGGAGGGAGGACACCGGCCGGTGCCGCTCTGTGAGGTGTCGCCCGAGAGCGCACCGCGGATGGACATGCGTGATGGTGAGCTAAATCGCGTCCTCGGCGGGGGGCTCGTCAAGGGGTCCCTCGTCCTGATGGGTGGTGAGCCGGGCATCGGCAAGAGTACCCTCGTCCTGCAGAGCGTGCTGCGCAATCCCGATATCACCACGCTCTACGTCAGCGGGGAAGAGAGCATGGGGCAGATACGCATTCGGGCGGAGCGTATCACCGACGCCTCGGCGATCTCCCGATGTCTCCTCTACTCGGAGACGGACGTCGAGACGATCATAGAGACTGCTCAGTCCTCACGCCCCGACCTGCTGGTCGTCGACTCCATCCAGACGATGCGCACCACCCGTAGTGACTCCGCGCCCGGCAGCCTCGCGCAGGTGAGGGAGTGTACCTCGGCGCTGATGGCTTTTGCGAAGCACACCAATATCCCGGTGATCATCATCGGCCACATCACCAAGGATGGTGAGATAGCCGGACCAAAGATTATGGAGCACTTGGTCGATACCGTCCTGCGCTTCGAGGGCGACCGAAACCACCAGTATAGGATCCTCAGGTCTCTGAAGAATCGCTTCGGAAACACTTCTGAGATCGGCCTCTACGAGATGAAGCAGGAGGGGCTCCGGCAGGTGACCAATCCCTCCGAGATGCTCCTCTCCGGGAGCGACCAGAGCCTGAGCGGGATCTGCATCGGCGTGACCATGGAGGGGATCCGCCCGCTCCTCGTGGAGACGCAGGCATTAGTCTCCTCGGCAGTCTACAATTACCCTCAGCACGCTGCCACGGGGACAGATCTCCGGCGTGCCAATATGCTCCTTGCCGTGCTGGAGAAGCGAGCAAACTTTAAGCTTGTGCAGAAGGATGTCTTCCTCAATATCGCCGGCGGGCTCTACATTACCGACCCGGGCATCGACCTCGCCATCCTATCTGCCGTGCTCTCCTCCAGCCTTGACCTCCCGATCAGTCGAGAGATCTGCGTCACCGGTGAGGTTGGTCTGAGCGGTGAGGTGCGTGCCGTCTCTCGAATCGCGCAGCGCGTCGCTGAGGCGGAGAAGATCGGCTTCCGCCAGATCATCATCCCGCAGGACAATGCCAAGAGCCTTGATCTCAGCAGGAGCTCCTCCATAAGGGTCGTGCCGGTCAGTCGGGTGGATGAAGCTTTTAGATACCTATTTAAGTCGTAATGGATCGTCGTCCCATCGCTAATCCTCTTGCTCGACCGCTCTACGTGATGGCGAAGCCGGCCGGGTCGCTCTGCAACCTCGCCTGCACTTATTGCTATTATCTCGAGAAGAAAGAGCTCTACCGTGACGTGGCAGCACCCCAGCATCAGCAGATGAGCGATGAGGTGCTGGAGCGGTATATACGTGAGTATATTGGAAGTCAGTCCACTGGGGAGGTGGTCTTTACCTGGCACGGGGGTGAGGCGCTTTTGCGTCCCCTCTCTTTTTATCAAAAGGCGGTTCGGCTCCAGCGCAAGTATGCCGGAGGGCACCGCATTATCAATACGCTTCAGACCAATGGTACTTTGCTCAATGATGAGTGGTGTCGATTCTTCAAGGCTAACCACTTCCTCATCGGCATTTCCCTTGATGGAGAGCGTACTTACCATGATGCTCTAAGGCGCACCCCGAGCGATAAGCCCTCCTTTGATCGCGTGATGCGTGGTGTGCGACTGCTGCAGAGGCACGGGGTGGACTTTAATATCTTGGCCGTCGTCAATGCGCTCAATGCCGATGACCCCGAGGGGTTTTACTCTTTCTTCAAGTCCATTGGCTGCCACTACATACAGTTTGCCCCCATTGTGGAGAGGTACCGTGCGGATGGTCGGCTGGCGACTGTCGGAGAGTCTGACGCTGAGAGTCGGTTGTCCTCCTTCTCCGTCACGCCGGAGCAGTGGGGCGACTTCCTCTGCGGTCTCTTCGATGCCTGGGTGAGGGACGGGGTAGGGGAGTACTTCATACAGATCTTTGATGCCACGCTCGCCAATTGGATGGACGTGCAGCCGGGCGTCTGCACGATGGCGAAGTACTGCGGTCACGCCGGCGTGATGGAGTATAATGGGGATGTCTACAGCTGCGATCACTTCGTCTTCCCGCAGTACAAGCTGGGAAATATCCGCTCAAGCACGCTGATAGAGATGATGTACAGCCCGAGGCAGCAGCGGTTTGGGCGAGATAAGTATGATGCCCTGCCGAGGCAGTGCCGGGAGTGTCCCTACCTCTTTGCCTGCTGGGGCGAGTGTCCCAAGAATCGTTTCACACAGGATGAGTATGGAGAGCCGGGGCTCAATTACCTCTGTCGAGGGTTTTACAAGTTCTTTGACCACGTCGCGCCCTATATGGACTACATGCGGAGTCAGCTGGAGCAGGAGCAGCCTCCGGCTGCGATTATGGACCTCCTCCGCCGCGACCCCCGCCACTTCGAGGATAAGTAAGCACAAAGAAATAGTAGTGAGAATGGGGCACAATCCCACGAGCTCAGGACTCAAAGTCCTGAGCCGCATCCGCAACACTGCTTGTCGTCACAAGGGTTACCGAAATATATCCTTTACGCCAAAGTCTTTCCCCGCCTCTCGCATGAGAAAAATAGGCGAATCTTCTTTGAGTATCATAACGTAGTGGGCTTTACGCAAAAAGAGGTCTCCCCGCCAGACGACAGGAAGACCTCTTTCGTTTATGTCCCTGAGGAATCGGGGTCGGATCAGTAGTGTCTCTCAGGATACATATCATCCCACCAGGTGGGGTCGTCCTTGAGCCACTTCTGGAACCAAGCCATCATCGATCGCATCCAGATCTGACGGCGGTGGAGCTCCATCACGTGATGGTCCTCTCCGTAGACGCGGATCATCTCCACCGGTCTTCCGAGGATCTTGAGTGCATTGTAGAGCTGGACGCTCTCACCGAAGGGGACATTGGTGTCCGATGTGCCATGAGTAAGGAGCAGAGGAGTGTGGATTTTGTCGGCACGGAAGAGCGGGCTGTGCTTGGCATAGAGATCAGGATTATTCCACGGATAGCTATCCGTGCTCGCGACCGTGCTGTAACCGATGCCCCATGTGCCCTGTCCCCAGTAAGAAGAGAGCGCACTGATGCCGGCGTGGCTGATGGCGCAGGCAAAGAGATCCGTCTTGGTGAGGAGATACTGGGTCATAAAGCCTCCGTAGCTGGCACCAAAGCAGCCGATCCGCTTGCCATTGACATAGGCGTGGCTGTCGACAAAGCCCTTCGTCGCAGCGATGATCTCGTCAGCAGTCCGGTCCCCCCAGGCATTGACATGGCGGGCGGCATACTCTTGCCCCCAGCCAATGGTCCCGCTGGGATTGAGCACCAGTACGACGTAATCCTGTGCGGCATACATCGGCTGAGAGTAGTACCAGTCAAACATCCGCCCTACAGGAGATGTGCCGCCGTAGTAGTACACGAGGAGTGGATACTTCTTCTGAGGGTCAAAGGAAGGAGGAAGGTAGAAGCGTCCCGGGACCTGACCGCCATCCTGCATGGTAAAGCTCCAGTCCTCCACGTTTCCCATCTTCAGATCCTTCATCCGCTCTGAGGCAAGGTCTCTGAGGACCGTGGAGGAGCGGCGGGTGACATCTCCCAGATAAGCATTTGCTACCCTATTGGTACTCTCACCGACGTAAGCAAAGCTCTTGCACTGAGCATCCACAGCATAGGATCCGACATAGTCCACGCTCACCGGCAGGAGGCTGATCTTGTCACTCCTTAGGTCAAGCGTGTAGAGCCTCTGGTAGTCGCGGTCGGCGGCACGGAAGAGCGCCTGCATCCGATCCTGAGCCAGCCGGATCGACTGCACGGATGGAGCGAAGTCCTTCGTGAAGACTTTTGCCGTCCTACTCTTCCTGTCGTAGAGATAGATATCCGTCTCGTACGTATTTGTCGTCATGCCCTCTGGGAGGTTTCGTCCAAGGCCATCAAAGGCTTCGGGATTGCCCAGCATAAGCAATTTGCCCGAATCGTTGGTGTAGCCGACGTAGGATAGATTAGGGGAAGGAGCGAAGAGGGTGTCGACCGCCATCGTCTCCAGATCCATCTCGTAGTAACCTGTAGCATAGAAAGGGGACTCCGTAACATCGTCATCCGTCACGGAGAAGATGATTCGCCTGCTGTCCGGACTAATGTCCTCCAGCCCCACAGAGCGATAGCCGTAGGTGAGAGGGCGGTAGTCGCGTGTGGCGAAGTCAAAGAGGTAAAGGTCATACCGAGTTCGTGGTCCCATCAGACCCCTGTGGTCATCGCGTCCAAGCGCTCGATCCACGTAAGAGGACTGTCTGTCGCCGGTGGTCTCCTTATAGAAGATCAAGCGGTCCTCGGTCGGTGCCACAGTAAAGGACCCGTCCGGAATGGCTTCGCAGAGGAGCTCCTCGGCACCTGTGGCAGGGTCGTAGGTCATCAGGCTTCTGCCAAGATCGGTCTGCACCGTATAGTAGAGCTTATCCGTGCGAGGCATCCAGCTACCGCGACCGGCACCATCAGGAAGAGTCCCTATGCGACGGGTTCCCTCATAGAGCGTCGAGGAGTAGAGTCGCTTCAGATCAGCAAGTCGGACAGAGGAAAGTATGGTAAAGCGACCACTTGGGGACATGCTGACCCCTGTCAGGGTCTCCCCAGTGAGGCCGAAGTCCATACTCATATACTCGACGGGGTCGGTCCTGAGGGAAATGGTATGACCGGCTCGCTTGGGGACTACAGACATTACCAGCTCCACTGAGTCCCGAGCCTCAATGGTAATGGCCAGAGGACGTCGTGCAGAGGGGTATATGGTCAGGTCAAACTGATCCTCACGAGGACTATCGAGCACTCTATTCTTCTGTCCTATAACTCTTCCATCAAAGGAGAGCTTGTAGGGCATCGTACAGGAGACCGAAAGGGTCGCCTTCTCATACGCAGTAGAGAGCAAGGCAGTCGACAGTCGGTACAGCTTACCACCCTCGAGCCGAATAACCGTGTCCGCCGGTGCGATCAGGTCCGACAGTAAGGGGCTGTCGGCTGCGACTGCGGGCTGATCCGTCGAGGTAGTAAAGGAGTCTCGGGACTTGCCATAGAGATTGACACTATCGGTCTGCATCGGAGCAGTAAGCTTCGTCGCAGGGAGTGCCCGGTAGTGAAGGATGGTTAGGGTATCGGTTGGCAGAGCAGCTAATGCCTGTCCACCAGCCAATACAGAAAGGACTAATGGTAGGAGTACTTTCTTCATAATAGATAAGAATATGTAGTGTATGGGGTAGAAAGTCGAGTCAGAGGAGCCGTGCTGAGGGCATAGATGGAGGAGCCGGATCCGGACATGGAAGCATAGGTGGCACCGGCAGCATAGAGCTGATCTTTGATCTCAGCCAGCTCAGGATGACGTGCAAAGACGGGGATCTCAAAGTCGTTTACCACTCGGTTGCGCCACTCAGTCACCGGTCGCCTAAGGATCTCCTCGAGAGGCTCGGGCGGTGCGGAGATACCTATTTCCTGATATGCCTCAGCTGTAGAGACATGGATCCCGGGCAGGATCAGAGTGAGTACCCAGCCACTCAGGTCGAGAGGGGAAGGGCTCAGTAGCTCTCCCACTCCACGCCCTATCTGAGGACTTTTAGTGAGGAAGAATGGGCAGTCGGTACCAAGCCTTAGCGCCATATCCGCCAGCCGCTTATCCGACAGGTCGGGGGCATAAAGCTGCCTCAGCATCAGTAGCATCGATGAGGCATCGGACGAGCCGCCCCCCAGACCGGCACCTGTGGGGATCCGCTTACGGAGGATCACCTCCAGTGGGGGAACGGGTACCCCTTCCTTCCGCATCAGCGTCATTGCCCGGACGACTAGATTCTGCTCCGGATCACCGAAGCCTCCGTCGTCAAACCCATCCCTCTCTGCCGGCACCACCTCTAAGGCATCGCAGAGCGGGATCCTGTAGAAGAGCGTCTCCAGCTCATGGTAACCGTCTGGCCTCACACCGGTGATGCGAAGACCAATATTGATCTTGGCCTGAGGAAAAGCGATCATCCTTTACTTGGTTTCAAAGGTCCTCAGCAGGGCTATCTCGTCCGCCCAGCGATCCGGATTGGGCGTCTCGAGGATCAGGGGGATACTATCAGTACGAGGATCGCGGACAATGCACTCGAAGAGAGCTATCCCGATCTCGCCATCCCCAAGCGACTCATGGCGGTCGACACGAGATCCGACCCCTTTCTTGGAGTCATTGAGGTGCATGCCGCAGAGGTACTCCAGCCCGATAAACTCCTCGTAGGACTTCATCATAGCGCGGTATCCCTCCTCCGTCAGGATGTCATATCCTGCTGCGGTCGCATGGCAGGTGTCGATACAGACGCCGACACGACTCTTGTCCTCCACAGCATCAATGATCTCAGCAATCTGCTCAAAGGTAAAGCCGAGATTGGATCCCTGACCGGCAGTATTCTCAATCACCGCCTTCACTCCCTCCGTCCGTTCGAGGCAAATATTGATCCCCTCGGCGATCTGTGCCAGACACTCAGATACAGAGGTCTCACCGAGGTTGGCACCCGGGTGGAAGTTTACCATACTCAGTCCCAGCTGCTCACACCGCTGCATCTCATCCGTAAGGGCATGACGGCTCTTCTTCATCACCTCCTCACGAGGCGAGCCGAGGTTGATCAGGTAACTGGCGTGGGGCAGGACATACTGAGGCGCAAAGCCGCACTCCGCCATATTGACCTTAAAGGCCTCAATGTCCTCATCCTTCAGTGGCTTAGGGAACCACTGACGCTGGTTTCGGGTAAAAAGAGCAAAAGCATTGGCGCCAATCTCCTTCGCATTAAGTGGAGCATTCTGCACCCCGCCCGCACTGGAGACGTGTGCGCCGATATATTTCATCATTGTAAGTAGGGTATCAATAGAGTGTTACTTCAGTATCCTCTAGCGGCACACCATGTCCCTCCACTGTGGTACCGGTGAGACGGATCCCACGAAGCGTGTGGGCTTGGTCTAGCTTGATCTTCTGCGGGATCGGATTATTGACAATATTTGAGAATTCGCCCCTTGCCAGCGGCTGCCAGCTCTTACCATCCTTAGTTCCCTCCAACAGGTAGGTAAAGGGGAGCGTCGTGGCATCGCGACCCTTAGCAGGTGTGTAGATAAGTCCCTGTACACTTAGCTCTTTGCCAAAGAGGATCTCCAGTGGACTAACACTCGAGACGGTCCAGCCCTGCTTGGGGAGAGGCGTAATCCCGGGCATGCCATCGACCAGCTCTGAGCTTGACAGCGGCGGCAGTACGAGGGCATTGATGTGACGAATGAAGACTGAGCCTCCGCGACCCTCATCAATGACAAGACGGATCTTACTGTACCGAGCCTGCACCTCCAGTGGCAGAAGTCTCTTGTAACCGATGGTGGTTCCCTGGGCAATCTGAGACCAGGTACCATCATCCATCAGGCCATCGACGTGGAATTTCTCGACCCTCTGGCCACGAGAGATGTCCTCTTGTAGAAGGATCACCCCCACCTGCATATCGGGATTGAGCTCTGTCACGACACTTCCTCCCACCTTGATCTCGTGAGCAAGATCCTCGGTAGCGGCACGCTGTTCATTGAGCTGACGGATCCACTGACCCAGCTCACCCACACGCTTCACATCCCCCTCATCCAGCAGTCCATCCCGAGTGGGAGGGATATTGAGCAGGAGGACCGAGTTACGCCCCACAGACTGAAGGTAGATGTCAGACAGCTGCTGCAGGGACTTCGGTCCCTCCTCCGGGTGCCAGAACCATCCCGGACGGATCGACACGTCCACCTCGCTCGGATACCAGTAGAGGGACCCTGCCTTAGCAAGCATCTCCCGACTGCCGAGATCTCCAGACATAGCGTTGATGTCAAGAGCCTTGTAGAGGCTGTCACTCTCGGGATAGGAGTCCGGCGCGAGGATGGTGGCACTCCACTCCGTCTCACGACCGAGACCGCTCTCATTGCCCACCCAGCGGATGTCCTCACCCATAATCGCACTGACGGCATTGGGCTGCAGCTTATGGATCGTGTCGAAGACCCGCTTCCAGTCATACTCCTGTACCTTTCCATTAGGTCCCTCACCGCAAGCACCATCAAACCACACCTCATCGATATCTCCATAGTCGGAGAGAAGCTCGGTAAGCTGAGCAATATAGAGGTCGTTGTAGTCCTTGCCGGTACCATAAGATGCTGCATTTCGGTCCCAGGGAGAGAGATAGACACCCAGCTTCATATCATACTTCTTACACGATGCGGAGAGATCCCTCAGCACGTCGCCCTCGCCATTGCGCCATGGGGAGGACTTCACCGAGTGGTCCGTGGTCTCTGTCTGCCAGAGACAGAACCCATCGTGGTGCTTACAGGTAAGGATCACGAGGCGAAAGCCGGCATCCTTCAGGGTCTTCACCCACTGATCTGTGTCCAGATGCTCCGGGATGAAAATGGCAGGATCCTCAGTCCCATCGCCCCACTCCTGATTGGTGAAGGTATTGACCCCAAAGTGGATAAAAGCGGTCAGCTCTAGCTCCTGCCACGCCTGTTGCTTCTCAGATGGGATCAGCTGTGAGGCCATCTCTAGCTTTGTATCGAGCGTAGCTCCCTTGGGGAAGTCCACGCGCTGAGTGTAGTAGGTACTCTGCTTTGCGCCCTCGCAAGAGGTTATGAGACCAAGCAGCGGAAAGGCTAGAGCTAAGAGTGCAGGTAATTTAGTTGATCGTTTCATGATATTCGGTTTTCGTTTTTAGAGACATATATCGGAGAAGGACGCCAATGGCGATCAGGCAGACTATGGAGATCAGCACGGAGACGATCCCAAGGGGAAGAGGGCTCCATGGCTCTGGGTCGCCAAAGAGCAAGAGGAGATAGACCAGTAGATTATTCAGGGCATGCATAGGGACAGAGACCCTTAGCCCCCCATAGAGAGCGGCATAGCCCAGCAGCACTCCCATGAAGGCGCGAGACAAGAGTCCACTCCACTCCATGTGTATCAGCGAGAAGAGTATAGCCACCACCCACACTGCAGTATGCCCGCTCCGGGTGACGGAGAGGACCCACTGCTGCAGCACGCCACGGAAGAGATACTCCTCGGCCAGCGGAGCAACCACCACGAGGGCGATCAACGCCAGCGTGATCCCTCCCACGCTGTGGTCCGAGATCATCATCTCGGTGGTCCGCTCCACCTGTGCCGAGAATGGTGCAAACACCCACGGCTCCGGGATCATCCGCATCAGGTCCTCCAGCAAGGACGAGGGAACGAGAGCAAAGAGAGCCACTGCAAGACCCAGCACCACCTGCAGCAGACTCACATACGCAAGTGGGTGGAAGAATGGACTTAGGTGGCGAGCCTTGTAGTAAGTATTGAGTAGAAGAGGAGGAACCCAGAAGACCAACAGTGAAGAGCAGATCTGGGAAACCAGTAACGACTTTGTCTCCGAGAGCGAGGTCATACTGAGGGTCGGAGTGATCAGGAAAGAGAACACACCCGCCATAATCAGCATCACTGCGAAGAGGAAGACCAACTGGCTGAAGCGGGCTCTGCTCTGTGGGTCGTATGTGGGATGGATGGTCATGAGAATATAGTTAAGTCTCTCGTCTGTGAGACTGACTCAGCTAAGCTTGACAAGTGTCCGTTCCGGTGTGGTGAGGCACTCCAGCCCATCGGATAGCACCAGGTAAGTGTCCTCGATCCCAAGCGCACCGACACCGGGGAGGATGACTTTGGGCTCAAAGGCGATCACCATACCCTTCTCCAGCACACCCGGCCAGCGACCGGTGAGGATCGGGAGCTCATTGATCTCCAGTCCGATGCCATGCCCCACGTAGCGGGCCCTCAGCTCATCGCCCATGAAGTGATCTGCCACGCCAAATTGCTCCGCTAAGTGAAGGCAATGATTGTAGATCTCACCGATGGGGAAGCCGGGCTCTCCCACCTCCTCAAGCCACTCGTGCATACGTAGCGAGATCTCGTGGCAGCGAAAAGCCTCATCCGGAAGAGTACCCACGTAGTAGGTCCGCGTGCAGTCCGACTGATACTGGGTGTAGTCCCCGGCCAAGTCCACCATCACAGACTCTCCGGGACGAATGACGTGACCCGCTGCTCCGAGTGGGAAGGAAGCCACCCCCCTTCCGCCCATAGTAAAGTCGTAAGGGGAGGCGCAGGAGGCATTGTCCCCGGCAATGACACTGCCTGAGAAGCTCTCCATCTGCGTCCCAAAGGTGCGGAAGAGACCGACCCAGCCACGCTTACGCATCTCATACTCGAGGGCAAACTGCCACTCCAGGTCAGTCATACCCGGCTCGTAAAGCTGTGGGGCAATCTCATAGATCTCAGAGTGACGAGCGGCGGTCTCCCTGATCAAGCGTATCTCACCCGGTGTCTTAGTCATACGCACCTGCCGCATCAGAGCTCCGGCATCGACAGAGCTGACGCCTGAGGGGGCGAGCTTGCTCAGCCGCTCATAGTCCAGCTGAGTGAGATAGCTCTTCTCCAGAGCTGTATGCTGATCAATGCGATACCCGAGTGACTCTAGAGCCGCAGGGATCTGCTCAGGCTTGCGCACCGGGATCACCCTGGCGGGATCGTAGTCTGAGAGCCGATTGACTGTCCTGTCAGGGAAGTAGACCGGCTCACCCTCCCCAGACACATAGATCCATCCGGAGACTACACTCCCCGTCAGATAGAGCTGTGACGGGATACTCCGCAGGAGAAGGCTCTCGCAGCCCTCGTGGGACATGGCTTGTCTGATCTTGGCGAGCCTGCAGCTCAGTTCTTCAGGGGACAGTGACATAAAAATATTGAGTTAGAGTAGTTATTCAGTTTTCACTGCTAAGATACCAAAGATTACATTACATAGCAGACAATTGAGTCCTTCTCTCAGGGGTGACGCATTTGGATCTCGAGGATCCGAGAACACTCCAAATACCAGCCATAAACAGCTGACATTTAACACCTTAGGCTTGTTTATGTCGGGTGTTATCTGTAACTTAGTAGCTGATAATCAACGACATAAATCACTGTTTTCAGCTTTATTTCTCCATGGAAAGTATCTTCTCCATCCTCTCTGCGGTCCCGGATCATCGCAAGGGAAATCACCTTGTTTACCCGCTGGACTACATTCTTCTGGTCTCCTTTACCGCACTTATGTCCGGGTATAAAACCTGGCGGCAATTTGAGCTGTACGCTCAGCAGCACAAAGACGATCTGAGGAGGGAGTACACAAAGTACGCCCGGAGGGAGCTTGAGGGTTACACACCCTCTCACAACACCTTCTCGTACGTCTTCGGGGGATTGGCGCCAGAGGCATTTCGAAAAGCTTTTACTAACTGGATAACAGTCGTTTTCGAGCTGGCAGGTCAGCACATTTGTATTGACGGGAAGACTATGAGAGGTGTCAAAAAGCTTGATCCGGACTCGGAATCACATGTCGTCACCGCATACATTGCCGGCTTGAGAGTGGCTCTTGATGAAGTGTTCGTATCAAAGAAATCCAATGAAATCAACGCCATAAAGGAGCTCTTTGACCTCATCGATATAAAGGGACAAACAGTCACGATCGATGCCATCGGGACGCAAACGTCGATCGTGGACAAGATAACCGAGAATTAGCGCGCCACCGGACTCTTCAAGATCCTTTACCATGCCGAGACGAAGAAGGTCCTCGGGGTGCAGATCTATGGTGATCCCGCATCCGAGATCATCGCCATCGGCGTTCTGGCGATCACTGAGGGCATGACGCTCGATGAGCTCCGCCATCAGATCTTCCCTCACCCGACGGTTGCCGAGATCTTCCACGAGGCTGCCTATATGGCTGAGGACTGATCATCCGTATATACGAAGCAAAGGTCGTGACGCCACATAGGGCATCACGACCTTTGTGCTTGAGAGGCGCCATCACCATCAGACCCTATTTCCTCTGCCTTTCGCACTATCTCATTGGACAAGTCCGGACAGTGCGATAGACACTTGGTCCTCACTCGGAAGAGACAAGGTTATTCGGTTGGCGCTTTGGCAGGCTTGGGGATCTCGAATCTGACCGGGATGTGAAAGCGGGCTCTTACAGGTTGCCCATTCTTCATCCCCGGCTTCCATTTTGGCATGGCACTAACCACTCTTAGAGCCTCTTTGTCAAGTAACTCGTGGATGCTTCGTTCTACTTCTGCATTGGAGATAGAGCCATCCTTTTCGACGACGAAAGAGACCATCACGCGCCCCTCGATATGACCATCAACAGCCTCCTTTGGGTATTGGATGTTTTGGGCGATCCACTGCATCATAGCTTTTTGTCCACCGGGAAACTCAGGCATATCCTCTAAGAACTCAGAGACCTCTTCCTTAGCCTCTGCAGATTGCTGGGATTTGAAGCTGATTGGAACAAAGAAGCGGGTCCTTACAGGTTGCCCATTCTCCATGCCCGGTTTCCACTTAGGCATGGCATTGACCACTCTTATAGCCTCTTTGTCCAGTAACTCATGGACACTTCTTATTACCTCGACATCGGAGATAGAGCCATCCTTTTCAACGAAGAAAGAGACTATCACACTCCCCTCAATATTGGCCTTAGCAGCCTCCTTAGGGTATTGGATGTTCTGGGCGATCCACTGCATCATAGCTTTTTCTCCACCGGGAAATTCGGGTAGTACATCTACGTGCCTTGATGCTTTATCTACAGTTGGTGGCGGTGCCACTTCTGTTGTGGTGCCGGCTTTGGCCTGCTCGATGGTTACCATCTGAGTACCGAGTGCCAGGAAGGCAAGTACCGGGAGGGCCGACAGTGCGTAAACTATAGCTAGTTTCTTGTTCGTTTTGTTCTTGCTGTTCATCATTACGATTCGTTTCTTTAGGTCTTGCATAGAAAATGAGAGCGAGGGCAGCTCTACCTTTCGACCCAGTGTACACTCCAGTAACCGGTACTGGTAGGTCTTTCGGTCGCTTCCCTCTCGCAACACCCCTTGGTCTGCGAGGTACTCAAGGTTTGTGCGCAGTTGGTGGAGCAATCCCCACGCACATGGATTCCACCACTGTAAGGGCTGCAGCACCATACTAATGATGATATCCCAATAGTGCTTCTGCCTGATGTGCTCCAGCTCATGCGACAGAATAGTGGGTGTGATATCGCTATTGGATAATGACTTGGGGATAAAGATCGCCTTCCCAATCGTGAAGGGGGCTAGCTCTTCATCCATCTCGTAGAGTGTGGCATTATGACTGAGCTCTCGCTTCGTGGAGGTGCGGCATAGTCTATAGAGTCTGTACCCGCCCGAGGTGAGCCAGATGAGCGTGCTCGCTGCACCGATAGCCCAAGTTGCCATCAGTACTCTGGTCCAGTCTATTGTGTTTCCCCTTGTCGCAGGAGCAGTGATGGTTGGCTCCTCCTCTATCACAATAGTAAAGCTGGGGAGCAGCCTATCTTCTGCCTCTTTTACATCCCTTTCCGGTACTGCTATAGAGAGCAGAGGGAGCAGAAGGCTAGAGGCGATGGCGATAAGGTAATACCACCGCTTGGCACGGAGTAGGGTGCTTTTGCGGAGCAATACCACTCCGAGGAGGTAAAAGAGAGCAATCCCGACTCCCGACAGACCTAGATATTTCAGCCAAGTCATCATTCCGACTACTCCTCTTCAATTAGTTTCAGTATCTCCGAGATCTCCTCCCTACTTACCTTGTCCTCCTGTGCAAAGTGCTGTACCAGACTTTTGTACGAGCCTTTGAAGAAGTTAGAGACTATATATTTAATGGTCTTATCGGTGTACTCCTCCCGGCTCACCAGAGGGGCATAGATGTGACCACGTCGCTTCCCCGTGCGAGTAACATATCCTTTGTTCTCCAGCTTGCTGACCACCGAAGCCACTGTAGTGTAAGGGGTATCCGAATGCTCCATCAGGGGGATGGCATCGCTTATCTCACCTTCTCCGATATGCCATAGTGCACGCATAAAGTCCTCCTCGAGAGGGGATAGTCCGTTTAGAAAGTTTGGCTCGCTCATATTGTTGTTATCTACGATTGATGTGCTCACTACGATTTGTTCGTAGCAAATCTACGACAATTTCGTAGATAAACAAACTTTCGCCCAATATTTATAGCACGCAATGCCAGAAGTGGCTTACAGACAAGCTTCTTGGCGTTCAGCATTCCGGCAATATTCCGTAACCTTCCCGGTTTTCAAAGGTCTCCTGTATGCTTTCCGGATAGCTTCTTTATGAAGGAGTGATCTTTAAGAGGTGCCCTGTCGTCAGTCTGACCTGGGGTAATCTGATATTTGATGATCTCTCTCCTGTCATTGAAGACTATATGGATCTTAAAACCATAGAGCCACACCCATGGTACTCTTCCCCTTTATTGCCCACCCTGCCGAGTGTAGACTCAGGGGCGACACAAGAGAGAGAAGACACCTCCAAACTAAACCCGGTAAAAGACTTGACTAATACTGGTATTAGTGCACTCTAATATCGGTAAAAGAAAACGCTAATACCGACATTAGACTCGGCGTTTCCTGCAGGCTGTCTCAGAACCAGGGATGATGCATTTGAGTTTTACAGCTAAGAAGTGATAATCTATGCTGCTGTGCCATCTCATGGACCAACCCTCTCCTGATGCTCCCGCCTGCAGATCCCGCAGGGGCAGAGCCCCGGAGGGATCATCGCTCCATAGCCCGCGTGTCGAGGCACGAAGTGCCGAAGACCGCGGGAGAGGATGCAAGAAAGATATACGACCCCGCCAGGGTGTCGCACTTATCAGGGAGTCATGCAACCAGTGCGACACCCTTGCGGGGTCGCAGTGTCGCTTGCGATGCCTGATCCACGGGTCTTCGGGGCTACGCCCCTCGACCACGTGGCTAGGAAGCGGGCACCCGCAAGGGGTGCTTCGTACCACACTCCTCGCGATGAGATGAATGGCTTCTGTACCACTCAAATGCGTCACCCCTTGTCTCAGAGTCGATTGCGCTCGGAGGACTTGACGGTCGACCGGCGCTGCTTATTTTCCTTGGAGCTAAAGCGCCAGGTGATCGTCGCACTGATGTACGATAGGTCTTGATCCTCCACCTGTGCAAATCCTATGTCTCCGATCCGCGTGGCGTACCTGCTGATGTGCTTCCTCAGTGGGTCGTGCCACTTGAGCGTCAGGTCCAGTCCCTTACTCGGTAGGGAGCCGTGGATACTGAGGTCTAAGTAGTGCACCGGCTCCACAAGGAATATGCCGGAGTAGCCCTTGCCGATATAGGTATAGTCCAGGCTCATATCCACGTGGCCGAGGATCAGGCTGTTGCCCAGGTGGAGGTATGGCTGAGGTCTGCTCAGTCGCTTCACTTCATCGCCGACCCTTACTGCGGCTGAGCTGCCGAAGAGTCCGAGCGAGATATTCGGGTTGTAGACCCCGAATCTGTGATTGAAGTTGGCTAATAGGGAGCCGCTCCAGTAGTCCCCCTCGAAGTTGTCCCACGAGTTAATGAATCGATGACGGTCACTCGAGTCGGTCCTGTAGGTGACGAAGATCGGATCCTTGGTACGGGTCAGCTTTCCGCTCAGGTAGATACTCCTGACAGACACGACGTACTGCAGTGTGGTCTTGAGCTGTCTCTTGAGGTTGGGATTGCCTACCTGACTATTGTACTTATTGAGGTAGTAGGTGCTGTTGCTGAGCTGTCCGAGGGAGGGTCTCAGCGCAACGGATAGGATGCTGAGGTTATGAGACCATATCCCGGAGGAGAGGGAGAGGGCGAAGTAGGGAAGTATATTTCCATAGCTTGCGACCTCGCCGGTCTCTGACATCTCGGTGCGCTGGTACTCATATCGCAGCCCCCCACTTAGTAAGACATTGTCGAGGGAGTGGCTATACTCTGCATAGAGGGCATTCACTGTCTCATCGTATCCGGTCTCCTTATCTGTCATACGGGGGAGTCCGGTGGTGGTCGCGGAGAGATGGATGAGATTGACCTCGTCCCCCACCAGTAGGTTGCCGTGGTCGCCGAGACTATAGTGGACCTGACCGATACCTGCCAGCAGTCGATATCTGCTGCTATTGCCGGTGGTGGTCAGGCGAGAGGTCTCACCGGTGGTGCTCTCATCGACAGACTGTCGGCGATCCGCCCGAGTGTCGAGGTAGTCGGCTGAGAGGTCTACCCTGAGCCGCTCCGATGGGGTGTATCTCCCGGTCAGAGTGACCTGGCTCTGAGATCCTCTCTCGGATAGAGAGGAGTGTGAGCTGCTTGTGAGACTCGGCGTGCCGGACTCCGAGATCTCATACGATGCATCACCGAGGTCTTGCATATGGTAGCTGTCCCGACTGCCGTCCAGCGTCACCTCCCATCTCTTGCTTGGACGGTACGAGATGCCTGTACCCATCGACAGAGTGTTCATGTAGGTTTTGCTGAGGAGGAGGGTCCTCATATCCTCTCGCGGAGCTGCCCATTGAGTATAGGTCATGTCCTGACGAGCAGCTCTACCAAATCTATTGTATTCCAAGTTGCCGAAGAGACTCACCCGGTCGTTTTGGTAGGCGAGGTTGCACCACTCTCGGTGAGAGTTGAGGTGATTGCGCGTGTAGCTTGCGCCGAGTGTGGAGGAGAGTCCTTTGAGACGCTCATTACTCTGTATCTCGATGACCGCACCCGTTGTGCCGGGATACTTCACCCCGGGATTGGTGATCAGAGAGACGGATTTTATTCGCTTGGGGTCCAGCTGCCTGACTTCCTCGATGCGACGCACTTTTCTACCATTGATGTAGTACGTCATGCTTCCTGACACGAGAGATCGGAGGTTGCCATTATCGTCCACTATGCCGGGGAGCGTGAGGAGCAGGTCTCTCATGGAGGCTTTAGTCGCGAGGATTGTCCCCTCCACAGACATGCGTAAGCCGCCGGTGGTGGGGCTGAGGCTCTTCCGCTCGCCGATCACCATAAGATCGTTAAGGAGGGACGGCTCAGCGTCCAGTGGGATCACAAGTGTCGAAGTGGCACTCTCTACACGTCTGTAGGAGGCTTGGTATCCCAGTGAGGAGATGCGTAGGAGGGTCGGCAGGCTCACCCCGTCCAGCGTGAAGCGCCCCATCTCGTCTGCAACAAGCCCGCCTATGACGGTGCTGTCGGAGGGGTTGCAATGGGCGATGGTGGCGAAGGAGATGCCCGCTCCTGTCTCATCCACCACCTTGCCGGCTATCGTATGATCTTGGGCGATTGCCGGAAGGGAAAGTATGAGGAGGAGTAGGCTTAGGACAAGTTGTCTTCTCATAGTGTGCATAGTGATGAAGATAGACTTATTTTGTGCCCCAAAGGTACTTTTTTTTAAACATGTCAGGGAGAAGTCTCAGGGGTGAAGGGCTTGCCATGATGGCAAAATTTCGTACCTTTGCGTCCACAAACAGGGATGGCGAGGTAGCTCAGCTGGTTAGAGCGCAGGATTCATAATCCTGAGGTCATGGGATCGTGCCCCATTCTCGCTACTCATTACACAAAGAGCTCAGACGATCACTCGTCTGAGCTCTTTGTGTGTTGTGCCCCGTCAGTAGTCCTCTTGAGAGCCGGGGGTAGGGCGGGAAAATAGTGCTCCTAGCCTAGAGCTTCTGCATGGCCACTAATCGTGCATAATACCTGCCCTGAGCCAGTAACTCCTCATGAGTCCCTCGCTCCACAATCCGTCCCCTATGTAGGACTATGATCTGATCCGCACTGATGATCGTGGAGAGACGGTGAGCGATGACGATGGTGGTGCGCCCTCTCATGAGGTGCTCCAGTGCCTCCTGCACCAGTCGCTCAGACTCCGTGTCCAGAGCTGATGTAGCTTCGTCGAGGATTAGGATGTCCGGGTCCTTGAGTACAGCGCGAGCGATGCTCAGCCGCTGACGCTGTCCGCCGGAGAGCTTACTGCCTCGGTCTCCGATATTTGTCTCGTAGCCCTCGGAGAGCTCTCTGATAAAGTCGTCCGCATTGGCCACCTTGCAGGCAGCCACGATCTCCTCATCGGTCGCATCCTTGTTGCCGAAGGCGACATTGGCTCGGACGGTGTCATTGAAGAGGATTGCCTCCTGATTGACATTACCCATCAGCATCCTCAGATCGTGCATCCTTAGCTCCCTGATGTCCGTGTCATCTATCCTGATGGACCCCTCGTCCACGTCGTAGAAGCGAGGCAGGAGATCCACCAGAGTACTCTTGCCGGAGCCACTCTCCCCCACGATCGCCAGCGTCTTGCCCTTAGGAATGGTTAGATCGATATCTCTTAGGATCCAGTGATCGTCGTAATTATTGTAACGGAAGGAGACATGGTCGTACCGGATCGACCTCTCGAAGCGGATCTCCTTAGGGCGATCTGGATCCTGGATCGGATTGACTGCCGAGAGCACTTCGTCGATGCGGGCGAGGGAGGCCATCCCCTTACGTATGTCGTAGGAGGCGCGGGAGAATTCCTTTGCAGGATTGATGATGCTGTAAAAGATCACTAAGTAGTAGATGAAGGTGGAGGCATCAAAGCCGACACTATTGTGGAAAATAAGCGTCCCACCAAACCAGAGTACTACCGCAATGGTGACTGTGCCAAGGAATTCGCTCACGGGATGGGCCAGTGCCTGCCGCGAGGCTACATGCCGGGAGATGGTCCGGAACTCCTCGTTCTGGCTCTCAAACCGCTCCTGAATGGGCTTCTCGGCATGGAAGGCCTTGATCACCCTAAGCCCGCCCAATGTCTCCTCAAAGAGGCTGATCAGATAGCCCCACTTCGTCTGCCCCTCGAGGGAGTCGCGCTTGAGTCGCTTGCCTATACGACCCATGACAAATCCCGCCATAGGGAGCAGGAGCATCACAAAGAGAGTTAGCGAGGGACTGATGATCAGCATAGCAATCAGCGAGACGAGGATGATGAGCGGATTCTTGATCATCATGTCGAGCGAACTGATCAGGGAGTGCTGCACCTCATTGACATCACCTGAGATACGTGCCAGAAGATCGCCCTTCCGCTCTCCGGAGAAGAAGGCAAGGTTGAGCCCAAGCACTCTCTCATTGAGCTGATTTCGTATGTCCCTCACCACGCCTGTCTGGACCGGGATCATAAAGAAAGAGGCGGCATACTGCACGGACACCTTCAGCAGTGTGATAGCCACCAGATAGAGCGCCAGGATCATCAGAGACTTGGAGACGCCGTAGGCATCGATCATCTGCGTCACCGCATAATTGAAGTTGTTCTGTATCCCATTCATTAGGGTGGAGAGAGAGAGCTCGCTCCACGGCATGAAGTGGTACGTGGTGGTGTCGATCCCGAATAGAATCCTCAGGATAGGTATCAGGAGTGAGAATGCCAGTAGGTTTAGTAGCGGCGCAATGGCATTGCAGGCGATGTTACCTATGATGTACCACTTATACTTGGGGAGAAATCGTCTGAACGCTCGGAAAAAGTCCTTCATCAGGGTAAGGTGTTAGTATGTCGCAGTCCAATCAGATCTTGCGAAGCTTGGCAAACTTAAGGATCATCTGTTTCTTCGATCCATCATCAAAGGTGACTAGGACCTTAGTCCCGGAGACACTCTGGGAGAAGCCCTCCACCCGACCTACGCCGAAAGTGGGGTGCTCCACGCGGTCGCCCTTGCTGAGATCGGCCTCGCTCACTCGATCGATCAGGGGAGCATTGTCCTCCTCCTTCGTCCGTATCACCCGACGGACGCGTCTAGGCTTGGGATCGAGATGGCGGGAGGACTGCACCGGAGCAGAGGGTGTAACTGTAGGTCTCTCCACTCGGGCAGTGAAGTGGGGCAGGTAGTCGGTCAGCCCGGTATGATCCTCGAGGTATCGTGGATCCAGATCGAGGAGGAAGCGACTCGGTCTCTGATAGTCGAGCTGACCGTGGGTCATACGACTCTGAGCGTAGGAGAGGATACACTTCTCCTTGGCTCGAGTGATAGCGACGTAGAGGAGTCGCCGCTCCTCCTCGATGTCCTTCTCCTCACTGTATCGGTCACTGGGGATCAGCTGATCCTCGAGCCCCACGCAGTAGACCTCCTCGTACTCCAGTCCCTTGGAGGCATGCATAGTCATCAGGGTGACACGGGGCGTGCCGTCCTCCTTCTGATCCGCGTCGGTGAAGAGCGACATATCGCGGACAAAGTCCTCGATGGTCACCGGATCGTCTGAGAGCTCGTAGTGAGCGTCCTCATACTCCTGCATTGCAGAGACTAGCTCATTGAGGTTATCCAGCTTAGACAGAGACTCCACACTCTCGTCGCTGTACATACCGGTCAGCTGAGTGGCGAGGATGAGATGACTCATATACTCCGCCAGGGTCATGCCGGTATTAGCCGTCTCTCGTAGCTGGTCAATCAGCTCCACAAAACCGATGATCCTCTTGATAGGGGCTGCCTTGAGAGACTCTGACATCAGATCAGGATCCGATGCCACCTCCAGTAGGGGTTTCTTTTGTCTATTAGCGAGGTCGGAGAGAGTGCTAAAGGTCACGTCACCGATTCCCCTCTTGGGGGTGTTGTATACCCGTCGAAACGCCTCATCGTCACTTGCATTGATCACCAAACGGAGGTAGGCCAGGGCATCCTTGATCTCAGCCCGGTCATAGAAGGAGAGTCCACCGTAGATCCTGTAAGGGACGGAATAATTGCGTAACTGCTCCTCGAGGAGACGGCTCTGAGCATTGGTGCGGTAGAGTATCGCCACCTCCTCGGGTGATCTCCCTCGGCGAAGTGAGGCGGAGATCATCTCGGCGACCCGCTCAGCCTCGGACTTTCCACTGAAGGCATCGAAGAGGGTGAGCTTCTCCCCCTTGCCGGCGACCGCCTCCACAGTCTTGGGGATGCGGAAGTGATTTTTCTCGATCAGGCTATTGGCAATGTCTACGATATTGGAGGTTGAGCGATAGTTTTTCCTCAGCTTATAGACAACGGCGCACGGGAATGTGTCACTGAAACTGAGGATATTCTCGATCACTGCTCCTCGGAAGGAGTATATGCTCTGTGCGTCGTCACCTACGACGGTGAGGATCGTATCAGGTCCCTTGAGTTGCTTGACGATCTCGTTTTGCACCCAATTGGTGTCCTGATACTCGTCGACAAGGATGTAGCGAAATCTCCTGTGGAGCTCGTCTCTGACGTCCGGGTGCTGTCTCAGCAGTCGCAGCATATTGATCAACAGATCATCGAAGTCCATCGCATTGGCCCTGAAGCAACGACTTAGATAGCCCCTATAGATGTCATCGAAGCGGGGCATCCGGCGTAACCTCGGGTCGCTGTCTGAGAGACTGCCCGGGGTGAGTCCGTCATTCTTGCAGGCTGAGATCAGTCCGTAGACCTTCTTGGGGGGATAGTCTTTCTCGTCCAGCTTCATGTCTCGTATGATCACCTTGACCAAGGTCCGTGAGTCGCCCGAGTCATAGATGGTGTAGTCGCTATCGTATCCAAGGTACTTCCCATAACTACGTAGCCAGCGAGCAAAGATGGAGTGGAAGGTGCCCATAGGGATCATCTGAGATAGTCCATCGCCCACAATGGATGCGATACGAGAGCGCATCTCTCTTGCAGCCTTATTCGTGAAGGTCAGAGCCAGCACCTCTGAGGGACGGGCCTTACCCTCTGCCAGGATGTAGGCTATCTTTGTCGTCAGGACGCGTGTCTTACCGGAGCCGGCTCCTGCGATCACCAGACTATCATGAGAGAGATCCTCGACAGCCTGACGTTGCTCCTCATTGAGTGTCGCTAAGAGCTCCTCGCTTGTCGTCATCATACCTCTCTTCCTGCTGCCTTAAATTCCTCTCTCAGATACTTTGCCGTGTGGCTGTCACAGCGCTGCACCATCTCCTCAGGTGTCCCTTGGAAGATGATGTGCCCTCCGTCCCTTCCTCCCTCGGGACCAATGTCTATGATATGATCAGCGATCTTGATCACGTCGAGATTGTGCTCGATGATCACGACAGTATTCCCTCGATCCACCAGTCTATTGACGATCGCCATCAGCATACGTATGTCCTCAAAGTGAAGACCCGTCGTCGGCTCATCGAGGAAGTAGATCGTATTGCCGGTGTCGCGCCTATTTAGTTCGCTCGCCAGCTTGATCCTCTGACACTCACCTCCGGAGAGGGTAGAGGAGGACTGACCCAGCTTGATATAGCCGAGCCCCACGTCCTGTAGCACCTTGATCTTACTTCGGATGCGACTCTGCCCCTCGAAGAAATCCACCGCCTGATTCACCGTCATCTCCAGCACATCGGAGATGGACTGTCCCTTGTATCGTACCTCCAGCGTCTCTCTATTGTATCGCTTTCCTCGGCACACCTCACACGGCACGTAGACATCGGGGAGGAAGTGCATCTCGATCCGGCGATAACCGTTTCCATTGCACGCCTCGCAACGTCCCCCCTTGACATTAAAGGAGAAACGTCCAGGCTTGTACCCTCTGATCTTCGCCTCCGGCATCTCTGTGAAGAGGTTTCGTATGTCGGTGAAGACTCCTGTGTAGGTAGCGGGGTTGCTCCTCGGAGTACGTCCGATGGGCGACTGATCCACCTGTACTACTTTGTCTACCTGATCAATCCCCTCGATCTTATCATACTCCAGTGGCTCAGCCAGTGACTTGTAGAGATGCTTGGAGAGGGCCGGGTAGAGGGTGTCATTGACATAAGTACTCTTACCCGAACCGCTGACTCCGGTCACCAATGTTAGCGTACCCAGTGGAATGGAGAAGGGCTCTCCCTGCAGATTATTTCCCTTAGCTCCCAGCAGCGTGAGACTCTTGCCCGAACCGCACCGCCGTATCTTCGGGATCTTAATGTCCTTCTCCCTCCTCAGGTACTGAGCTGTCAGCGTATCAGACTGCATCAGCTCCTTCGGCGTGCCACTAAAGACGATATGCCCTCCTTTACGTCCCGCTCCGGGACCGATATCGATGATGTAGTCTGCCTGCTCCATAATCTCTCGGTCATGCTCTACAACCAAGATCGTATTGCCTTGGTCCCGTAGTGACTTGAGGGATCGTATCAGTCGGTCGTTATCCCTCTGATGAAGTCCTATAGAGGGCTCATCGAGGATATAGAGGACATTCACCAATCGGCTCCCCAGCTGTGTAGCCAGTCGTATCCGCTGCATCTCACCTCCGGAGAGAGTGGCAGTGGTTCGGTCTAAGGAAATGTAGGTCAGCCCTACCTCTACTAAGAATGAGAGACGACTCTCGATCTCCTTGCAGATCTCGGTGGCGACGACACGTCTCTGTCGGTCGATCTTGGCCGGGACCGACTTAATCTCCTCGAGTAGGTCAGGTATGGGCATCGACGACATCTCTGTGATGTCCTTGCCATTGATCTTAAAGGCAAGAGCCTCCTTACGCAGTCGCTTACCGTGACAGCGAGGACAGGGGACGTAGGTGCTAAATTGCTCCGCCCACTTCTTTGTCTTTGCATTATAGTCCCCCTCGGTCATCTTCTCGAGTATGGAGACGATGCCGTCATACTCGGTCAGCCTCTGTCGCACACCGGTCTTGGTGTGATAGAAGAGTGGATAGTCGACACCATTCAGCACGTCATCGATCAGCTCCTCCGGATAGTCCTCAATGGGGGTGTCTAGATCCAGATCGTGGTGCTTAAGGATCGCATCCAACTGAGCAAAGAGGAGCCCCCGCTTGTACTTCCCGATCGGTGCCACCCCTCCCTGTCTCATGCTGAGCTTTGGGTCCGGTATTACCTTAGAGAGATCTGGTGCGGTGACCACGCCGAGTCCCTTACACTTTGGACAACTCCCCTGAGGGGAATTGAAAGAAAACGTATTAGGGTCCGGATCCGGTAGCGACTCCCCCGCTTCCTCGTCCATCAGATTACGGCTATAGTAGGAGGGCTTAAGACCATCCTCCTGCATATCCTGTACAAGGATGATCCCCTTGCCGATCCGGAGTGCCGTCCTGACGCTCTCCTTGATCCGCTCGACCTGCTTTGGCACCACCTTCAGCTTATCGATCAGGATCTCTATCGAGTGGTTCTTATACCTCGATAAGGCAAGACCCGGCTTCAGGTTTGTCAACTCCCCATCGATTCGTGCGGAGACATACCCCTTCCTGCGGTAGCTCTCGAGCAGCTCCCGATAGTGCCCCTTACGAGTCCGCACGACTGGAGCGTAAATGTAAACCTTATGGTCGACATAGGTCTCAAGGATCCGCTCGATGATCTGATCCTCTGAGTAGTGCACCAGCTCCTTACCTGTCTTCAGCGAGTAGGCAGTCGAACAGCGAGCATAGAGCAGACGTAGGAAGTCATAGACCTCCGTTGTCGTCCCCACGGTACTGCGCGGATTCTTATTCGTAGTCTTCTGCTCGATGGAAATGACTGGCGACAGACCGGTAATCTCATCTACGTCAGGCCGCTCCAGGTCACCGATATAGCCTCTGGCATACGAGGAGAAGGTCTCCAGGTATCGCCGATTACCCTCTGCGTAGATCGTATCAAAGGCGAGGGATGACTTTCCACTTCCACTCAGACCGGTAACTACGGTGAGTGAATTGCGCGGAATGGTCACGGAGATGTCATGGAGATTGTGCTCCCTCGCCCCCTGAACCACGATCCAACCTTTCTCTACAGCCTTGCTCTCTATTTTGCTCTTATCTTTCATAGATATAATGGGCAAAGATACTCAATTATCGGCGTCGAGAGGAGGATTATTCTCAAGCCAAAGTCGGCAGTTGCGCGTCATCCACTTATAATTTGCTCGCCGGGCTGGACTTTGCTGAAATATCCTGTGGTACTCCTCCAGCGACATATCTGTGATGTCCTCCCGGCTGAGGTCGAGGATCGTGTCGTAGGAGGGAAAGAGCTTCGTAGGCTTGGGTCGACGATTGAAGGGGCAGGCATCCTGGCAGCTGTCACATCCGAAGAGCCTATTCCCCATCCGTCGGGTCAGCTCAGGAGAGACCTCATCATGGTGCTCCACGGTGAGGTAGCTGATACAGCGGCGGGCATCCATCCCTTCAGGAGAGAGCGCCCCCGTCGGGCAGGCGTCCAGGCAGCGATGGCAGGAACCGCAGAGTGAGCGTCGAACCGGATGCTCCGACTCCAGCTCAAGCGTCGTCAGCATCTCCGCAAGAAAAAAGAAACTCCCTAGGCCTGGGATGATCATGCACCGGTTCTTCCCGATAAAGCCTATTCCTGCCTCGCTTGCCCAGTACCGCTCAAGGAAGGGTACACTACCGGAGATGCAGCGGAAGGAGTGGGGTGCCACCCGCTCATTGATCCCCTCGCCGAGACGGACAAGCGCTTCGGTCAGCACATCGTGATAGTCCGGACCATAGGCGTACTTAGCCACCTGCGGCGCCTCCTTGGGCTGTTGTCTCACCGGATAGTATGAGGCTGCCACCACGATCACCGATCGGGCACCCGGGAGGATCTTGTCGATGGGATTCTTCCTGACCTCCACGTTCTTGGACATGTAGCCCATGCCCGCTGCCTTACCCTCCTCGAGCCAATGGTCGAGGTAGGACTGGTGCTCATCCGACACTTCGCCAAGCCGAGCAAAGCCTACTGCATCAAAGCCATACTCCCTTGCTGCATCACGAATGAGTGCCCGCAGGTCCTGAGTCATTGCTGAGTAGCCCCGGAGAGCTGGTTGTATATCTGCAGGTAAGCCTTGCTGTAGTAGTCGCAGTCCTTGCCATACTTCGCCTCCAGACCGCTGCCATGGGCGCGATTGAGACGCATAAGCTCCTCTGCGACGATGATCTCACGCTCGATCTCGGGCATACAGGTGATGAAGTCCCTGTCGTTGAGACGGAAGTACCAGTCCAGATCCCTCAGGCTCCGATCCAGCATCAGCGAGGTGATCTCCTCTGCATCACCGGTCATCCCGGCATCGTAGAAGGCTCCCACAAGGGGAAGCGAAGAGGCTCCATGCGGTACCACCTCATCGAGGATGGCCGTCTTGGATCGCTCCAGCACCTCTCGCGCTCTAATCGAGTCGCCCCGAGCAATAAGCCCCTTCGCCAGAGGAGCAAAGATCATACTTCTGTAGGTCTCCAGCATACGGCGAGCATTCTCGTCCATGTAGGTCCCAGAGCGATCGGCTCCCGCCCACCGGAAGCGCTCCATCACGTTGGTGTACATTCGATCCACGTCTACCTCACCGGAGGTCCCCTTGGTCTGGATTGGGAGCACTTGATAAGCCATCCCGGTCTGACGGAAGTAAGGCGTCAGACCCATGCGATTGGACTCGCCGACCGTGATGCAGAAGTAGATCGGCCGCTTCCACTTATTAGCCTCAATCATATCGTAGGAGACCAGCTCCTCCTTGCCGAGGTAATTCTTTCCTGAGAAGTCATACAGTGTCACCGGCTCCTTAATATAGGCTGTATCACTTGGGTAAAGCACACCTCTCTGGATCAGATCAGCAGGATCATAGGGTAGGGCGACCTTTGTGCTTGGGAGGTAATCCACCTTCTGCACAATGCCGGGGATATCCTTGGTGGAAGGATCATCGGATCCGATGAAATCCAGTGCGTGTCTCAGCTCCAGCGTGTCCTTCATCACCGGCACCACATAAGCGATGCCTCGCTTATCACCACCATACTCCTTCAGACCCCAAGTGATGGGCATTGGAGCCGACTCGTAGGTCTGCTTCTTCATCTGCTCTATGTACCAGTCAGCCTGTAGGTAGGAGGAGTTGCAGACCTTCAGGTCTGTCCGTACTCCCTCGACCTCCTGCGCATACCAGAGGGGGAAGGTATCGTTGTCACCATTGCAGTAGATGATTCCATTCGGCTCGCAACTATTGAGGTAGTTATTTCCTGTGTCGGCTGCGAGGCGACGTCCCGAGCGATCGTGATCGTCCCAGTTTTGCCAGGCGACTAAGGTCGGTACCAAGAGACAGAGGGCTATTAGACCGAGAGCCAGACCGCTCTTCTTCCTACTTCTCTCCCCGGTGATGAGGTCATAGAGACCGAAGACACCACACCCGATCCAGATGCTAAAGGCGTAGAAAGACCCCGCATAGGAGTAGTCTCGCTCGCGCACCTGATAGGGCGTCTGATTGACATACAGCACGATGGCTATACCGGTCATGAAGAAGAGCGAGAGGATGATCCAGAAATTCTGCCTGCTCCGCTCTCTTCGGCTCAGCAGTTGAGCAATCAGTCCCAGGAGACCAAGGATGAGGGGCAGCATGAAGTAGCGATTGTGTCCGGGGTTGTCGGTCACAAAGGAGGGTAGGTCCGTTTGCGGTCCGAGGAATAGCCCGTCTATGAAGGGGATGCCTGTGATCCAATTCCCCTTCGTCAGCTCTCCCTGTCCCTGGATGTCGTTTTGTCGACCGGAGAAGTTCCAGAGGAAATACCTCCAGTACATATAATTGAGTTGATAAGAGAAGAAGTAACGGAGATTTTCTCCGAAGGTCGGCAGTGTCACAGTCTCCGCCTTACCCGCTTGGTTCACCGTCTTCGTCTCTCCCTTCACCTCACCCCAGATCTCATACCCCTGCTTAAAGTGGGGCATCATATTGCTGTAGACGCGCGGGAAGAGCATCTTCATATCGCTCCTGTAGACCAGCGAGCTACTCTCCTGACGCTCGTAGTGATCGGGGTCATCGGGAGAGAGCTTATTCGCCCGCGCATAGGTGACCTTGGTGGTCGTCACCGGGCGCCCCTGAGCATCGTACTCCGGCAGAGAGGCGTAGGTCTGTCCGTAGATCAGCGGGGTACTCCCATACTGCTCACGCGAGAGGTAGTATCGGAGGGCAAAAACATCAGCCGGAGTATTCTGATTCATCGGAATATCCGAGTTGGCTCGCACCAGGATCACACCATAGGTGCTGATACCGGCGAAGAGGAGTCCCATCGCCATGGTCAGGTGTGCCAGTCGGTGAGCATCTGTCCGCTTGGAGTACCAGAGGTACCAGACAAGAGCGGCAATCACGATGATCGGGACGATCCAACCGCTGCCCATAAATGGGATCCCCAGCAGGATGCAGGTGGCGAGGAAACCCACTCTGAGGAGGGTCATCGGCACGGGTCGTCTCATCGATGCATAGAGGGTGAGTCCCATCACAAGCGCCAGCACCAGGACGTAGCAGATCAGACCACTATTGTAGCTGAGACCAAGCGTATTGACAAAAAAGAGGTCGAAGTACCCCGCCACCTCCGGCACACCCGGTATGATCCCGAAAAGGATCACAGCGACGAGGACAAAGGACAGCAGCGTAGCTACCACTCCACCCTTCCACGTCGCCTTTTCCGTCCGCTTGAAGTAGTACACCAGCGCCATCGCCGGGATCGCCAGCAGATTGAGCAGATGGACTCCGACACTCAGTCCCATGAGGTACGCTGTAATAAGGAGCCAGCGGTCCTCCTTGATCGGATTGCGCGTCTCCTCCCACTTCAGTATGAGATAAAAAACGAGCGCTGTGAAGAAACTTGAGAAGGCATACACCTCACTCTCCACCGCACTGTACCAGAATGTGTCAGTGAAGGCATAGGTGAGCGAACCCACCAGAGCACTTCCCAGAGCAATCCACGCATAGTCCGCAGGTATCTCAGTCTCCTCGCGCCACGAGGCGGTGCGGAGGATGAAGGACCTCCGGATCAGGTGGCTGATTGTCCGGAAGAGAAGTAGGATCGTCAGGCCGGAGAGTAGTCCACTCAGGGCATTGCCCGCAATGGCAATCCAGTCGCCATGAGCAGGGAAAAGCTCAGCAAAGGCATTGTACGCCAGCATATAGAACGGCGCACCCGGCGGGTGTCCCACCTCTAACTTGTGGAAGGTGGTAATGAACTCAGGGCAGTCCCATACCGAGGCACTCTTCTCCATGGTCACCCAGTAGACGATGGCAGAGATGGCAAAGACGAGCCAGCTCATGCCACGCTCCAGGCGCTTATAGTTACTTCGTTGCATGCTTATCTTCTCAACCGACCGTGACGTCACGATCAGTTGCAAAAGTAATGATTTTAGTCCGATAGGTGCTCTCTTCCACGATATTCTTATCAGGGAATACGCTTGCCCTATTGCTCACACTCCTTTTTCAGCATCTAACTTGGTTGGGGATGGAAGTGTGTCTTGCTCTGATTAAGAAAAATATGGTATTTTTGGACAAAAGAAGACATTAAGTATGATAGGAGCAATTATCGGAGATGTGACAGGCTCATCCTATGAGTTTGACAATAATACGGAGGACTACGACCTCGACCTCTTCCGCGAGGGAACAACCTTTACGGACGACACTGTCTGTACTATAGCTGTGGCGGATGCGATCTTGCACCACAAGTCTTACGAGTCTGCACTCCTGGAGTGGTGTGGCAGATACCCGGGGAGAGGGTACGGAGGACGCTTCCAGATGTGGCTCACCTCTGCTGTCCATCACCCGTATGGGAGCTACGGCAATGGGGCTGCGATGAGAGTTTCCCCGGTAGGCTGGGCGTTTGAGGATCTGGAGACCACTCTGGCAGAGGCTGAGCAGACCGCTCTCCCCACGCACAATCATCCAGAGGGGATCAAGGGGGCTCAGGTAGTAGCTGAGGCAATCTTCCGTCTCAGGCGAGGTGAGTGGGATAAGATACAGGAGCTCCTTATCTCGTCCTACGGAGCAGACTATGAGCGGCAACTTCCCGGCGTGGGTGTCTTCGATGAGACTTGTCAGGGATGCGTCCCTCTCTCCCTGCTCATACTGACTAAGTCGACAGACTTTGAGGACGCGATACGCTCAGCAATTCACTACGGCGGAGATAGTGATACCCTTGCTGCCATCGTGGGGAGTATGGCAGAGGCCTACTTTGGGGTCCCGGATCCACTTGCTGAGAGGGCTCTCAGCTATCTTCCACAGGAAATGCGGGAGATCTACGAGGAGTTTAGAGATTGCTTTATGTCGCCCTCTTCCTCTTCCCTATAGGTCTAGGATCGGAAGGGGGATAAAGCTCGTCTCAGGATAGTGCCTCTGCAGATAGCCACGGAGATATCTCTCGGTCTCTGCGGTGATCCTCTCATCGGTGGCTACACCCCTATTATATAGGAGTGCCGGAGTGGGGATGCCTCTGTGGGCAAGTGCCTCCATACTGAGGAGGATGTGATTGATGCTTCCCAGCTTCGCTGTCCCGACGAGGATGCAGGGTAGTCCCTGGTCAGCAATGTAGTCTATATTGAGGTAGTCCTCCGTCAGCGGCACCATGAGTCCACCTGCTCCCTCGACCAACACCTTGTCGTACTTCTGCTCCAGCAGGTGAGTGTTGGCAGTCGCCTTGTCATACTCCGGTGCGCGTCCGTCGATGGCGATCGCCATGTGAGGGGAGCATGGGTAGGAGTATATAAGGCAGCAGGTCGTCCCATCGATATCCTCCGGCAGTAGTGCTCGATCCTCTATCTTTCGATGCATGGCAATATCCTCTGAGATCCCGTGATTGCCCGTCTGGATCAGCTTCTGAGTGATCACGTTCACACCCTCCTCGCGGAGTGTCCTTGAGATAAATCCAGTGGCGACTGTCTTACCGGCGTCCGTATCGATGCCGGAGACGAAGTAAGTCTTGAGGGGGAATAATTCTTTCATATCAATTAATTGCTATTATCTGCGTCCGAAGCCCAGAAGACCTACATAGGTGAGTGGCAAGGAGGCGCATTGGGATAAGTTTAAGTTCTCTCTATACATCTGCTCCATCGCTCCGAGTCTTCTTGGGGTCAAGAGACCCCCCGATCCGAGGCTATTGGTACCGGTATCGCGCAGGTGGCGAAGGAGCTCGATGAGGGTAGGGAAGTAGAGCGACTTCCGATACTGCTGTAGCTGTATGTCTCTAAAGCCTGCTCTCTGCAGGCCACTCTCGATCTCCTCCGAGTCGGGGTAGTGCAGCCCCACACCCGTAACCGTACTGAGCTCGCCAAGGTTGTCCGGGAGGAAGGTGCTGAAGACCAATTGGCCACCCAGCATCAGGGCGTCGTATGACTTGGAGAAGAATGATAGTGAATCCTCCCACCACTGAATGCAAGAGGCGGAGGCAATAACACTGCACTCCATCGGCCAATTGATCCGCTCCGCATCTCCCGGCAGGAAGAGCCCGCTGGTCCCTACCTTCTGCCTCAGTGGTCTCTCCATCTCGGACGACAGATCATTGTAGATAAATCGGCAGCCTCTGAGCCGCTCTACGAGGAGGGACGATAGTAGTCCTGTCCCGCAGCCGATCTCAAGCACAGTACCGCACTCTATCGGTTCTATCAGGCTGATCAGTTGCTCCGAAATCTCCCGCTGGACAACCCCCGCCGTCTCGTAGGTGGAGATGCTCCGGGCAAATCGGTCTGCAATGTCCTGCTTACGGGGTATCATAGTCTGAGCAGTTCTCTCCATGACTTTAGGTAGGTGCCGAGGATTAGGTGAGGGGCGGTAGGGCGCTCCTCGATAGGTATGCTGCGATCCGACCAGAAGCGACGCTGCCCACCTGAAGGGATCACGAGATCGTGGTCACTGACTATCGCCTGCGTCCAGGACACCGCACACTCTTCGATAGAGCCACCGAGATCAGCGACCCAGCGCAATTCCTCCCGAGCGGCGGTGATGCCCCGATGATCCGGTAGGGAGAGGAAGTGCGCGGCCGTTTCCTCTGAGAGGCACATCTGACGGACAAAGTGACGGTATCCCTCCACATCCAGTCCCGTTGCCATCCTCTGATAGTCCACACCCTTTATACCATACCGGTCCGAGATCAGAGAGGGAGTACCATTGATCGCCACCGCAAGGGAGGGTGCTGGATAGCACTTGTGGAAATACTCCGCCGCCCAGACCCCCATGCTCCAGGCCACCAGATATAGCCGGCTGAAGCAGGACATATCAGGCCACTGAGGGAGCTCTCCTCGGTAGTCCCCTACAGAGAATAGGGTCCACTCCTCCGGCAGCTCCATCTCCATCGCAAGAGAGTGGGGGGCACTCCAGCCGGTGAAGTAGAGGACCGCAGTTCCTCCATCGCTCCCCTGATGAAGCAGCTTTACATCCATCTCCTCACCACCTCTCCTATATGGTCGATCTCCTCAGCACTCATCGATGCCGTGAGCGAGATACGCAGTCGCTCTCGTCCCGAGGGCACGGTGGGCTTCCTGATGGGCCGCACATAGAGTCCCTCACGCATAAAGTCCTCAGCTGCCTCCGCGACCCTTTGCTCTCCGGGGATCTCCAGGCTGATGATCTGACTCTCCGGAGTCCTCCCGATACGAAGCCCCAGCCGATTCCTCATCTCCACCAGGTGTGCCCTCCGGTCCTCCATCTCCCTTACCTTACGTAGTAGGAATAAGGTCCACCCGACCATCAGAGGTGGTAGTGCGGTGGTGTATATAAAGGGTCTCGCCTGAGAGACGAAGATCTCCCGTAGACTTGCCGACTGGAGGGAGTAAGCGCCTATCGAACCGAGCGCCTTGCCCAGCGTCCCGAGCAGCAGGTCGACTTCGGAGAGGAGACCAAGCTCGGCGCAGAGACCAAGTCCATGACCACAGAGACCCACTGAGTGTGCTTCGTCCACATACAGTCGCATCGAGGGGAAGTCTCTCTTGAGTGCGACGATATCTGCGAGTGGTGCCACATCTCCATCCATGCTGTAGACACTCTCCACCAGCACCCAGATATGGCGGTACTCCCCCTCATTCCGTTCCAGTAAGTTTCTCAGGCGGGATACGTCATTGTGCTCAAATCGGGCAAATCTGCAGCCAGACAGTCTCAGCCCCTCGACCATGCTGGCGTGGATGAGTCTGTCAGCAAGGAAAAGCGTCTCTCCATCGACGAGGGAGGGTATGATCCCACTATTGGCTGCAAAACCACTGGTCCAGACGAGCGCCGAGGGAGCCGAGTACTGAGCAGCGAGGTACTGCTCCAGCTCTTGATAGATCCGATCATTCCCCGTCAGGAGCCTCGCAGACGAGCTACTCATCATCGGTCGGAACTCTCTGGACTGGCGGTACTCCTCCGCCAGCCCGGACAGCTCCTGCAGACCGAGGTAGTCATTACTGCTCAGATTAAGCAACTTCTTCCCACTTACATAGACATACTTCCCCTCGGTCTCAGTAGGCTGTAGGCTCCTGTAGGTGCCACTCTCCCTGATCTTCTGTAGGCGCTCCTTATACTCTATCATCGATAGCACGCTCTTAGTACCCGGCTGAGTCCTCCGATGAGCTTACCCAATTGCTCATCCGTGATCGCCATAAACTGAGGCTCTAAGTAAACCAATCTCCCGAAGGGACGCACCCAGATCCCCTCCTCCACAAAGCGGGGGATCAACTGCTCCATATCCACAGGCTTCCTCATCTCCACGACGCCAATCGCTCCGAGACAGCGCACCTCCCGTACGCCGCTTAGCTCCTGAAGTGGACTGAGTCCCTCTCGCAGCTGATTCTCTATATTGCTGACCTTACCACGCCAGTCCTGGCTGAGCAGAAGTTCGATCGATGCTTTACTTACGGCACATGCCATAGGATTGGCCATAAAGGTGGGCCCGTGCATGAAGCAGCCCGCCTCGCCACTACAGATGGTATCTGCGATCTCTTGTGTAGTGGCGGTGCAGGCGAGCGTCATATATCCACCGGTCATGGCCTTGCCTATCGTGAGTATATCCGGCTTAATGCTCGTGAAGTAGGTTGCCAGCAATTCGCCGGTTCGTCCGAAGCCGGTAGCAATCTCATCGAAGATTAGCAACAGGTCGTACTCGTCACAGAGTGCCCGAAGTCCCTCCAGATACTTGGGGTGATAAAAATACATTCCCCCGGCACCTTGTACAATCGGCTCCACAATGATCCCCGCTAAGTGATCCCGGTGTCTCTCTACCAGCTCCTGCATCGGTCGCAGATCCTCGGGATCCCACTCGTCACCGAAGGCACAGGCCGGCTGTGGCGCAAAGTACTGAATCGGCAAAGTGCCGTAGAAGAGACTATGCATGCTGGTGATCGGATCGCAGACAGACATCGCATGCCAGGTGTCTCCGTGATAGCCTCTGCTGATCGTGGCAAAGTGGGTATGTCCCGCTCGCCCCCTGGCAAGCTGGTACTGGATCGCCATCTTGAGTGCTACCTCTACCGACACCGACCCGCTGTCGGAGTAGAAGAGCCTGTCTATCCCCTCCGGAAGTATCTGATCGACAAGGAGCTGTCCCAGCTCCACTGCAGGGCGGTGAGTGAAGCCGCCAAACATAATGTGCGCCAGCTGCTCCGTCTGCTCCTTGATCGCCCGAGTCAGAGTGGGGTGGCTGTATCCGTGGATAGCGCACCACCAGGAGCTCATCCCGTCGATCAGTTCTCTCCCATCCTCCAGCGTGATCACACACCCCTTGGCGGAGGCTACCGGGTAGGTCTGCTGCGGGTGAACTGTAGAGGTGTAGGGGTGCCAGAGGTGTGTCCGGTCCCACTTTAGGAGTTCTTCTGTTGTCATGGCGAGATTTCTAGCTTTTCTGTTTCGGGCACAAAGGTAGTCATTCCGACTCTCAATCCTCTGCATCCGCTCTCACCAACGGAGACCCCCTCAATCTAATACCGGTATTAGTCATCACTATAGTCGGTATTAGTCGGCACTAATACCGGTAATAGTTGACTCTAATATCGGTAATAGATCTTACGTCCCACTATAGGCTGAGAACTAAGACACTAAAACGATTTAGCAGCGGTGCAAAAAATCCCGCCTGTAACTCCCACCGAGACTTACGCGGTTGTGACTAATGCGCCTGCTCTATCTCATTGGGGATCAATAATTGAGCTAAAAGTCCTTTGTGCAGTCGGTCAGGTGGGAAGGGTAAAGCGTCTCAAACGTATTATCGTCATAGTATATGATGACCTTCTGCACTCGCCTCGAGGAGTTTCGCTCAGTAGTAGTCTGAGTGGCTTCCCGAGTGCGCTCCTCCACCTTTCCCCTTCTCACTCCACTATTAGGCACCGGAGCGGCTACCGGAGACGGAGTGGATCCGGAGCCGTCTCCATCGGAATCGCTGAAGAGGGGAATGGAGGTGCTCTTTACCTGCTGCTCACTGTAGGCCTCGGTCCACATGGGTCCACTACCATGCAGCAACCAGTCAGACTCATATTGAGGATAAGCGGCAAGTATCTTACTGATCACGTCGACGCTGGGGTTATTTCGACCGGTCAGTACGTGATTAAGAGTCGAGGTATTGATGCCTGTCGTCTCTGCAAATGCCACTTGCGTGACCCCTTCGGTCTCTATGATGAGCTTGATTCTATCCCTTGTATCCATATATAAACGCACATATACGTATATCAGATGTACATAAATAATATCTCGATACAAATATATATGTAAATATCCGGATTAACGGTGTAGAAAGGTTCAAATGAATCTATTTCGCATCCGGAGATGCTTGTGATGGTTAGAACTTATTCTACATAAGGAATCCTAATCTATTGGTTTGCAATAGGCATAATGGTCTAAACCAATGTTAGTCATCCGGATTAGTTGTAAATAGAAGCCTCGTGGGCTAAATAAAGTCTAAACAAACGGACGTAAGATAATGGTATACAATACTTAGTCTGTTCTGTATTTCAGTGTCACTCGACGTTCGTCTGTACTCGCGATTGTTCCACGGTGCGATGCGCGAGACTATGACGTCTCGATGAAAGCATCAAGGCGTTATATGTATGTAAATGCATTTACGCTCAATAGTATATGTACGTGGTGGGTTTGGCACATTTCCATACATACATTCTCTACTCTTGAGAGGGTGGTGCTTGTGGGGGATCGACTTTTTAATCGTACTTTTGGATGAATGAGTCAGTATAGGGGGAGAGGTGCTCAAAAGATTATGCGACAGATGAAAGATCTATGTATGTCCGTCAAGGGCAAACGCCACTTTAGCGAGACGCTCTATTGCATCAGACTGGAGCCGATCAATCCTGGTGAAAGCGTGCCCTCGTTTGCACCTGGGCAGTTCGTTCAGCTACGGATCCATGCTCCTGAGGTGCTACTGAGGCGCCCCATATCCATCTACGGAGGCAGTGAGCATCACCTGGATCTGCTGATACAGGTGGCAGGAAAGGCTACAAAGTACCTGAGTACTGCTCCCATAGGAACCAAGGTGGAGGTACTGGGACCCCTAGGCAACAGATTTAGTGATCCGACCGGTGAGCAAATCCTCCTCGTAGGCGGCGGAGTCGGTATTGCCCCACTACTGACGATGGGGCGGCACCTCAGGGAGGAGGGGCATAGACCCTGCTTCCTCCTTGGTGCACGGTCTGAGACTGCGTTTCCTGACCTGAAGCCCTTTGAGAAGCTGGGGAAGCTCCTTATTACTACTGAGGACGGAAGTCTGGGCGAGATAGGATTTGTGACTGATCACTCCGTCTGGTCGCAGGGCACACCCTCAGATATCTATTGCTGTGGTCCCACACCCATGATGAAGGCAGTGGCCTCACTAGCACGTGAGCGGAAGATTCGATGCGAGGTGTCCCTGGAGAATATGATGGCCTGTGGCATAGGGATCTGCTTGTGCTGCGTAGAGCCAACCGTGCGAGGGAATGTGTGTGTCTGCACAGAGGGACCGGTTTTTAATACTAAGGATCTATTATGGCAATGAATACGATGAATGACCTCACGACTCGGATAGGTGATCTGACGCTGAAGAATCCTGTCACGACCGCATCCGGAACCTTTGGGGACGGCGTGCTGATGAATCAGATCTATGATGTATCTCAGCTGGGAGGGATCTTTGCCAAGGCCGTGACTCTGGAGCCTCGTCAGGGTAACCCGAAGCCTCGTATGGCTGAGACCCCTTCCGGTATGATCAATGCCGTCGGTCTGCAGAATAAAGGGCTGGACTACTGGATCAACCACATCTATCCAGAGGCTAATCAGCTGGGGACGGAGATCATCCCTAACGTCAGCGGATCGACCATCGACTCCTACGTGCAGGTGGCTGAGGCGCTCAATGACCTTGACAGGGTACATGCCATAGAGCTCAATATCTCTTGTCCTAATGTCAGAGACGGGGGAATGCTCTACGGCGTATCGTGCGAGGGAACCGGGGAGATCGTCCGAGCCGTACGACAAGTCTTCGATAAGACACTTATCGTGAAGCTTACGCCTAATGTGACCAGCATCGTAGATATCGCCAAGGTAGCTGTGGATGCGGGAGCGGATGCTCTGTCGCTGATCAATACGCTTATGGCGATGGCTGTCGATGCTGAGCGAAGACGCCCTAAGATCTCTACGATCACGGGTGGACTCTCCGGACCGGCAGTGAAGCCCATAGCTCTTAGGATGGTCTGGCAGGTGTCTCAGGCTGTCGATGTGCCGCTGATAGGTATTGGGGGGATCTGCGACTGGAGGGATGCGATCGAGTTTATTCTCTGTGGTGCTTCCGCAGTACAGATCGGGACTCAGAACTTCGTGGATCCATTGTCCCCTCTTAAGGTGATCGAGGGCATCGACGACTATATGACCAGACATCACTTCTCTTCAGTCAGTGAGATGGTGGGCGCATTGATCACTGATTAGTTCGGTACTGTCCGAGTCTGCAAAAACTTCAGAGAGGAGGGAAAAACAGGTAATTCTGTGAAGCAGAGTTGTCGTTTTTTTGGTATTTTTGCGCTTGATAGCTAAGTCAGTCTGACAAAGTAAGTAGCACTCATGTCTTACAACTACACTGAGATCGAGAAGAAATGGCAGGCCTGGTGGCGTGACCATGAAATATATAAGGTAGACGAGGATCCGTCTAAGGAGAAGTTTTACTGTCTGGATATGTTTCCCTATCCCTCGGGAGCAGGACTTCATGTGGGTCATCCTCTGGGATATATCGCCTCTGATATCCTCAGCAGATACAAGCGGCTCTGTGGCTTCAACGTCCTACATCCCATGGGATACGATGCTTATGGACTCCCTGCAGAGCAGTATGCCATACAGACAGGACAGCATCCCGCTCTTACCACTAAGATCAATACCGACCGGTACCGCAAACAGCTGGATAACATCGGCTTCTCTTACGACTGGAGCCGCATGGTCATGACATGTGATCCGGAGTACTATAGGTGGACTCAGTGGGCCTTCATACAGATGTTTCACTCCTACTACGACACACAGCTGGATAAGGCTCAGCCTATCTCTGCTCTGGTGGACCACTTCGCTAAGCAGGGGACGGAGGGGATCCATGCTGTTGGATCTGAGGAGCTGACATTTACCGCTGACGAATGGCTGGAGTGGGATGAACGCAAGCAGCAAGAGGTGCTGATGAATTATCGCCTTGCATATCGTGGCGAGACGATGGTCAATTGGTGTCCTGCTCTGGGGACTGTGCTCGCCAACGATGAAGTGAGCGAGGGGTTGTCTGTACGCGGGGGGCATCCTGTGGAGCAAAAGGTTATGAAGCAGTGGTGTCTGCGTGTCTCTGCGTATGCTGAGAGACTGCTCTCCGGGCTGGAGAATATAGACTGGACACCGTCCATCAAGGAGACTCAGCGTAACTGGATCGGTCGTTCTGAGGGGGCGGAGATCGTTTTTCACCTTCCCGATAGCAAGGAGACGATCACGGTCTTCACCACCCGTGCGGATACCCTGTACGGAGTAACCTTTATGGTACTTGCTCCGGAGAGCCCTCTGGTGGACGAGGTGACTACAGCCGACCAGAGAGAGGCGGTGGATGCCTACCTGGAGCGCACCAAGAGGAGATCTGAGCGGGAGCGTATGATGGATCACTCCGTCTCCGGAGTCTTCTCGGGTAGCTATGCAATTCATCCCATCACAGGAGCTGAGATCCCTATATGGATCAGTGACTACGTCCTCATCGGGTACGGTACAGGCGCCGTGATGGCTGTCCCCGCGCACGACTCCAGGGACTTTGCTTTCGCAAAGCATTTCTCTCTACCTATCATACAGGTGGTCAAGGCAAATGGCACAGAGGTTAGTGACCCATCGATCTGGGAGGAGTCCATTGATAGCCATGAGGGGACGATGATCAACTCCGGCTTCCTCGATGGAATGAGTGTCGATGAGGCGATAGGTGCTATGAGGGATTATGTCGATGAGCACAAGCTTGGCCGTAAGAAAGTCAATTATCGTCTCAGAGATGCGATCTTCAGTAGACAGAGATACTGGGGAGAACCCATTCCGATTTACTACAAGGATGGTATACCTTACGCCTTGGACGAGTCCGACCTGCCGCTTAAGCTCCCGGAGGTAGATAAGTACCTGCCCACAGAGACCGGTGAGCCGCCTCTTGGTCGAGCAAAGAACTGGTGTACGAAGGAGGGATACCCTCTCGAGCTATGCACAATGCCCGGATTTGCGGGTAGTTCTGCATACTATCTCCGCTATATGGATCCGCACAATCGTGAGGCTCTTGTCAGTAAGGAAGCAAACAACTACTGGAGAAGTGTGGATGTCTATGTGGGCGGCACCGAGCATGCTACGGGACACTTGATATATAGTCGTTTCTGGAATAAGTTCCTCTACGATCTCGGATACGTCTGTGAGGACGAGCCCTTCCGCAAGCTGATCAATCAAGGAATGATCCAGGGGCGATCCAGCTTTGCTTACAGAATCATCGGGACCAATACCTTCGTCTCACTGGGTAAGATTGGGGACCAGGAGGTACAGCCAATACACGTGTCCGTCAATATTGTCCACAATGATCGACTAGACCTCGAGGCGTTTAAGGCATCTCAGCGCGAGCTGGAGGATGCTGAGTTTATTCTGGAGGACGACGGCTCCTATATCTGCGGCAATGCGGTGGAGAAGATGAGCAAGTCTTACCTTAACGTCGTCAATCCTGACGATATCATCGAGCAGTACGGTGCCGATACGCTGAGGGTGTATGAGATGTTTCTTGGTCCTATAGAGCAGTCTAAGCCTTGGGACACCAATGGCATCGATGGTGCATTCCGCTTCTTAAGGCGAGTCTATGGCTTCTTCTTCGATGACGAAGGGAAGCTAAAGGTGACGGATGACAAGCCGTCGAAAGACTCCCTGAAGTCTCTCCATACAGCGCTTAAGAAGGTGACTCAGGGCATCGAGTCCTACTCCTTCAATACCTGCGTGAGTGCTATGATGGTCTGTGCCAATGAGCTTTCAAGTCAGAAGTGTGTGTCCAAGGAGCTATTGCAAGACTTCATCGTCATGCTCTCTCCCTTTGCTCCTCACCTAGCGGAGGAGGTATGGCATGCGCTGGGACATGACGATAGCGTGGTCGATGCCAAGTGGCCGGAGCTGAATGAGGACTTCCTCAAGGAGTCCACCATCACATACCCGATCTCATTCAATGGTAAGGTACGCTTTACCATGGACCTCGCAGCAGATCTGAGTAAGGCAGAGATAGAGGAGATAGTCACATCATCGGAGGAGACACAACGCTACCTTGAGGGCAAGAAGCCCGGTAGGGTAATCGTGGTTCCTCATAAGATCGTCAATATCGTCCTGGGAAAATAATAAAATACATCACGTATAGTTTTAACTTATAAGTCATGGGCATAAGCAAGTCAGCTAAGATCTGGCGGGAGGTAGAGGATTATATCCTGATCTTCTTTACCCTGCTGCTGTACACCTTCTTCTGGCGAGGATTTATCTTCTCTCACGAGATCACCTCTGGTGGATTATCTGGTATCGCTTCGGTGATCACATGGGCCTGCGACAAGGCCGGTATGACCTTCGATGTGGGTTGGCCGTACAATATCATCAATGGTATCCTGGTGGTACTATCGGTGATCATCCTTGGGTGGAAGTTCTCCATCCGTACTGTCTTCAGCGTCATCGTACTCGGTATATCCATCCCTGCGTCCGGTCAGTTCTTTGACACTCCTATGCTTGCCGACGATCCGGCAATGGCTGTCATCATTGGTTCTATCGGAATAGGCTTCAGCCTGGCGATGATCTTTGCTCGTGGTGGCTCGACGGGTGGTACGGATATCATAGCCTCGATCATCAATAAGTACAAGCACATGGCGATCGGGCGTGCTCTCTTGGCGATCGATGTGATCACGGTGGGCATCTCGTGGTTTATCTTTCAGGATCCGGATAAGCTGGTCTACTCATTCATCCAGATCATCACATGCAACCTGTCCGTTGATTTCTTCCTTAACGGATACCGCCAGTGTGTTCAGTTCTTTATCATCTCATCCAAGTATGAAGAGATCAGTCGTCTAATCATCAAGGAGGCAGGTCGAGGCGTAACCCTGCTAAAGGGCGTTGGGGCTTTCTCCGGATCGGATATGAAGGTGATGATGGTTATTGCTCGTCGTGCTCAGACCGCTACGATCATGAGGATCGTCAAGGATATCGATGAGCGGGCATTCATTACAGAGGCTCCGGTCAGAGGGGTCTATGGAGAAGGCTTTGACGTCAATTATGTGAAGTCTACGAAGAAGTCGCAACAGGAAAAGGAAGCACTAAGTACCTCATCAGCATCAGAAGAGACTGAAGGATAATCCAGACGTTATGTACGAGAAACGTAGGCTCATCCTTGCCACTCATAACGAGCATAAGACACAAGAGATACGAGACCTGATTATCTCCGAGGACTTGCCCTATGAGGTGGTGTCTCTCCATGAGATCGGCGACGACCTCGAGATAGAGGAGACAGGGGAGACTCTTATGGAGAATTCTCAGCTCAAGGCTGAGACTTGTCATCGGCGGCATCACACAGATTGCTTCGCCGACGACACCGGGCTGGAGGTTACCTCTCTGGGAGGTAGACCCGGGGTCTACTCAGCTCGCTATGCAGGACCGGCGTGCCGACCGACCGACAACATCCGTAAGCTCCTCCACGAGCTGGAAGGCGTCGAGGACAGGAGTGCAGTCTTTAAGACCGTAATCACTCTGATCTTAGATGATAAGATTCACACCTTTGAGGGTCAGGTCAGGGGGGCTATCACTGAGCAGCCACGGGGAGGGGACGGATTTGGCTATGATCCGATCTTTCAGCCCGACGGCTATGACTGCACCTTTGCACAGATGAGCGAGGAGGAGAAGAATCATATCAGCCACCGAGGTAGAGCTGTGGAGGCTCTGATGTGCTTCCTTAGATCACTTCACGGATAAGGAATTATCTATGAGCGTGGGAGCATCGAGGATCAGCCTCTTTGAGGACGATCATGAGATAAAGGCGTACAGGCTGAGTGAATTGCTCGGAAGTGTGCGTCGTGCTCTCGAGGCGAGCTTCAAAGGGTACTACAGGATAGTCGCAGAAGTGGCGAGCATCAACTCGAATGCCTCCTCCGGGCACGTCTACCTCGAGTTGACAGAGACGAATAAAAGCGGACGAAAAGTAGCCTCCACACGAGCCACCATGTGGTCCGGTACTGCCAGGAGCGTGATGCAGCGCTTCTGCGATGTAACGGGCAGTTACCCTCAGGTAGGGATGGAGCTCCTGATGACTGTGAGCGTCACGTTTCATGAGCAGTATGGTTTTTCGCTAAATATCCAGGATATAGATCCTAATCATACACTGGGCAATCTGGAGCGCATCCGTCGGGAGACTATCCAGAAGCTGAAGGAGAATGGGATCCTGAATCTTAATAAGGAGCAGTGCACACTCCCCACACTTACCCAGAGGATAGCCGTCATCTCCTCTGAGACGGCAGCAGGGTGGGGCGACTTCCGTGACCAGATGCGGAGGAGCGCCCTTGCCGGACTCTTTCACTTCGATCTATACCCGGCTACGATGCAGGGTGCTACCACCACGAAGACAGTGATAAGTGCGCTGGATAGGATCTATAGCCATGCAGACTCCTACGATGCTGTGGTGATCCTGCGTGGTGGGGGCAGCCCGATAGACCTCTCCGCCTTTGATGACTATAGACTCTGTGAGTATATTGCCTGCTTTTGCCTGCCGGTGATTACCGCTATTGGCCATGAGCGTGACTTCTCCGTAGCGGACCATGTGGCCAACACATCGGTCAAGACACCTACGGCAGCAGCAGAGTTTTTGATCCATCGACTGGAGGAGCAGGTGAATAGGGTGGTCGATGCTGGAGATCAGCTGAGCAGTCTGCTCCTCGATCGCTATCACCGGATGCAGCAGCTCCAGGTCGATCACCCAACGCGACTGGGGAAGGTGCTATCGACCCTCGAGCGACGGGAGAGTGATCGCATGCGGCACTCTGAGAGGAGACTGACTTATGCTATGCATGCTCACCAAGAGGCTCTCCGTGATCACGTCGAGGTCTTAGCCAAGCGATCCACCACGCTGCTTTACGACCACAGGATGCAAGTCAGCTCTCAGACTGTCAGTCTGGAGAGCAGGAGTAAGCGTCTATCTATGATCCTGTCGAGGATCATTCCACAGGAGCAGGAGAAGCTGGATAACTACACCAAGCTGGCAGAGCTCTACAATCCTGAGAAAATCATGCTTCGCGGGTTCCTCCCTGTCCTACAGGGAGGACGTCAGCTCACATCGATAAGTGAGGTGGACAGCGATAGTAACTTACAGATCCTGATGACCGACGGCTCCATAGAGGGCAAGGTCACCCGTATACACACTGATAAGTCTCAATAGACCCATGACCAAAGAAGAGATCAAGGAGAAAGTAGATGCGCTGACTTACGATGAGGCCATTGCCGAGACGGAGCGCGTGCTCTCACATCTGGAGGAGGGTAATCTGCCTATAGATGAGGTGCTTAGCCAGAGTCGATATGCCGTGGCACTGATCACTCACTGTCGGGCAAAGATTGCTCAGGTAGGCAAGGAGGTCGATCGTATACTGGACGATCTGGACCCCAGTCCCGATAAGGAGTAACAGTCTAATATTTGAACCTGAAACTAATATTGGTATTAGTGATTACTATTACCGGTATTAGTGTACACTAATACCGGTAATATATGACGCTAATATCGGTATTAGAAACGTGCGATAGTGATGTGCTGGTTACCAGGCTTGTGTGTATGGGTTTTAAAAGTACTCCCGTGCAGGGACTTTGCCGCTGGTGGTCTTTGTTCTTCCTATGTTTCGAATCCACTTTTATTGAGTATATAATAACGATTATGTTAAGTAAGAAGCGAGGGAGATACTATGAGGCCAATAAAGAAGTCAGTGGGAATGGTTAACTTTGGCTCATAAGAAACAACTACAAGCTCGTAACTACCATGAGAGAATCCGATACAATAAACCCTGAGCAGAAAGTCATGCTGCCAAGCGACAAATTCGCTATCTGTATCTCCAGATCCCAGTGCAGTGGCGGAGTTACATTCGCCCATCTGCTTGGGGATAAGTTAGGTATACCTGTTTACGATGACAATATCTTCGACCTCTCCGCGAGGGATCACAATATCCGGCGCGATCTCTTTGTGAAAAATGAGGATAATACAGACTTCTCAGTCCCTATTATATACGGTGCGGAGTATGCTTCGTCAGGAGCGATGATCACCTATACGGATAACTTTTTGTCCAATAAGAACATTCATAGTATGCAGTCAGAGACAATCCTGAGGCTTGCCGCTGAGAGCTCTGCCATTTTCCTGGGTCATACAGCTGACTTCGTGCTAAGAAACCACCCTAACCTACTGAAGCTCTATATCTCCGAGCCGATGGCTATTCGCATAAAGAACCTCCAGAGAGACTACGAGGGAGTCAGCGATGAGGAGGCGATGGATAGACTCCTGAAGCTGGATAAGGAAAGGCGTCAGTACTACAACTATTACACTGGCATGCGCTGGGGACGCTGTGAGACTTACGATCTGGCTCTGCAACCGTCTTTCTTTGGCATAGATTATGCAACTGATTTAGTAATGGAGATTATTCGCGCCAAGCAGTTCCCCACGGAGGGGACCTCTCTGGCAGGCGAACATTAGGTTCCAAGTCCATAACTAAGCAGTTTGTATAGATGTCAAATAAAAATAATAAGAAGATATATGACCCAATAGTGGAGTCTTCTATTTCCGACCAGGAGGACTTCGATACCCTCTTTGATCAGCCCTCATCCGATGGAGGGGGCTCGGGAGGAGAGGATGCGAGTGGCGGTCAGGAGTCTACTCAGAAGACTGAGACTCCCACCCTGGATGCCTACGGTACGTGGCTCAATGAGCAGGTGAAGAGAGGGAAGCTGGATCCCGTGTATGGTCGTGAGAAGGAACTTCAGCGCATCACTCAGATACTCGCAAGGAAAAAGAAGAATAACCCCCTACTCCTGGGTGAGCCGGGTGTGGGAAAGACAGCGGTAGTCGAGGCTCTGGCACAGAGAATCGCATCCGGAAATGTCCCACCCTATCTGCTCAATAAGCGGATCGTTGCGGTGGATATGTCGTCCATTGTGGCGGGGACGATGTATAGGGGGCAATTTGAGGAGCGGATGAAGAAGCTCATCCACGAGCTAAAGTCCAATCCTGATGTCATCCTCTATATGGATGAGATACATACGCTTATGGGTAGCGGCAACACCCAGGGAGGAGTCGATGCCGCCAGCATGCTCAAGCCGCCTCTTGCACGAGGAGAGATCCGCTGCATCGGTGCCACCACTCTGGAGGAGTATCGTAAGAGCATCGAGAAAGATGGTGCGATGGACCGGAGATTTCAGAAGGTGATGGTAAACGCTCCTGACGAGAAGGAGACTCTCCTGATCCTGAAGAAGCTTCAGCCGATCTACGAGAAGCACCATCACGTAACCTATACGGAGAAAGCACTTGAGTCAGCCGTTTATCTGACAGAGCGCTACGTCACTGATCGGCAGTTCCCCGACAAGGCGATAGATGCTCTCGATGAAGCGGGCGCCTACTCCTTCATCAAGCATCAGAAACCGGTGGATCTGAAGCCCTATCAGGACCAGATCGACGAGATACGGAAGCTGAAGCTTCAGTACGTCAACGAAGGGCGGTATGACCTTGCCTCACAGGCAAGGGATAAGGAGAAGCAGTATCAGGAGGACCTCAGGACGGTCAAGCGTAGCTTGGAGCGTGGTGACTTGCTCGGCGACCCTACCCTCGTGGACAGTCAGGAGGTAGAGTACGTGGTGTCTCTGGGGAGCGGTGTGCCGGTACAGTCCTTTACCGCCGGAGATCTAAAGGCACTCAGTCAGCTGGAGTCTACACTGAAGTCCAAGGTGATCGGTCAGGATCATGTGGTGCGAGATATTGCTACTGCCATCCAGCGGAATAAGGTGGGGCTCAGAGACCCGGGGAAGCCCATTGGCTCCTTCCTCTTCTTAGGATCCTCCGGCGTCGGTAAGACGTATCTCTCTAAGATGCTCGCCAAGGAGCTCTTTGGCACAGAGGATGCCATGATCCGTGTGGATATGAGTGAATTCATGGAGAAGTACTCCGTCTCTCGACTGATCGGTGCTCCTCCCGGATATGTCGGATACGACCAGGGTGGCGAGCTGACGGTGAAAGTGAAACGACGCCCCTACTCCGTGATCCTCTTCGATGAGATCGAGAAGGCTCATCCCGATGTCCAAAACCTTATGCTACAGATCCTTGATGATGGTGTACTGACAGATAGTACAGGTGACAAGGTTAATTTCAAGAACACCATCATCATCATGACCTCCAATGTGGGTACCCGCCAACTCAGCGAGTTTGGGACCGGCATCGGATTTAAGGATCAGAGCGATGGAGATGAGGCGGCTGAGCAGGTGATCCGAAAGGCTCTCAATAAGCGCTTTGCCCCTGAGTTCCTCAATCGTATCGACAAGATCGTTACCTTCAATCAACTCAAAAAGCAAGACATCCGTAAGATTACGGATCTGGAGCTTAGCAAGCTGGATAAGCGTCTGGAGAACCTCAATATCCGAGTGCAGTACTCTGATAAGGCGAGAGACTTCGTGGCTGAGAAGGGGTTTGACCCCAAGCTTGGTGCGAGACCTCTCAAGAGAGCAATTGCCCAATATATCGAGGAGATGATTACTGACGGGATCATCAGTGGAGAGGTGCAGCCGGGAGAGGATTACCTGATTGATGTGGATGGTACGGGGAAGGACATGAAGCTGAAGATCATGGTCCCTGAGCCACTACTGATTTCATAAGTAATTGATACTACTCTGAGAGGGGCATTATGGCATATGAGCTGTGATGCCCCTCTCTCTTGGGACTTCGGGCGATCACTTCATCCCTACAATTGCGTATCTTTGTGGGAAGAAATCTTAGTAACCAATGGTACCATTCTCAATAGATCCAGATAAAATCATCCTCGGTATCGAGTCCTCCTGCGATGACACCTCAGCTGCTGTCCTGAGAGGTCAGACGCTCATGTCAAACGTCATAGCGAGCCAAAAGGTCCACGAGCAGTACGGTGGCGTAGTGCCTGAGTTGGCCAGCCGAGCCCACTTGCAGAACGTGGTCCCCGTTATCAGTGAGGCTATTCGGCAGGCCGGGATCACGCGAGAGGATATAGACGTGATCGCCTACACGAGAGGTCCCGGACTCCTGGGCTCTCTACTGGTCGGAGGGACCTTTGCCAAGGGGATGAGCCAGGCACTCGGCATCCCGATGGTTGACGTCAATCATCTGCAGGGGCACGTGATGGCTCACTTCGTACAGCAGCCGGGCGAGGAGCGACCTGTCCCCCACTTCCCATTCCTCTGCCTGCTCGTATCAGGAGGCAACTCGCAGATTATTCTAGTCCATAGCCCCCTGGATATGGAGATTATCGGCAAGACCATCGATGATGCTGCCGGCGAAGCATTTGACAAGTGTGCCAAGGTGATGGGACTGGGGTATCCTGGAGGACCGGTCGTGGACCGACTCGCTAAGGAGGGAGACCCTAGGACGTTCCACTTCGCCAAGCCCAGGATAGAGGGCTATGATTACAGCTTCAGTGGGCTGAAGACCTCCTTTCTCTACACCCTAAGAGATAATCTGGAGAAGGATCCTCTCTTTATCGAGAAGAATAAGGAGGATCTGTGTGCTTCATTACAGGAGACCGTGATCGAGCTCCTCATGGAAAAGCTTGAGCGGGCTGCTGAGGACCTCCATATCGATCAGGTGGGTGTAGCCGGAGGCGTCTCTGCTAATAGCCGCCTAAGACAGGCCTTTGTGGACTATGGCGAGCGTAGCGGTAAGGCTGTCTTTATTCCCCCATTCAGCTACACGACGGATAATGCGGCGATGATTGCCATGGCCGGAGCTTGCCTCTATGCAGCAGGACGACGCAGCGAGATGACGGACGCCCCTTACTCAAGGATCACAATCTAAGCGCCAAGTATATGGAATACGATAAGTCACTACACAAGTACTTGATGGAGCTCAGTGCTACAGCTCTGCAGGTATCCGAACTCCTACTCTCGCTCAAGTCCCACTTGTCAGTGGCTGAGAGCTGCACCGGTGGGCTGATCGCTGCCACCTGTACTAGTATAAGTGGTGCCTCAGACTGGTTTGATACCGGAGTAACCACTTATACTCGGCACAGCAAGCAATGTGTGCTTGGGCTGAGGGATCGGGAGATCCGTGACGGGCTTGTCTCTGAGGCCACTGCCATCGCCATGTGCGAGCATGTCGCCAAGCTCTCCGGAGTCGACATCGCACTCTCCACCACTGGTGTCGCCGGACCATCGGAGAGCGAGGGGTATAAGCCATGTGCTACATGGATTGCTGTTCATACGCCGATGGGTACTGTCTCTCGATGGCTCGAGCATCCGGATGAGGGTCGGAGCTCCAATCGTGCATTCATCGCCTTACAGGCCCTCTCACTACTTCGCGAAGAGCTGCAGAAGTATATAGAGACCTCGAGGGGATGACGCTGCAGGAGGCGCTCAAGAAAGCATTCGGGTACAATAGCTTCAGACCTAATCAGGAGGAAGCTTGTCGTAACCTTCTCCACGGTCGTGATCAGCTCGTCATACTGCCCACGGGCGGCGGCAAGTCGATCTGCTATCAGCTGCCGGCCATCCTCCAAGATGGATGCGCCATCGTAGTGTCGCCTCTGATTGCGCTAATGAGAGACCAGATCGACTCGCTCAATCGGCATCACATCCCCTCGGCCACCATCAATAGCTCTCTCTCTGACTCTGTACGACGCCAAGTACTTCTACTGCTACTCAGGGGAAAACTGAAGCTGCTCTACCTGAGTCCTGAGACTCTGATGTCTCCAATGGGAGACTATATCCTGAGCAATGCCAAGATCTCTTTCTTTGCGATAGACGAGGCTCACTGTATCAGCCAGTGGGGCCATGACTTCAGACCCGAGTACTCGCAGCTTGGATTTCTTAAGCAAAAGTACCCTTCCCTTCCCATCATCGCACTGACGGCAACAGCCGACCCTGCCACAAGGAAGGATATTATCAATAAATTGCAGCTGACAGATCCTGTGGAGATAGTCGGGGACTTCGATAGACCTAACATCCACATCTCTGTACGGCGAGGAGTAAAGAAGAGAGAGAAGCTAAGGCAGATAGCAGACTATATCGAGGAGCAAGTCACACTCTCCAGCGGCATCATCTACTGCACAAAGCGCAAGGATACCGAGATGCTCTCCGAGTATCTCAATAGTCAAAACATACACGCCCTGCCCTATCACGCCAATATGTCCCCCGAGGACAGACTGGTGGTCCATCGTGCCTTCCTGTCGGGAAACGTGCAGGTGGTCTGTGCTACCGTAGCCTTCGGTATGGGTATCGACAAGCCTGACGTGAGGTGGGTCATACACTACAGCATGCCGATGAATATTGAGCAGTACTATCAGGAGATAGGACGAGTCGGCCGTGATGGCCAGCCGGCGGAAGCCCTGATGTACTACTCCTTTGGAGATCTAAAGGTACTCGAACTACTCATCAAGAACACCCCTAACGAGGATCTCAATAAGGCTAAAATGGACTATATGAAGCGCTTTTGTGAAGCAACAGTCTGCCGACGGAAGATCCTACTAGCCTACTTCGGACAGGAGACAGCAAAGGTGTGTGGTAATTGCGACCTCTGCCTGCTGCCACCGGAAGCTACCTTTGACGGTACGATCCATGCTCAGAAGGTGATGAGCACCATCGTAAGGGCACAGGAGACACTGACTGTGGAGGATGTGGCAAACATTCTGATAGGATCTCAGCAGAGAGAGCTCTGGAGCAGAGGGCTCAATAGACTGACCACCTTTGGGATCGGTAGGGATGAGACCTGGCTGGCATGGAGGGAGTATATCTACCAGATGACCCAGAATGGTCTTATCGCCATAGACTATAGTAATGGCTGTCGCCTTACGATGACCAAGCTGGGCTGGGAAGTGTTAAGGGGAGAGATGTCCCTGACACTAACCAAATTCACCCCATATCGCAAGAAAGCGTGACACCACTCACTGAGAGCGTTCGTGCCTCCAGATGCTACCGGTCTAAACCTCCTTGCATTTGGTCTGTAAGCTTTGAACTACAAGTGAATGGCTATCAGCAGGAAGTAGTCTGCCAAATCTAATACCGGTAATAGACAACACTAATACCGATATTAGTCTCAACTGATACCGGTAATAGTAATCACTATTATCGGTAATAGTCTGAGGTCATCTAGCTACGCTATCTCTGAAAAAGCACACAGATTAATTGCTTGTGTAAAACCGATCTGGGAAAAAGGGGAATAAATCGTACCTTTGCAGGGTCACGTGGAGAGATTTGTGTCTGCTTGCAACCACGCTAAAACAATGCTAAAGGGCACTCTTGAGTCAATGAATGATGGTCGGAGCTTCTTGCTCACGGATCGTGGAGTCTGACCGAGAGAGGCTTTGAGCGTTGCATGCTTTTAGGATAAGGGTCTCTTCTCGGTTTATAGACATTGTACACTTCATCTACTTAGGTTCATTGATATATGAAAACTTCTGATACCTACCTCTTTAGCTCCGAGTCTGTGAGCGATGGACACCCCGATAAGGTGGCCGACCAGATCTCTGATGCTCTCCTGGACAACTTCCTTGCTCAGGATCCCAAGAGCAAGGTGGCATGTGAGACGTTAGTGACTGCCGGTCAGGTACTTATTGCCGGAGAGATCACCTCTGACGCTTACGTCGACCTGCAGTCTGTCGTGCGAGGAGTGATCGCTGACATCGGTTACACCAAGGGCGAGTATGGCTTCGATGCGCAGTCGGTCGGTATCCTCAGCGCCATCCACGAGCAGAGTCCTGACATCCATATGGGTGTCGTGCGTGAGTCGGACGAGGACCAGGGCGCAGGAGATCAGGGGATTATGTTTGGCTACGCCTCATGTGAGAGCGACAACTATATGCCGCTCCCGATCGAGCTGTCTCACTCGATGCTGCAGATCCTATCCCAGATCCGCAAGGAGGAGCCGGACCTTATGCCCTACCTTCGTCCTGATGCTAAGGGACAGGTGACACTGGAGTATAATATGGACCGCACTCCTAAGCGCGTCAATACCATCGTCCTCAGCACACAGCATGATGACTTCGTAAAGCCGCATGATGGGATGAGCCAGGCACAAGCTGACCGACTGATGCAGGAGAAGATCTCAGAGGATGTTCGACGTATTGTGATCCCGAGGCTGATCGAGAAGTACAGCTCTAAGGTCCAGAACCTTCTCGATGATCAGGTCAGGTATCTGATCAATCCTACCGGGCGCTTTGTCCTCGGTGGTCCAGCCGGGGATACCGGTCTGACAGGACGTAAGATCATCGTAGATACCTATGGCGGCCGGGCTGCTCATGGTGGTGGTGCCTTCAGCGGTAAGGATCCGAGTAAGGTGGATCGCTCCGCTACCTATGCTGCTCGTTATCTCGCCAAAAACCTGGTTGCCGCCGGGGTGAGCGATGAGATCAAGATCCAGGTCGCCTACGCCATCGGTCAGGCCGATCCGGTGAGCATCTATGTGGATACCTACGGCAGGAGCAGAGTACGTGAGACGGATGGCGAGATCGCCTCGATGCTGTCCTCTCTCTTTGACCTCAGACCCTATCACATCATCAAGTCACTTCACCTGGAGGCGCCGATCTACAGGGAGAGCTCTGCCTACGGGCATATCGGCCGCACACCTCGAGTGGCGACGAAGTCCTTTACGGATGGGAATGGTCGGACGCTCACTAAGGAGGTGGAGCTCTTTGCCTGGGAAAAAACGGATCTCGTCGATAAGGTCAGGGGTGCTTTCCACTTCTGATACTCTCCAGAAGAATAACTTATGTCCGTCTTCCGCATGAAAGGCTTCGAGCTCGAGCAGGGCGAAGCAGCCATGAAGGTGGGTACCGACGGCACAGTGCTGGGCACATACACCATCGAGTGGCTGCTGAAGAGGCATATCCAGCCTCGGCTGATCCTCGACGTGGGGACTGGAACGGGGGTCATTGCACTTATGATGGCTCAGAAGTTTCCCACCGCAGTGGTTTATGCTATCGAGATCGATCATGGAGCAGCAGAGACTGCAAGGCGCAATTTCTCCCACTCTCCTTTCTCATCCCGGCTTCAGCTTACCGAGGGGGACTATGGCTTAGTTAGAGCGGAGGACCTGACCGACAGTTACGACCTGATCGTCAGCAACCCACCCTACCACAATGGGAGCTACCTCCCCGAGGATGAACGGCGACAGATCGCCCGACACAGCGAGACACTGCCCCCGGATGTATTCTTTGGGGTCTCCTCAGAGCTGCTGTCGCCGAGTGGGTACATCGCGGTGGTTTTACCATCGAGCCAGTTACCCCTTTACGATCACGCAGCATCATCCTTCGGGCTGGAGATGATTCACCGTTGTCTCATCCAGACCGTGGCAGGTAAGGCTTGCAAGCGTGTCATCGGACTATGGACTCGAGGAGAGAAGAGCGACTGCACAGAGGAGCAGCTGACGATTTCCTCAAGTGAAGGTTACAGCGACCGATATGCGGAGCTGATGCGAGACTTTCTGACGATATTTTGATTGCGGAGGTGGCATAAGCACATACTTTATGGTAAATTTGTTTTTTAATCTCAGGAACGTAGATCATGAAGTCAATAGAGGTGGATGGGCTGACATTTAAGCCCTATCTGTCACAGGAGGAGCTGCACCCTCACATAGCGAGAGTTGCGAAGGAGATCATCGCGGACGTGGGAGACAGAGATCCGCTCTTTGTCTGTATCCTCAACGGAGCATTTATGTTTGGCTCTGACATTGCTCATCTGCTGGACAAGCCCTATGAGATGGCCTTTGCGAAGTACAGCTCCTACTCGGGTATGCACTCCACAGGCCGGCTCACGGAGGTGATGGCTCCACAGATTGACGTCAAGGGACGCGTCGTGGTGGTGCTGGAGGATCTTGTGGACACCGGATTTACCCTGACACAGATCAAGAAACTCTACCTCTCCCGAGGTGCCGAAGAGGTGCGCATAGCTGTCATGCTCGATAAGCCCAATGCACACAAGGATGCATCTCTCGAGCTGGACTATGTGGGGAAGGAGATCCCGGATGACTTTATCGTGGGTCACGGACTGGACTACAATGGCTTCGGTCGGATGCTCAATGACATCTTCGTGGTCGATGAGGAGTCCCTCCGGAAGAAGAATCAATCACTCAACATATAATCATGCTTAATATCATCATATTCGGGGCTCCCGGCTCCGGCAAGGGTACTCAGAGTGCACACATCAAGGAGCACTACAACCTCAATCACATCTCCACAGGGGATCTCCTGCGTGCAGAGATCAAGAAGGGAACTCCCCTGGGGAAGAAGGTGGAGGGGCTCATCAGCGAGGGACACCTCGTACCTGATGAGACCATCGTGAGTATCATGGAGGGGCATATCAAGGATCCCGGTGAGTATGCCGGTATCATCTTCGATGGCTTCCCCCGCACGGTAACCCAGGCTGAGGCGCTGGACACGATGCTGAGTACTCATGGCGAGAGCGTGACTCTTCTGCTGGAGCTACAGGTAGGTGAGGAGGAGCTCATCAGCCGCATCCTCGAGCGAGGAAAGGTTTCCGGTCGAGCTGATGACAACGAGGAGTCGGCTCGTGAGCGACTCAAGGTCTACCACAACGAGACTGAGCCGGTCCGCAACTTCTACTCCAAGCAAGGCAAGTACGTTGCTGTAGAGGGCGAGGGCAGTATCGATGAGATTACAGAGCGGATCATCAAGGCTATCGATTACTTCGCAGCCTGATACCGTCATCTAGTAGATTCTCTCACGCATCAGGAAAAAGTTCCCTCTGAAGAAATAAGTGCCATGGCTGAGTCAGGATTTGTCGATTACGTAAAGATCTATTGCCGGAGCGGCAAGGGAGGACAGGGATGTGTCCACTTCTACAGATCCAAGCGGAGTCCTAAGGGAGGACCTGACGGAGGTGATGGCGGTCGCGGAGGTGATGTCTACCTAAGGGGTGATCGGAACTACTGGACCCTCCTTCACCTTCGCTACAATCGCCATATCTTTGCCGGAAATGGCAAGAGCGGTGGTGAGAACAACCGCACCGGCGCCGATGGAGAGGACATTTACATCGACGTCCCACTCGGGACCGCCTGCTACGATGCTGACACCGGAGACTATATCACCGAGGTAAGAGAGCATGGAGAGGAGATCCGTATCCTCAAGGGAGGTCGTGGAGGACAGGGTAACACCCGCTTTGCCACCTCGACCAATCAGGCTCCCCGCTTCGCTCAGCCCGGTGAGGCGCGCGAGGAGCGGGAGGTGATACTCCAGCTGAAGTTACTGGCTGACGTGGGACTGGTAGGCTTCCCCAACGCAGGGAAGTCGACCCTCCTATCTGCCATCACCACCTCCAAGCCCAAGGTGGCCAACTACCCCTTCACGACATTGGTACCTAACCTCGGCATCGTAAAGTACCGAGATGGCCGCTCCTTCGTCATGGCAGACATCCCCGGAATCATAGAGGGTGCCGCTGAGGGTAAGGGTCTGGGGCTCCGCTTCCTCCGCCATATCGAGCGCAATGCCGCCCTACTCTTTCTCATTCCCTCCAATGCCGACAACATCGCAGAGGAGTACGAGATACTGCTGGGAGAGCTGGAGAAGTACAACCCCTCGCTACTGGAGAAGAATAGGGTCCTGGGCATCTCAAAGTCCGACCTCGTCGATGAGGATCTCGAGGAAATGATCCGCGAGACTCTCCCAGAGGGGGTGCCGGTCTGCTTCTTCTCCTCGGTAACCGGACAGGGAGTGGCAGAGCTCAAGGATCTGATCTGGAAGAGCATTACCGTCAATAACTTTGAGGCGGTCTCTCCCCTGGTCGAGCAGAATCTCAATCGTACCCTGCAAGGGGTCGAACTCGATGAGAGCGAAGATGATGCTGAGGAGTCCTCCGACACTGACGAGGAGTCCGCGGAGACCGATGCCGGAGGTAGGATGCATGACGAGGATCCCTACTGATCCTATGACCCAACGACAGCGACAGAACGATAGATAAGAATACAGACATGACTGATACTACTCCATCACAGGTAAGAGTACGATTTGCACCCAGTCCTACCGGACCACTTCATATCGGTGGTGTGCGCACCGCTCTTTATAATTACCTCTTTGCCAAGAATCAGGGTGGAAAGATGCTCCTGAGGATCGAGGATACCGATTCTCGTCGGTTTGTCCCCGGAGCAGAGGAATACATCGTCGAGTCTCTCAAGTGGCTTGGCATCCATATCGACGAGGGTGTAGGTGTGGGAGGTGAGTATGGTCCCTACCGCCAGAGCGAGCGCAGGGACATCTACCGCAAGTATGTCCGCGAGCTACTGGATAGTGGTCAGGCCTATAAGGCGTACGACACCCCGGAGGAGCTGGAGCAGGCTCGTGAGAGTACCAAGAACTTTCAGTACGATGCATCCACCCGTATGGGTATGCGCAACTCGCTCGCACTGACTGAGAGCCAGTGCGAGGAGCTGGAGCAAGCTGGCGTGCCCTACGTTGTGAGACTACGGATAGATCCGGGAGAGGCGATCAGCTTCACCGATATGGTACGTGGTGAGGTGACCATCAACTCTTCTGAGCTTGACGACAAGGTGCTCTACAAGCAGAGCGATGACCTCCCCACCTACCATCTGGCCAACGTAGTAGATGATCATCTGATGAAGATCTCTCACGTCATCCGCGGAGAGGAGTGGGTCACATCCACACCCCTTCATGTCTTGCTATATCGTGCCTTTGGCTGGGAGAATGAGATGCCTCGATTTGCCCACCTACCCCTTTTACTTAAGCCCGAGGGTAGTGGCAAGCTTAGCAAGAGAGATGGGGACAAGTTTGGCTTCCCGGTCTTCCCCCTTCGCTGGGAGTCACCTGAGGACGGAGCTGTGAGCCCGGGCTATCGCGAGAGCGGCTACCTGCCTGAGGCGGTGGTTAATTTTCTTGCTCTCCTGGGGTGGAATCCAGGTGACGACATAGAGCTTATGCCGATGAATGTCCTCATCCGTCGGTTTGACCTCAGCAGTGTCAATAAGAGTGGTGCCCGCTTCGACTACGAGAAGGGAAAGTGGTTCAACGAGCAGTACATCCGAATCTGCGACCTCGACCGCTTAGCTGACCTCTGCATACCCTACCTTGAGCAGGCGGGCATCACTTGCGACCACCACAAACTGGTCTGTGCCCTTGAGCTGACACGCGAGCGTCTGACTCTCCTCCCGGACGTCGTAGAGCAGACAGGCTACCTTCTCCAGGCGCCGACAGACTTTGACGAAAAGTCGGTCAAGAAGCGGTGGAAGGAGGATAGCGCCAAGCAACTTACTGAGTACCTCGAGTATATCGACACCTTCCCGAGGCCTCTCGATGTGAAGCTACTCGATGAGAAGACTCACGGCTGGCTGGAGGAGAAAGGCTATAAGATCGGAGTGGTGATGAACGCCCTCAGAGTGGCTCTCGTAGGGAAGGCGATAGGGCTCTACATCTACGACATCATCGACTTCATTGGTGTCAAGGAGACGAAGCAAAGGGTTCAGTACGCCATTGAGCGACTGGGCTGATACCTATATAAAGAAAAAAGCAGGACGTAAAGCTTAGTGTTTTGCGTCCTGCTTTTTTTCTCACCGTTTCTCGTACTTGAAGCGCTTGTGACTCCAGAGATAATAGGCCGGCTCTCTCCTAATCATCTCCTCTAATAGTACGTAAAACTGCTGCGTGAGTGTGAAGCCTCCTTGGTCGTCCTCCTTGTCATAGGGCATAGGGATGACTCTCACCCTCCAGTAGCCTCTCCGCTCGCGATGCATATCAAGGAAGTAAGCACTCAGCCCCAGCCTCCTTGTGATCTTTTCCGCCCCTACATGTGTAGGCACTTGACGACCAAAGAAGTCAATGTAATGATGAAGTTTGTCTGCAGAGGGAGACTGGTCAGCCACATACCCTACCCCGAATGGCTTTCCTGATTGTCTTGCTGAGAGCACATACCGGAGCGTGTCTCTCATCTCAACCGACTTACTGCCATGAGCCTGACGATTGGCAAGGATGATCTGGTCAGAGACCGGGTCGTGGAGCTGAGAGTAGATCTGTGCACAAGTGACACCGGGGAGCCAGAGAGCGATGGAGGGGATCCACTCCCACTGACCATAGTGACCGATATAGAGGGTAAAATTGCGTCCCCTGGCGGTATCCTCGCGGATCTGCTCTATGCCCTCAAAGGTGATGTGCTCCTTCATCTCCTCCTCCGACCAAGTCATCATCCTCGGTGCTTCCAGTATCAGGTCACAGAAATAGCTGTAGAAGTCCTTCGCAATCTTTCTCCTTTCCTTCTGAGTAAGTTCCGGAAAGGCGATCTCAAGATTGTGGTCTACCACCTCTCTACGATACCGTGCCACATCCCTGACCACCCAGGCCAAGAAATCGGACAGACGGTAGAGCCGCCGGAGGGGGATCCTACCGAGCCGGCGCCAGAGTCTAAGTACCCACTTAATCTTCTTTTCCTCTGTCATAACTCACTGGAGCATATCGTCTACAAAAACTGCAGTTGCCATCCACTTGACCGGTGCATACCATGCACTTCCGACAAAGGAGCCGACGGGGATTTTCAGTAGTAACGTATTCCACCCCTTTCGCAGAGTTACTCGTGTCGGAGGTCTCATCGTATAATTCTCGTCCCAAAACGGGATCTCAGGGTCGCCCTTCTGCCCCGAGTGAGCCCATAGGGGAGGAGCAATAGTCTCTCCATTAAGCCAGATCTGAGCATCGGTATTGCTCCACTTGCCCTTGGGGAAAGCATCCGCCCATTGCGACCTCGAGTAATCGTAAAAGCCTATCCATAGACTCGACTCTCGTTCCTCATCACTCCAGACCCGCCGATAAGCATAAACTGTCTGATTGGGAGCGGGATCGGTCCATAGACCCTTGATCTGCGGGTCCCAGAAATGCCTTAGTATGAGTGTGCCTCCTATAAAGGTCGTGTCGGGTGTCAGGCTCTCCAATTCCTCTGCGGATAGTGACTCAATGGGGAAAGCCATGGCCGTCTTGCCGCCATTGGGATAGGGACCAAATATGCTCCAGCGGATCTCAGACTGGGGTATGTAGGGGAAAGGAAGCCCTTGCATATATCTCTTACCATAGATACAGAGCCGCCGCTCAAAGTCTCTAAAGCACTCGAAGTCTCTATCCTGACTAAGACTGACGAAGTTGTCTACATATCCGCCTCCGCCCCAGCCTTTTTCTGCAAAGGCAACAAGCGAGGGATAGGTCGGATTATGGATATGATTAAGATCGCCATAGAGCAGATTCCGATCATTCCATAAGCACAGTTCCCCACCAAGTAAGTGCTCATCATTGTTATCGGAGTCACTGTCCAGGATGCTGTGATAGAAGATCGAGACAACACTCTCCAGCGGGTCCATGTGATTGGTGTAGAGGTTTCGAGAGTCTATCTTTGCAACCTTGGCATTATCGATCTCTGACTTCTCTGCAGCGCTCCAGAGCTGACGGATCACAGTCTCGGGATAATTACCGCCGGGGCTCCACCCGATCGCCTTCACCCCCTTCGCTTCTATAAATGAGACCACAGTGGGTACAAAGTTCCGATTGTGTATCTTCACCTCGTCCGCACCTATATGCAGATAAGGACAGTCGACGTGTGAGAGAAACTCGTCCAGCAACTCCAGCACGATCGCCTGCCCCTTCTCGCTCTGCATGGAGCAACCCATTGCCCTCTCAAATGCAGCGGAGTGGCCCGGCATATCTATCTCAGGGAGGAATAGGATAAACCGTTCCTCGCAATACCGGCGAAGTTCCTCAAGCTCTTCATAACGGTAGAATAACCCCTTGTCTCTCGTCATCGTAGACGGGGTATTGAGCTCGGGATACAGCCGACTCTCGAGGCGCCACGCCACATCCTCGGTGGCGTGGAAGTGGAAGACATTAAGCTTCAGGCCGGCCATGGCATCGATCTGCTGCTTCAGCAGCACCACCGACTGATAGTTGCGCCCCACATCCGCCAGAAATCCCCGCCAGCGAAAGGCTGGTGCATCCTCCACCAGTCCACAGGGAATGCCGGAGTCGGAGACCAATTGTCTCAGCGTCTGTATCCCATTGTACACTCCCCTTATCGACCTCCCCTCGATAAGGACCTCTGATGGGGAAACAAGGACACGGTATGCCTCAACACTGGGGCTAAAAGAGAGCGTATCCGTACAGCGGAGGGATAGGGGTACCTCACGCCCTATATGGCGTGGAAAAGCTCGGTCTATTGCAGGCGTAAGAGTGGAAAGACTGTCGCTCGACAGTTGTGGGATGAGGGCGAAGTCTGGTGGTATCGCCCCTGAATGCTGCTCCGCAAGGAGTGGACGAGGGGTGATATCCCTATATCGTGACTCCTGAGCAAAAACAGAACTAATGGATGCCAGAGCCAGACATAGAAGTAGGAAAGGTTTATTCATCTTAGTAGCCGATAATTAAATCTCTTCCGCGGACCATGGCAGGATAGCGCTTCAGCACCGCCGCCGGCAGGTCGTTACGGATCTGCTGTCCCACACCAAGCGATAGATCGTATACGGCACCGCACTTGCCGCAGGTGGCAGACATCAGTGTCTCCATTGCCGGGACATAATCCGGTCTTACCACCCCCGCCGTGGGATAGCAGAGGGGGCACTGAGCATCATATGCCGCATAGCCACCACCCTCCACCTCACCCGGAAGTCCATGGCACACGAGGAGCCCCCCCACACCGAGCAGATCGCTCTGATGACGGGGAGTAATGATAAGGATCGCAGTCTGAGGGGGGGCAATTGACCTTCCCTCGGCGGACATAAGGTCTATGGTGTAGCTCACCGGGAGATCCGGCAGTCGATCCTGTATGGAGGGATGACTGCATGAGGAGAAGGTCACGGCAATCACCAGTGCTGTGACAGAGTGAAGGAGTGGGTAGAGTACGTCCGACTTACTTCTTGCCAAGGAAGCGATCCACGTCCAGGAGTTCGAGACTATCAGCCATCTTATCCAGCATAGGCTGCAGCTTAGTCTTCACCATACCGGCGACGAAGGAGGGTGCCTCTACTTCGACAGACACCTGAGTCTTGGTATTGTCGCCATCGGGCTGAAAATTAAGCACCAGCTCCACCGGAACCGGAGATCCCTCTGCCTTGTAGCTTACAAGAGAGGGTTTCTCTATGCGGTTGCGACGAAAGGTAATGTCACCGACAAAAGGAAGCTTGGCAGCGATGCTATCATCAGTTACGGAGACGTCCTTAAACATCGGCTTATCGCCCACCTTACTCAGGAAGTGACGTGCTGACTCCGGCTCTCCGGCCAGATCAAATACCGTCTCTATATCCTTCTTAATGGTAAACGGTCTGCTATTGATTACCTGCATATCTATCGTCTATTCTATGTCCATTATTTACCCCAGTTAGCCGGATCCTTCCGCCACTCCTTGAGGGTCTCCACTTGGTCGCTATGGATAAATCCTCTCCTCTCAGCCTCTGCAACCACGTGATCATAGTCGCTGAGGGTGTACATCGGTATGGAAGCCTCAGCAAAGGCATCCTCAGCGACGGCAAAGCCATGAGAGTAAGTAGCGACCAGTCCGAGCACCTCATAACCGGCTGACTGCAGTGCCCTCGCTGCTGCGAGACTGCTACCACCGGTGGAGATAAGGTCCTCGATGACCACCACCTTGGCATTCTTATCTATGGAGCCCTCGATCTGATTCTGCATCCCATGATCCTTAGCCTTTGCGCGGATATAGGAGAGGGGCAGATGCATACGGTCGGCGACAAGAGCTGCCTGAGGGATACCACCCGTGGCGACACCGGAGACAGCTGTGACCTGAGGGAATTTCTCCTTGATCAGATCCACCAGCGCATCAGCGATCTGTGTACGGATCTCCGTCGACGAGAGCGTGACTCTATTATCGCAGTAGATGGGACTATGCCAGCCCGAGGCCCATGTGTAGGGATGTTCAGGGTTAAGTGACACTGCATGAGCGTCCAGCAGGAGCTTAGCAATCTTCTCAGCTACGGTTATGGAGGTAAACATAGGGTGTTATTTCGTGAGTTATATTATCCAGTACCCAAAGGTAACTCATTTTTCTCTACCCGTCGACCTGATTTTCACAGCTTGCAATGCTATAATCTTATTCTGAGAAATGGTTCTGTAACACAGTATTTATTCCGCAAATAGAATAGTAGGCAAATACATTTGCTGCTTAAAGGTATTTTCGTACCTTTGTCACACTGTTCAAATACACATTATGAGACAAAAGAGCTACATATCCCTCTGCAGCATGCTGCCGCAGATGATGATGCGAATGTACAGCGTACACTCGTCGGCTCTATCGTGTCCACACTTGATCTCGTAACTATTTCGGAAGACAACATTCATGCACACGAAGCGAAACCGACGAGCCAGAAGCTCAGTTTGGTTTCGCTTCACTTTTATCATCACATACACTACACCCTACCATTATGTCACACTCTTCTCAGCCTAAGTACTCTCCTGAGACCATTGCACTCCACTATGGCTACGATCCTCTTGCTACCGGTCACCATGCGGTGTCCGTTCCGCTGGTAGCCTCGACCGCATACGCCTTCGCCGACTCACAGGAGGCGATCGACATCTTTGCACTCCGCAAGGAGGGCTTCCTCTACTCCCGACTCGGCAGCCCCACAGTGGATGTCCTTGAGAAGCGACTCGCCGCATATGAGGACGGAGTCGGTGCTTTGGTTACCGCGACAGGACAGAGCGCCCACAGCACACTCTTCCTCACTCTGCTCCGGTCTGGGGACCACGTCGTTGCCTCCAATAGCATCTACGGCGGGACCTTCAATCTCCTCGAGTCGACCTTACCCCGCTTCGGCATCACCACTACCTTTGTAGACATCAATAATGCAGAAGAAGTGGAGGCTGCCATCACCGACAAGACCAAGCTGGTCTTCTGCGAGACGCTCAGCAACCCACGGCTCACCATCACCAATATCCCCGAGGTATCCGAGATAGCTCATCGCCACGGTCTGCCTCTCGTGGCAGACATTACCCTCACCGAGGGGATCAGCCATGCCATTAGTGAGGGCGCCGACGTCCTCACATCTGCTCTCACCAAGATTGTCTGCGGCAACGGCACGACCCTTGGAGGGGCGATTATCGACTCCGGTCGGTACGACTGGGGTGGAGGGCGCTTCCCCGAGCTCTCAGAGCCCTGCCCCACATACAACAACATCTCCTTTACGGAAACCTTCGGAGCCCAGGTACTCATCACGGCACTCCGCGCTATCGGTCTGCGGGACCTCGGGACGGGGCTCAGCCCCCTTAATGCCTACGAGATGATCAAGGGGCTGGAGACGCTCGACCTGAGGGCGCACGCCATTAGTGACCGTACCCGTGAGCTGGCTGAGTGGCTGGAAGCAAATCCAAAGGTCGCCTGGGTTCGCTACCCCACCCTTCCCTCTCACGATCAGAGCGACCTCTGCCGGACTTTGCTCGGAGGCTTTGGCGGTGGGATTCTCACCTTTGCACCCAAGGGTGGTTATCATGCGGCTCGTAAGGTAACTGAGAGCACCCGGCTCTTTACCCTCGTTGCTAATCTCGGTGACAGCAAGTCCCTCATTACCCATCCCGCCGGCACCACCCACAGCCAGATGACCGAAGAGGAGCTCCGCCAGGCCGGTATCTCAGATGATCTCATACGTCTCTCTATCGGTCTAGAGAGCATCGAGGACCTGAAGGCAGATCTCCAATACGCACTCGACCAGTCATGCTCGGACAAGTAACACTCTCGGACTTCACCAACTGGCGGGGAGAGAGTATCCCCCCACTCACCCTCACCTACCAGGTGGCAGGTCCCGCACTCGGTACCGCTCCGATTGTCCTCGTCTGTCACGCCCTCACCAGCAACTCTGCCGTCGCCGGTCCTGACGGTTGGTGGGCAAAGCTCATCGGTCCGGGGCAGACGATCGACACGACCCGCTACACCACCCTCTCGATCGACATCCCAGGGAATGAGTATGCCGGCTCTGCGCCACTGGACGACCCATCCCTGCTCAGTGTCAGGGATGTGGCGAGGCTCTGGCTGCTCGTGCTGAGGGAGCTCCGTGTCGATCACCTCTACGCCCTCATCGGGCCCAGTCTCGGTGGAGGCATTGCCTGGCAGATTGCCGCACTCGAGCCGACGCTGGCGGAGCACCTCTTCCCCATAGCCACCGACTACAAGACCTCGGACTGGCTCCTTGCCCAGACTGAGGTACAGAGACTGATACTGGATCACTCCGACCGCCCGATCCACGACGCGCGGGTCCACGCCATGCTCACCTACCGCACGCCGAAGTCTCTTATAGGTCGCTTTGAGGGGAAAACAACCGACAGCGGACTACCAAAAGTACTTGACTGGCTTGACCACCACGGTCGCACGCTGGAGGGACGCTTCAGCCTAAGCGCCTACCGGGTGATGACCTTCCTTACGTCCACGATCCACGCGGCGGAGAGTGAGAAAGAGCTGACACGGATCGCCTCCGACATCCACCTTGTTGCCATTGACAGCGACCGCCTCTTCCCCTACTTCATCGCCCGTGAGACCATTGAGCGACTCAGGTGCTCCGGCAAAGAGCGTGCGGAGCTCCACACCATTGTCTCCGACCATGGTCACGACGCTTTCCTCATCGAGTATGACCAGCTCTGCAGGATTATGAGTCCCTACTTTCCTTAAACCATAAGACAATTGTATATATGCGTGTGCTAAAGTTTGGGGGCAAGTCCCTCGCTAATGGAGAGCCCCTCCGTCTCTCCCTCCGGATCATCCAAGATGTTGTTGCAATTGACGACACCGCACCCTTAGTGGTCGTCTCTGCACGTGGTAAGACGACTGATCGTCTCCTCGAGCTGGCTCGTCTCGCCGAGGCGGGAAAGCCCTGGCGGGAGAGCTACAGCCGGTTCCTCGCAGACCAGGGGGAGGGAACGAAAGGGCTGTCAGACCGACTTACCCGACTCCTCGAGGGAATAGAGCTGCTAAGAGAGTGCAGTGCTAAGACGCTGGATGAGGTACTCTCCTTTGGCGAGCTCTTCTCCGCCCACCATATCGCCAGGCTCCTGCCCCACGCCCTACCGATCGATGCCGGCGACCTCATCGTCACCGACAGCTCCTACGGCGAGGCGAGTGTAGAGCTCAGGGAGTCGGAGGAAAAGACACGCAGCTACTTCGCTCACCTCCCTGCCGGCAAACTCCCTATCGTGACCGGCTTCATCGCCCGAAGCGAGGACGGAACGCGAACCACCCTCGGAAGAAACGGAAGCAACTACACCGCTGCCCTCCTTGCCAACTTCCTTGACGCCACGCAGCTCAACAACTACAGCAATATCGACGGTATCTACTCCGCCCACCCGGGTATCGTCCTATCGGCGCACAAGATCCCCGAGCTCTCCTACACCGAGGCGGCCGAGCTCTCCCAGCTTGGGGCTGAGATCCTTCACTACAAGACGATCGATCCACTTGCTGCCAAGCAGATCCCCCTCCGCATACTCGACTCCTTCAGCCCCGAGGGATGCCGCCAGGAGGGGACACTCGTCCATCTCCTCCCCTCCTCTCAGCAGGCAAGAGCCATCGCCGCCCTCTCCGGCAAGGCGCTGATCCACTTCGAGCGGCACGAGATGAAGGGGCTACCCGGGTTCGACGCCAGGATCTTCTCCGTCCTCCGGGACGAGGGTATCAGCACCGGGATCATCTCCCAGGGATCGACGGAGCGCGGTGTCGGCTTCGTCGTGGCGGAGAGTGAGGCTGACCACGCTGTGGTGTCACTGAGGCGAGAGTTTGACCGAGACATTCACCGTCCCACGATCGAGGCGACGAAGGGACTCTCCGTCATTGCCCTCATCGGGGTAAGCCTCTCGGGCTTTGATCACCCCTACTCTGCCCTAATCCGAAACGGCATCACGCCCCTACTGGTCAATAACGCCGTCACCGGCGACACGCTCTTCCTCCTCGTGCGTGACGAAGAGGTCCCGAAGGCGCTCAATGTGATCCACGGGGAAATGTTTGCCCACGCTAAGCGGATCCATGTCGCCTGCATCGGTCACGGCACAGTGGGTGGCGCCTTCCTCGACCGAGTGACTGAGGAGCGGGCACGGATCCTCTCCGACAAGGCGGTCGACCTCCGCCTCTTCGCCATTGCCAGTAGCCGGCAGCTGCTCCTCGACCAGGAGGGCATAGGAACCGACTGGAGGGAGCGAAAGGCAGCCGCCCCAGCTTCCGAGGACCCGATCCGCGAGATCATCCGCTATGCGGAGGAGAATTACCTTGAGAATGTTGTCGTCATCGACAACACCGCTTCGCCTGACATCGCCGACCGCTACTGCGAGCTCGCTGAGCAGGGCTACGACCTCGTCTCATCCAATAAGATCTTCAATACCGGTCCCTACCCTGACTACCTCCGACTCCGTGAGATCCTGCGGGACCATCGTCGAACCTATAGGTATGAGACCAATGTGGGAGCCGGACTGCCCCTGATCGACAACCTCCGTCTACTCCACCTATCCGGTGACCGCATCACCCGTATCAGGGGGCTCTTCAGCGGCACGCTCGGGTATATCCTCTCCTCCCTCAGCGACCGCACCTCCTACGCGGAGGCGATTCGCTCCGCCGCCCGTCTCGGCTACTCAGAGCCGGATCCAAGGCAGGATCTCAATGGTCTCGACGTTGCTCGGAAGCTTCTCATCCTTGCTCGTGAGGTGGGCATATCGGCGGAGATGTCGGACATTGAGGTGGAGGACTTAGTCCCCGAGACCCTCAGGGACTGCTCTGCGGAGCACTTCATGGAGCGACTGGATGAGGCTCAGGTCTACTTCGAGAGCCTATCTAAGACCTCGCAGGGGGAGGTGCTGAGATATGTCGGGGAGCTGACCATTGGGGACGGCACCGACTCCGCCCGGCTCTCCTGCGGTCTCAGAAGCCTTCCTGCCGATAGCGCCCTGGGCTCAGTCAGTGGCGCGGACTCCTGCTTCGAGATCTACACCGAGAGCTATGGCGACCTCCCCTTTGTCATCCGCGGGGCCGGAGCAGGCGCAGAGGTGACTGCGCTCGGCGTCTTTGGCGACCTCCTGAGGATCGCTGACCGTGGTGAACTCTCGTGACAAATTGCCTATCTAAGTAAAGTATCGCTAATCACATAAAAATCAATCAATTACGACTGTAGAAATTACACGCATAGCAGATACAAAAAAACACTCACACATCAGTCTGGTAATCAGTAGGTAATGAGTAGCCCCTTCTAATACCGGTATTAGCATCCACTATTACCGGTATTAGTGTCGACTAATACCGACTATAGTAATCACTAATACCGATATTAGTCTGGAGGTGTAGTCTTATCGCATTTGTTTAGGGGGCTGAGTAAATTCTTTTTTCATTAGTATCTTTGTGAGAAAGAAACGAGTGACTCCGCAAGTGGGAGGGAGCGGGGTCATATTACTATGTGAGTTATTGCAGAAATGAAAACGGTTAATGAAATCCGTCAGATGTACCTTGACTTCTTTGCAGAGCGAGGACATCATATTGTTCCCTCCGCTCCTATGGTTCTGCAGGGGGATCCGACCCTAATGTTTACCAATGCGGGAATGAATCAATTCAAGGACATCATCCTGGGGAATGCTCCGAGGAAGTACCCGCGGGTAACCGACTCTCAGAAGTGCCTGCGCGTGAGCGGTAAGCACAATGACCTCTCCGCCGTAGGACACGACACCTACCACCATACCATGTTTGAGATGCTGGGGAACTGGTCCTTCGGTGATTACTTCAAGCAGGAGATCATCCCGTGGGCGTGGGAGCTGCTGACGGAGGTATATGGGCTGCCTAAGGATCGACTCTATGTCACCATCTTTGAGGGAGCACCTCAGGAGGGTCTGGAGCGTGATCAGGAGGCATATGATGCCTGGGCAAAGCTGCTGCCGGAGGAGAGGATACTTAATGGTAACAAGCACGATAACTTCTGGGAGATGGGTGAGACCGGTCCCTGCGGCCCCTGCTCGGAGATCCATATCGACCTGAGGAGCGAGGATGAGATCGCCCGCATCTCCGGCAGAGACCTCGTCAATCAGGACGACCCGCTGGTGATCGAGATCTGGAACCTCGTCTTCATGCAGTACAATCGCATGGCAGACGGTCACCTCGAGGCTCTGCCTCACCACGTCATCGATACCGGCATGGGGCTGGAGCGCCTCTGTATGGCGATGCAGGGCAAGAAGTCCAATTACGATACTGATGTCTTCCAACCACTCATCGGCAAGGTCGCAGAGATCTCCGGCGTGACCTATGGTTCGTCGGAGAAGACCGACGTAGCTATGCGCGTGATCGCCGACCACATAAGAGCGATAGCCTTTGCCATTACCGACGGACAGCTGCCCTCCAGTACGAGAGCGGGCTACGTTATCCGCCGAATCCTCAGGCGTGCGGTACGGTATGGCTACACTTTCCTCAATCTCAAGGAGCCATTTATGTACCTCCTTATCCCCACCCTCGTGGAGAGCATGGGCGGGCACTACACCGAGCTGGTGGCTCAGCAGGAGCTGATCACTCGCGTGACAAAGCAGGAGGAGAGTGCCTTCCTCAGGACCCTCTCTACCGGCATAGAGATGCTGCAGTCTCACATCGATGAGTCCAAGAAGAAGGGAGAGAAGACGCTACCCGGCGAGATCATCTTCGAGCTCTACGACACCTATGGCTTCCCGGCAGACCTTACGGAGCTGATCCTGGAGGAGCAGGGCATGGAGGCGGACTTGAAGGGCTTCGACAGCGAGATGGCGAAGCAGAAGGAGCGCGCCCGTAAGGCTCAGCACACCGAGACCGGCGACTGGCAGTGGATTGGTGACCAGGAGACAGAGACCACTTTCGTCGGCTATGAGATGCACGAGGCGCAGACTCGGATTGTCCGGTACCGCCAGGTGACGCAGAATGGGAAGAAGAGCTATCAGGTGGTCCTCGAGACAACGCCTTTCTACGCTGAGATGGGCGGCCAGGTGGGTGACACAGGTACTCTCATCGGCGAGGAGGATCGGGAGAAGATCAAGGTCCTCGATACGATCCAGGAGAATAACCTGCCGATGCTTCTGGTGGACAAGTTGCCCACCGATCCTCATCAGGACTTCCTCGCCTCTATCGACAGCGAGCGCAGGTATAACATTGAGCGCAATCACACTGCAACCCACCTGCTGGACCATGCGCTGAGGACACTCTTCGGCGACACGACGGAGCAGAAGGGCTCCCTCGTGAGCGATCGTGTACTGAGGTACGACTTTGCACACTTCGAGAAGATGACGAAGGAGGAGATCCGAGAGGTGGAGCGGATGGTCAATGAGGCAATACAAGCAGACTACCAGCGGATCGAGCATAGGGACGTACCGATCTCTAAGGCAAAGGAGATGGGAGCCATCGCTCTCTTCGGAGAGAAATACGGGGACTACGTCCGGGTGATGCAATTTGGCGATAGCATCGAGCTCTGTGGTGGCTGCCATGCCCCGTCGACCGGGGTGCTGGGGAGCTTCCACATCACCCAAGAGACCTCTGTTGCAGCGGGTGTGCGCCGTATCTTTGCCGTTACCGGTCCCGCTGCTCTCGACTATGTACACGAGCTGGAGGATACGATCGAGAGCGTGAAGAGCTATTTCGGTGGGGGCAATCTGATCTCCGCCATCAAGAAGGTGCTGGAGGAGAATCACACCCTCTCTGCTGAGGTGAAGCAGGCCTACGATCGGGAGAAGGGGAGCCTGATCAGTCGTCTGCAGAAGCACTATGAGCTGGTGGACGGCGTGAAGGTGATTCGACCTGACGTAGCGATCCCGTCTGCTCTGGCGAAGGACATTGCCTTCGGGCTTAAGCAGGTTCTGGACGGCGACTATGTCTTCGTGAGCGGTTCCAAGGATGAGGGCAAGGCACTTCTTACCGTGCTGATCAGCGATGGTCTCGTGGAGAAGGGGTATAACGCCGGCAAGTTGGTCAAGGCTGCCGGGCAATTTATCCAAGGCGGTGGCGGTGGTCAGCCCTCCCTCGCCACTGCGGGCGGAAAGCGACCCGAGGGGCTGCCTGAGGCGGTCGACTTTGTCTTGGGAGAACTGGGTCTTAAGAAGGAGTGAATGCTATGGAGTCTCCACTCCGCTATACTCTCTTCGACAGCCTTGAGGAGCTTCGCACCCGTCTTCGGTCACTGACGTCAGGTCGACGGGTGATCTGGGTCACTGAGAGCCACTGCGCGGACCTTTGCCTTGATCGGATCGGGATTGAGGCAGCTGACATTTTGCTTCCTCCCGGTGAGGAGGCAAAGACGGCTGAGCAGCTGCTCCGACTCTGGAGTAGACTTTCAGACCTAGGTGCAACCCGAGGAGACCTAATGATAGCGATCGGAGGTGGAGCGCTGCTGGACGTGGCGGGACTCTCCGCTGCGACCTTCAAGCGCGGGATGGGGCTGGTCTATGTACCGACCACCCTACTGGCGGATGTGGATGCCTCTATTGGCGGTAAGACGGCGATAGACTTTGGTGGCGTGAAGAATGGCGTCGGGACCTTTTACACTCCCGAGGAGGTGCTGATTGCTCCCGCGTTCCTATCTACGCTCCTTGAGCTGGAGCTGCTCTCCGGCTGGGGCGAGATCCTGAAGTACTCCATGCTGGCTGGCTTCTCCGTGGATGAGGACGTATGGGGGACGGCTGAGGTAGCCCCTTCGCTTATCCGACGATGTATTGACTACAAGATAGAGGTGGTCGCTTCGGATCCGCTGGACAAGGGCGGCAGACGACAGTTCCTCAACCTTGGTCACACCCTTGGTCACGCTTTCGAGGCGCTTCATCTTAGCAAGGGCGAGCCGGTGCCACACGGTATCGCCGTGGCTGCCGGTCTGGTTATGGAGGGGTACTTGTCACTACGGAGGGATCGACTGCCCCAGGAAGAGCTCATGCAGCTGGCGAGAGTAGTAAGGGACCACTTTCCTCCCGTCTCTATCCTCTGTACAGACTATGAGCAGATCCATGCGTTTGCCCGACAGGACAAGAAGCTACGCTCGGCTGAGGAGGGTATCCCGGTGGTGATGCTGGATGGCATCGGCAAGCCTGCGCCCGCGGAGCTTTTTTCACCCAAAGAGCTGGATGAGGCGATCGACTTTTACAGAGACTTTATGCAGATATAAATATGAAGAAGAGAATAGACGAAGAGCAGGAAGAGATGCCCCGCTGGGAGCTGGAGGACCTGAGTGAGGCTGTCGCTACGCTGAAGCGTGGTGGTCTGATCCTTTACCCCACAGACACCATATGGGGCATTGGGTGCGATGCGACTAATGCCGAGGCGGTGAGCCGGATCTTTGCCTTGAAGCAGAGAGATGATGCTAAGGCGCTCCTCTCTATCGTGTCAAGCGACGGGATGCTGGCGCAGGTGGTACGGACCATTCCGGACATTGCCTACGATATGATGGATACGGCGACGAAGCCTCTGACGATCATCTATCCCGATGCAGTTGGTCTCGCTCCTAACCTCCTCGCTGAGGATGGCAGCGCAGGCATCCGAGTGGTGGGAGATCCCTTCTGTAAGAAAATGTGTGAGCGACTGGGCGGACCCATCGTGAGTACCTCAGCGAATATCTCCGGTGAGCCATCGCCCGCAGCCTTTGCGGATATCACAGACGAAGTGCGCAATGGAGTTGACTACGTCGTGAGGTATCGCCAGGAGGAGCAGACGAAACATGTGGCCTCCAACATCATCAAGCTGGGACTGAGAGGCGAAGTAAAGGTGATCCGATAAATGCACGCTATAGAGGTAAAGTCACAACCGAGGAAGCCATTCTCCAATTGGCTCCATAAGCACCTCCCTGAGGGGATGCCGGTGACGGCACTGGCACTCCTTACCGGTATCGCCTGTGCGCTTGTCTCAGCTTTGCTGAAGTGGTTTGTCAGCACGATACAGCAGTTCGTTATCGGGCTGAATACCCACACCGACCTTTATCTCTCCTACCTCATCACGCCTGTGGTGGGGATCTTCCTCTGTGGTCTCTTCGTGAAGTACATCGTCAGAGACAATATCTCTCATGGGATCACCAGGGTGCTTTATGCGATCAGCCGACGTCAGAGCCGGCTGAAGCCCCACAACACTTGGACCTCGGTCGTTGCCTCGTCCATCACTATCGGGCTGGGCGGCTCTGTAGGAGCGGAGGCACCGATCGTGCTAACCGGTGCCGCCATAGGTAGCAATATCGGGCGACTCTTCCATATGGAGCACAGAAACCTTATGCTCCTTGTGGGGTGCGGTGCCGCCGGCGCAATTGCGGGGATCTTCAAGGCCCCAATTACCGGACTGCTATTTGTCATCGAAGTACTGATGATGGACTTCACCCTCACCAGCGTGATGCCTCTGATGATCTCATCCGTGACAGCGGCGACGGTTAGCTATCTGATCTTCGGTATGGGTGCCCTCTTCCCGGTGATGGCCGAGGAGGCTTTTACCCTCAATAGATTGCCTTACGTGGTTCTGCTCGGTCTCTGTTGCGGTGGTCTCTCACTCTACTTTACCCGATGCTCCTCGTGGTTGGAGCGGAAGCTTGGCGGAATCAGTACCTGGAGCGTCCGCTTTGTGATTGCGTCTCTGATCCTCAGCAGCCTGATCTTCCTCCTTCCACCGCTTTATGGCGAGGGATACGACATCATCTCTATGCTGATGAGCGATCACCCGGAGAGGATCTTGGAGGGGTCGCTGCTGGAGAATGTCTCCGACCCATCCCATCGGAGCTTTATCCTCTTCCTCTTGGCAGCCATGCTACTTAAGATCTTCGCCACCGTGGCGACCAATTCCGGTGGCGGGTGCGGCGGAACCTTTGCCCCTACTCTCTTCGTAGGCGCTTTCCTGGGATTCTTCTTCTCCTACATCTGCGGTGAACTGGGCATTGAGACCTATCTGCCCCATCAAAACTTTACCCTCATGGGTATGGCGGGACTGATGGCGGGCGTGATGCATGCGCCGCTGACCGGGACCTTCCTCATTGCGGAGCTCTCAGGACAATACAATCTCTTCCTTCCACTCCTGATAGTGTCGCTGATTTCCTACGGCTTCATGCGGATCTTCACGAAGTACAATATCTACGCGATGCGACTGGGTGAAGAGGGGCAACTGGTGACGCACGAGAAGGACCGTGCAGTGCTGACACTGATGGACGTGGAGGATGTGGTGGAGAAGAAATTCAAGACCCTGCATCCGGAAGAGACCCTCGGTGAGACAGTGAAGACCTTCACGGAGAGCCAGCGCAATATCTTCCCGGTACTGGACGATGATGACCACTTAGTGGGCATTGTGATGCTCGACAATATCCGAAACATTATGTTCCGCCCCGACCTATACGAGAGACTCCGAGTGAAAAAGTTTATGGTAGAGCCGGGGATCCGAATCAAAACAAATATGCAGATGGAGGATGTGATGACCATCTTTGACGACTCCGGACTGTGGAATCTCCCGGTAGAGACTCCTGAGGGGAAGTATGTCGGCTTTATCTCCAAGTCGGCTATCCTCAACGTCTACCGGAGAGTGCTTAACCTGAACTTTGGTGACGAATAAGACAATGAAGATCGTATTTTTTGGCACACCCGAATTTGCAGCCTACTCTCTCCGCTCGCTCGTAGAGCATAATCGGGAGGTGGTTGCTGTAGTTACGATGCCCGATAAGCCCAAGGGGCGTGGCCATAAACTCCAGCCCTCAGACGTCAAGCGTACGGCTCAGGAGCTCTTGCCCGAGGTCCCAATCCTCCAGCCGGAGCGGCTTCGAGACGAGAAGTTTCTGGAGCGCCTGCGAGAGATCAATGCAGACCTCTTTATTGTCGTCGCCTTTAGGATGCTCCCCGAGGAGGTCTGGGATATGCCCCCTCGTGGGACGATCAATCTCCACGCCGCACTCCTCCCTAAGTATCGCGGGGCGGCACCGATCCAGTGGGCTCTGATCAATGGCGAGCAGGAGACCGGTGTCACCACATTTCTCCTTGATAAGGAGATCGACACCGGACGAGTACTTCTCCAGGAGCGTGTGCCGATCTCAGCAGATGAGACAGGCGGGACCCTGCATGACAAGCTTATTGTCGTCGGTGCTAAGGTGATCGAGGAGACGATCGACCTGATCGGGCAGTCTGAGGGGCCGAAGGAGCAACTCGGTCATCCTCAGCCGGAAGACGTCTCTCACTTGCCGATGGCTCCAAAGATCTTCAAGGAGGAGCAGACCATCCGCTTCACCTCGATGACTGCAGAGGAGATCGATCGACGCGTGAGAGCTATGGCGCCCTACCCTAAGGCAGTAGCTCTTTTCCACCATGAGACTACCGATGCAGAGGTGGAGATCAAGATATTAAGCGTGTGTATCTGCGAGAAACCGATCCAACGTGATCTCGCACCGGGTGAGCCTCTCGAGACAGACGACAAGCGGCTGTTCGTTGGCACAGCCAGGGGCACTATAGAGGTGCTGGAGCTGCAGTGGCCCTCCAGCAAGGTAATGACTACAAAGGCTTTTCTTCTCGGTCACTCACCATTCCCTAACGGAACTTTTCACTAACAGTAAGCGGAACGCTCGTTATGGGCGCTCCGCTTTTTTTATCTGGGTGAAGGAGTACTTCAGGCCTCCTTCTCTTCCTCCTCAGAGGGCATAAAGGAGTCCATATCTTTCTGTCTTAGGATCTGGTACCACTTAGCCAGCTTCTTAATGTCGCTCTGATGGATCCGCTCCTTGTCCCAATTGGGGAGAGCCTTGTCCATAAAGTCCTTAAGTGTCTCGGCACTCTCGGAGACAGACTTAGCATCCGGGATCTCCTCCCCAAAGGTCTCGTACATCCCCTGCATCACCTCAGCCAGTGGCTTCTCCCCCTCGGTGGTGTACATGGAGATATTGCTGAGCAAGCTCATCTTCTCCCGACCAAAGACCGGCATGCGACGTCCGGTCTCTAATTCCTCCACTGTGTAGGGAACTCGTGAGCTATTGATAAAGAGGAAAAGTCCGGGCTTGCCGGAGATAGAGACGATTTCTGATAGTTTCATGTCTAACGATGATTGATTTCTATGAGGATCCGCTCGCACTGATGGATCAGCGAGTCAGATCCATTGTTATAGATTGTGTAGTCCGCCAGTCGGCCTCTGAGATCAGCTTCCTTGAGCTGCAGACTACTCATTGACTTGTACTGAGTGGCACCGTGAGACCGATCCCTGAGTTGGGTTCGCCGGGACCGTAGGGCTTCATCAGCAGCTACTTCGATAGAGCAGTCCACGCAACTGTCCATACCTGAGGAGAAGAGGATCCCCGACTCCAGTATCGCATAAGGCTCCGCGGACTCAGCAAGCCAGTGGGCAAAGTCCTTCCTGACAGCCTCATGAATGCTCCCCTCAAGTAGCGGCCTGAGGTGCTCGTCATGCAAGGCGGAGGAGAGTAGCTCCTTCTTCAGTCGACCATCCTGATCGATAGGATCCTCATACAGTAGCGAGGTGATCTCAGCCCGCACCATGGGATCTCTGTAAAGTGCCTTAGCTCTGGTGTCACAGTCGTAGGTAGGACAGTCAAGGAGCAGCCCCAGCACTCTCCTCACCACGCTCTTACCGGAGCCGATACCGCCACAGACGCCTATGACAAGAGGTCGCTCACTCATATCACTTCCTCTCACGGAGGATAAAGTCAAGTCGGTCAGGCACCACCTGGATCATATCCACCTGAGAGGGAACCTTATCAACGTGGACCATCAGAGCCTTGCGATTAGCTCCATCAAATGCCTCGCGAGCATCAATGTAGAGTCCGGGGTCAAAGAGTGTCTCCTCACCCACTTTGTCTTTCGGGACCAGATAGGTCACCGTCACTTGTAGAGGGATCAAGCTCAGGTCGTATCCGGGCGGGAGATTTCGGATCTCAATGTCAGAAGTGGTGAAGCTATGATAAACCAGTTCGTTGGTCATCAGCACCACATCGACGGAGTCGGGACGCGCATCGATACCGGATGGCGTCACTACGGCGACACGTATGGTGTCACGACCGGGGTTATCTATCTTCAGACCGATCGTATCCGTGGTGAGGACAGCTCCTGTCGCCATGAAGTCCTCGAGATCACTCTTTACACCAAAAACCCGTACCGATGAGGGTATAAGGCTGATGGTATCGGCAAGCTTAAAGTTCCGATGGACCCCGAAGTCGATCTGACTACCAAATAGCACGTCTGCCTTACCCTCACTCAGTGGCTCGTAAGAGAAGGATATCTCCTCAGGATAGATCTTAAGGTCCGTCGAGGTATTGAGATCCATCCGCGAGACTTCATGAAGTGGCTTACTCAGGAGCAGCCGCTTGAGCTCTCTCTCTCTCAGTCGAAACTGACCACCCTCAGCCAGCAGCTGAGTGGTATCCACAGTAGGGCGCACTCGGTAGGAGGATCGACCGATCTGATTAATGGTGTACCTCAGCAAGGATCCTCCCTTAGCATGGACCTTGACGTAGACCACCTCAGGGTACTGAGAGAGATCCGTCATCCGGTAGTTCGTAGGGAGGATCGGCTTATCCAGCTGGACAGCAATCTCCTTGGTATAGCCTCTCGGGTCATCGATTGCTGCAACGACCCAGAAGAAGACAGAGATGAGCAGACAGATAGAGAGTGCCACCCACCGCCTATCTCGCATGAAGTAAGCGGTGAATCGCCCCTCTCTCAGTAAGCGTCTAAGTCCTCTCATACTCGTCGACTAAGCGATACCGGAGAGACTTTACTTTGCCTCCTTGTCCTTTCCGACCTCCTCGAGAGAGAAGATATTATTGATATCTACCTTAACCTTGACCCCATCCCACACCTCGAGGGTGACCTGACCATTGGCCTTATTGATCTCGCGGATGATGCCATACATGCCTCCGCTGGTGATCACTTTGTCGCCCGCTTTCATCGCTTCACGAGCCTTCTGGAGCTCCTTCTGACGCTTCGTCTGTGGACGGATCATGAAGAAGTAAAAGATCACGATCATCAGCACGATCATGAAGATGCTCATAAGGGCGTTTCCCTGAGGTGCCTGCGCCTGGAGAAGTATTGCTTGTAACATATTTATTATGGATTAAAATTATTTCCGTGTCAGTCTCCAATGATCCTGCCCTCCTCCTTAAGGTCTGTGAAGAGCTTGAAGAGGATGCCATTGATGAAGACGTATGAATTATCGGAGCTAAAGGAGTGAGCAAGATTAAGATACTCATTGATTGTCACTGTCGTAGCGATGGTCGGGAAGGCGATGGCCTCAGCCATTGCCATCTGCAGGAGCAGATAGTCCACCTCGCTCACTCGGTCAGCGTCCCACCCCTTGAAGTACCCACTGATCTGCTCCCGGTGGGCTTCCTTATTGTCTATGGATGCCTTGAGGAGCGTCGGTCCGAAGTCACTGTCGCTCTTGGAGACAAACTTGGGGCGGAGCAGCAGCGAGACCTCCTTCTCGGGATCCAGACCGTTGTAGAACTTGGTGACAAACGAGAAGATCACCGGCAGATCAGCGTCAGTGACAAAGGCATCCGTCGTCTCCAGAATGTCGTAGACCCTATCGGACTGCCGATACTTGGCACCATAAAGATCACGATAGAACTGGCGTGCTCTCTCAAAGGTCTCCAGCTGTGCGACCGTCACAGACTGCTCCTCGAGCGTCTCCGACAGCACAGACTCGTGAAACTCGCTCAGCTCAGGATTATGGAAGACTGAGGTAGCCATCCGCCGCACGATGAAGTCCTGGTCCCCCTCGAGGTGCTGCACCACAGGATTGGTCTCCAGTGCTCTCAGCAGGGAGAGACGATCCGGATCTGGGGAGAACTTTCCTTCCTCGATCCCAATAAGCTTTCGAGCCAAGTCTGAGAAGTCCAGCGGCAAGCCGCAGAGGTAGAGGTAGACCCTATAGTCGCTCTCCATGGCCGCCTCCAGAGTTTCCTGGGCAGCCGAGATCGACATCGACTCCTTGTGATAATAGTTGTAGAGTACCTGCAGTACCTTGACACGAATGAGCGATCGATTGATCATTACTCTTACTTATTGGTTCCAAATTCAAGTCGAGAGACAGATGCGACCGCTCCGGTCTGCTAACCTATCTCTTGGTGAGACAAAGTTACCACTTTTCACTGTTATAGGACCTTTACTGATCACCCCTGGAGTTTCATCTCCTTGGGACTGGAGTTTTACCCCATCGGGACTGGAGTCTCCCCCACAAGAGACTGCCCCGCATACCCAGACTGACTCACTTGAGTTTTACAACGCCCCCGGATCCCGTAGGTGCGCAACCCCGGAGGTATCGTCACCTTTTAGCCTAGTGAGACCTTGGGTGAATCCAAAAACGTCAGCCCTGTCACCCGATCAAATGTGCCTCCAAACTAATACCGATATTAGTGAAGTCTATTACCGGTATTAGTGAATACTATTATCGGTATTAGTCGCAACTATTACCGGTAATAGTTTGTATGCCTACTTTTAAGGGTCTACGTCGTAGTAATAGCGGAGAGAGGGGATGCCGGAGGTCTTCACCCATCCTGCCACAGCGCTTTGCATAAAGGTGCGAAGGGGCGACAGCGCAACGTCTAAGGGGATGAGAAGCGTCACGCGGAAGCCAAATGAGGCAGCTCGCTTGCTGACCGGAAGAGGAGTCGGTCCCAAGATCTGCACTGCAGGAAGCAGCCGGGACAATTCGCCTGCCACTCGGTCGGCAAACCTGCTGATCAGGGGCTGACTCTTCCCCTCGAGCACTATGTCCGTGATACGACAGAAGGGCGGGAAGAGCAGCTGATGCCGCTCCTCCATCTCATGCTCTATGAAGGTCTGATAGTCGTCCTCCAGGAAGGCATCAAGCACAGGGGACTTGGAGAAGTACTGGACGATCAGCCTGCCCCCGTCTCGCAGCTCATCCCTGCAGGTGGTCAGCATCCGATACGCTCGCTCAGCAGCCCGATGATCGGGGAGGGTAAGGAGGAGATCAAGCTGGATCACTCCCACCATCGAGACCTGGTGCAGGAGACGGATAGACGGATGGTAGTCCGGACAGAGCAAAATATCTGCCCTCGGAACTCTATCGTCCGACCCTACAGTAGCAACCTGCACACCAGTGAAGTAACGACCTACAGCCTCTTGCAGCCGATCGATGCCTGTCCCGACCGGTCTGAGAGAGGGGTGGTCACAGTGTGGACATCTCGCCGGAAGCGTTGACTTGTAGCCACAGAGAGGACACTCAATGGTCCTGGCGTCGGCGGAGAGTCTACAGGCGGTGTGGCAGCGGGGGCAGAGAAGCTGCTCGCCACAGTGATGACACTCGATGGATCGGGCATACCCGGGACGCTGATAGAGCAGGAGCACCTTCTCTCCCTTCGCTATCGTCTCCCTGATGGCACTAACCATGACGTCTGAGAGAAGTCTGGCCTGAACCTGATTGTCATCAAAGGCAGTCCTCATACTGACCGTTTGCAGAGACACCCTACCCTCGGATGGTGTGGAGGCTGCCGTCTGGAGGGCATACTTTCCCCTCAGTACCTGAGCCATACACTCCACAGAGGGGGTAGAGGAGACGATCAGAGACTTGGCTCCGGACAGACCGGCAAGCACCAGCACCGCATCGGAGGCGGTAAAGCGGGGGGCAGGCTCCCACTGCCGATATCCCCGATGCTCGCTGTCTATCACCACCACCTCACTTAGAGACCCCAGGGGCAGCCAGACTGCCGACCGTAGTCCTACAAAGAGTCCGGATCGCTTGCGCCATGCTGCCAGATAGGTCCGCTGTCTGTCCGACTGAGAGACACCGGTGTGGTAGGGGAAGTAGGATGCCCCAAAGACCTGTCTTATCTCCCCCTCAACCTCCCTGAGCCTGTCTAATGTAGGGAATAGGAGCAACACCTGTCCTCCCGTCTCTGTGACCTGTTCATAGAGATGACGTATCGGTACTCGCTCATCTGCCCTGGAGTGAGGCTTGTGGAGCAGTAGGATCTGATGGTCTCGGAAGTCAGGCGTCACCCCATTTAGGTTCGGTTTCTTGCCCTGTGCCCCTTCAGAGAGCACTTCTTCCCGCGCTCTCTCCTCGATCGCCCCACACTCTCTCAGCCGTCCGATCACATACGTGGAGACACCCAGATAGTCGGCGACCTCAGCTAGTGTGGGGAAAAAGAGACTGCCCCCTTCCGGGTCGGATACCAAGCGGTCCAGAGCCTCAAGCACCTGGGTGCTTCGCTTAAGCGATTTCCTCACCTCCTCCAGCATCTCAGGCTGATGGACTTGGGCGCTGACGCCCCACCCTCTCTCGTGAGCAGGGATCCCGGCTACACCGATACCCTTCTCGTACGGGACGGCACTCCCCTCCTCGGACCAGGAGGAGAAGAGATCGGCATAGTCGTCCGGGAAGAGTTGCCTCAGTTCCTTTAGTGAGAAGTAAGACCGCCCCAGTTCTTTCCTCAGGATCTCGACTTCTTCTCCCCCAACCGTGTCCGGTAGCACATAGCGTTGTCCCCCTTCAGGTCTAAAGGAAGCCGGCAGGGCTGCCCGGAGCACATCGCCAAGGCTGCACATATAATAGGAGGCAACCCAGCTCCAGAACTTCCGCACCGACTCGGGAATGGCAGGATGAGAGAGCACCTTACGAATGCTCTTCACCTTGCCTAAAGGAAGCGGAGAGACTGTGCCCTGGTAGGCCCAGACTACGCCGGAGACAGTCTTACCGGCTCCCAGCGGCACCAGGACCACTCGCCCGAGCAATTCCTCAGGCGAGGTGTCATCCTCTTCGAGCCGATAGGTAAATATCGGCGACTCGAGAGGGAGCCCAAGCAGCACCCCGTAGTACCTGTAGGTGCCCTTTTTCATCTCACCTCGGGGCGCGCCAGTAGAGGAAAATTGCGATGGGGATAAAGATTAGATTGGGGAGCCAGGCGGCCGTGAAGGGGGACATGGCGCCGCTGATGGCGTAGGAGGCAGAGATGGTGTAGAATAGGATGTAGGCAAAGGCCATCAGAAGTCCCAGGGCCACATTGAGCCCGATGCCGCCCTTTACCCTACGTGCAGAGAGGCAGACCCCTATGAGGGTGAGGATGAATGCAGCGGGAATACTGGCAAATCGCCTGTGGTACTCGACCTGAAAGTTCTTGATATTCCCCATTCCCCTCTTCTCCTGCGCCTGGATATAGGTGTAGAGCTGTCCGGTCGTCAGCATCTCGCCGTCCTCGGGAGAGATGAGGATATCCTGGGGCGTGATCATCAGGAGCGTATCAAGCTGCTCACCCATCGTATCCTGCTCTACGAGACCGTGGAAGTCTCGTATGTGATAGTCGTATACGGTCCAGTGATAGACGCTGTCCGGGTGGTACTCGATGCGACGAGCGGTCATACGGCTGCTGAGCGTATTGTCCTCAAATTGCTCAAGGGAGAAATTGTAGCCGGTATAGCTGTCCTTATCGTAGGTGCTGAAGAATGCGATCACTCCCGGCTGAACAGCCAGCTGGACATTGTCCCCCTGCTTCACTTCCTTATTATACACCCATTGATTGGTGAAGGCGATGCGCGTCTTATTGAGATGAGGGATCACCTCGCTTGAGAGGATAAAGGAGAAGGCCGACAGAATGGCTGCCGCAATCATATAGGGCCGAAGGAGACGATTGAAGCTCATCCCGGCTGATGACATCGCTATGATCTCCGACCGGGCTGCCAACTTACTCGTCACGAAGACACAGGCAATGAAGATGAATAGCGGCGCCAGCAGGATGGCAAAGTACGGGATCAAAGCAATGTAGTAACTGATGATCTCGCGCATCGTCAGGAGGGGATTCATGAAGTTGTCCAACTTCTCCTGCACATCCACCACTACGATGATCGCCATAATGAGGGCGAGGGTGAAGAAGAAGGTGGAGAGGAATCGCCAGATGATATAACGATCGATCCGGAGGATGCCTATCCTCGACAGGAACGAGTACCATCCATTCCTATTCCGAGCTTTACGTCCCATATAAGCTTATAGACGGCGATCTAAGTCATCGTAAACACTCGACTTCCAGCTACTGAAGTCCCCTTGAAGGATGTGCTTCCTTGCTGTCCGGACGAGGTCGAGGTAAAAGGCGAGGTTGTGGATGCTCGCTATCTGCAGAGCCAGTAGCTCGTCGGCTGCAAAGAGATGACGAACGTAAGCCTTGGTGTAGTCTCTGTCCACGGAGGAGGTGCCATAGGGGTCGAGTGGGGAGAAGTCCTCCTTCCACTTCGCATTACGCATATTCATCGTCCCCTTCCAGGTGTAGAGCCTTGCATTGCGACCGTCCCGAGTGGGCATGATACAGTCCATCATATCTACCCCGCGCTCGATGGCATCCAGGATGTCCTGCGGAGTACCTACCCCCATGAGGTAACGGGGGCGATCCTTGGGTAGCACTTCATTGACCACCTCGATCATAGTGCGCATATCGTCCTTGGACTCCCCTACGCTCAGACCACCAATGGCATACCCCTCGGCATCGTATTCGATCACGCGCTCTGCCGCCTCCCGTCTTAGCTCTGGGTAGACGACTCCCTGCACGATCGGGAAAAGCGCCTGATCATAGCCATACAGGGCATCGGTCTCCCGGAAGCGGCGGAAGCAGCGCTCCAGCCAACCTAACGTGCGATCGAGTGACTCTCGGGCATAGCGACGATCAGCAGTCCCGGGAGGACACTCATCGAAAGCCATCATGATGTCGCCCCCAATCAGGCGCTCGATGTCCATCACCCGCTCAGGTGTAAAGAGGTGCTCGCTCCCATCAATGTGGCTCCGGAAGGTGACGCCCTCCTCCGTCATCTTCCTCGTATCAGTTAGCGAGAAGACCTGGAAGCCCCCACTATCTGTCAGTATCGGTCCTCCCCAGCCATTAAACTTCTGCAGTCCTCCGGCAGCCCTCAACACGTCCGTCCCGGGTCTCAGATAGAGGTGATAAGTATTACCGAGAATAATTTCCGCACCCACTTCCTCCCTGAGTTCGCTCATATGTACCGCCTTGACGGAGCCAACCGTTCCCACCGGCATAAATATCGGCGTGTGTATGTCTCCGTGCGGTGTGTGCAGTACTCCGGCACGTGCGTCTGATCCGGTGTCCTGAGCCTGCAGATCCAGTGAAATACTCATCCTTGCTTCTGTCTCTCCTCTCGGTACGCTATCTGTAGGAAGAAGTGAAGTGCTGCCGACATCACCGGCATCGGTAGTCCGGTCATTGAAGCCACTGCCACTGTCTCCCTAAGAGCGTCCAGCGAGCTCTTCACTTCCTTTATCGCCCCCTCATCCCTCGGGTCCAGCTCGTCCTGATCCATTGCCGCAATCAGCTCCGCACACGAGAGCGCAGAGCGGAGTACCGCATCTCCACTACTCCTGAAAGAGTATGGGATGAGATGAAGATTGTATGGATCCTGAGACTCGTCCACTAAGTTTCGGAGCCGGTCAGACTCCACCGCAACAGAGAGCAGGGCTCCGGTCGCTCCCACAGGGAGATCTGCCTGAGATCCTGCCTCCGGAAGCTCAGACCCATCATCGGCAAGCAAGAGTCGCCGCGACATCAGCCGTGCCTCACAGCGAAGGGAGTGACATATATATCTTAGAGCAGGAGCGCTATCCCTCATCTGCCCTGTGGTATTACTTGGACTCATTGGATGATCAGAAGTTATTATTTGTAGCACAAAGGTACTAAAAATCCGCCCTCACGGAACTGCTACCACGATGACAAGAGATATGGCTCTGAGTGTCACGAAGTGGTAAACTTTTGTGGCAACTCAGACAAAAAAGTTATCCAAAAGTGAAGAGAAAAGACTTCCGATCGACCAAAATAAGCGTATCTTTGTGAGCAAAACATTACAAAAACCCACTCACTCATGACTCAGAAAACATACTCGTACGACGAGGCGTACGAAGCCACTCTGGAGTACTTTGGAGGAGACCAGCTGGCTGCCAAGGTGTGGACTACGAAGTACGCACTTAAGGATGCCGACGGCAATCTCTACGAGAAGTCTCCTATCGACATGCACCACCGGATCGCCCGGGAGATAGCGAGGATCGAAGCACAGTATCCCAACGGACTGACCGAGAGTCAGGTGGTAAATCTGCTGGACCACTTCCAATACCTGGTCCCGCAGGGCAGCCCCATGACCGGCATTGGCAACGATCTGCAGATAGCCTCCCTCTCCAATTGCTTTGTGATCGGTCTCGACGGACCCTCCGACAGCTATGGGGCGATCTTCAAGATCGATGAGGAACAGGTGCAGCTGATGAAGCGCCGAGGCGGAGTGGGACATGATATGTCCGGCATCCGCCCCAAGGGGTCATTAGTTCGCAACTCCGCCCTCACCTCCACCGGGCTTGTTCCCTTTATGAAGCGCTTCTCCAACTCTACCCGAGAGGTGGCACAGGATGGTCGTCGTGGCGCACTCATGCTCTCCTGCTCTATCAAGCACCCCGATGTCGCTGACTTCATAGATGCTAAGATGGAGGAGGGAGCCGTGACGGGAGCCAACGTCTCTGTTCGCATCACAGACGACTTTATGGAGGCAGTACGAGACGACAAGGACTTTACCCTCCGCTTCCCGGTCGACAGCGAGGGAGATCCGAAGTACACCAAGGTCATCAGGGCTCGCGAACTCTGGGGCAGGATCATCCACAATGCCTGGAAGAGCGCCGAGCCGGGCGTCCTCTTCTGGGACACCATACTCAAGGAGTCAATCCCCGACTGCTACGCAGACCTTGGCTTCGAGACCATCTCTACCAATCCCTGTGGAGAGATCCCTCTCTGTCCCTACGACAGCTGCCGCCTGCTGGCGGTCAATCTCTATGGGTATGTCAAGGATCCATTCACTGACCACGCTTCCTTTGACTTCGACCTCTTCAGAGAGCATATCGGCTATGCGCAGCGACTGATGGACGATATCATTGACCTGGAGAAGGAGAAGATCGATACCATTCTCGCCAAGATCAAGAGTGACCCGGAGAGCGACGAGATCAAGTACGTCGAGCATCACCTCTGGGAGAAGATCCGGGAAAAGACGCTCAAGGGACGCCGTACCGGACTTGGGATCACAGGTGAAGGGGATATGCTGGCTGCTCTTGGTCTCCGCTACGGGACCAAGGAAGCGATCGACTTTGCCGTCAAGGTTCAGCAGACGCTCGCTCTCAGTGCCTATCGCAGCTCCGTCACGATGGCACAGGAGCGCGGAGCCTTCGAGATCTACGACCCCAAGCGTGAGGAGCGCAACCCCTTTATCCTCCGCATTAAGGAGGCTGACCCACAGCTCTATGAGGATATGGTCAAGCACGGTCGTCGAAACATTGCCTGCCTAACCATCGCCCCCACGGGATCTACCAGCCTGATGACCCAGACCACCTCCGGCATAGAGCCGGTCTTTATGCCGGTCTACAAGCGTCGGCGCAAGGTCAATAGCAACGAGGTGGCCGACAGCACTCATCCCACCTTTACTGACGAGACAGGGGATGTCTTCGAGGAGTTTATCGTCTATCACCCAAAGTTTAGGGACTGGATGAAGGCGAGCGGTATCTCCACCGACAAGGAGTACACCCAGGAGGAGATCGATGCCCTCGTTGAGCGTTCGCCTTACCATAAGGCTACCGCCAACGATGTGGACTGGATCTCTAAGGTCAGGATGCAGGGTGCGATGCAGAAGTGGGTGGACCACTCCATCAGCGTTACAGTCAATCTTCCCAACGACGTAGATGAGGAGCTCGTCAATACCCTCTACCTCACTGCCTGGGAAGCGGGCTGCAAGGGCTGCACTATCTACCGCGAGGGGTCGCGCGACGGCGTGCTACTCTCCACAAAGAAGAAGGAAGAGAAGAAGGAACCCGAGCTGCCGACACTTCCATTCACTGCAGACGGGAAGGAGCCTCTGAAGCGTCCCGATGAGCTGGAGGCGGACATCATTCGCTTCCAAAACAACAAGGAGCGCTGGATCGCCTTCATCGGTATGCGTGACGGCCGTCCCTACGAGATCTTCACCGGTATCGATGACGAGGATGAGGGACTCTATATCCCGAAGCGTGTCACTCAGGGTAAGATCATCAAGGTCTACGAGCCGGATGGATCGAAGCACTACGACTTCGAGTTCTCAAATAAGCGTGGACTGCGCACTACAGTTGCCGGACTGGATGAGAAGTTCAATCCAGAGTTCTGGAACTATGCGAAGTTCATCTCCAGCGTCCTCCGCTATGGTATGCCGATCGACCAGGTGGTCAATCTCGTCCGCGGACTGGACCTTGGGAATGAGAGCATCAATACCTGGAAGAATGGTGTTGAGCGAGCTCTAAGGCGGTACATCACATCCGGGACAGTGGCAGATGGTCAGACCTGTCCTAACTGCGGCTCCCACCAGCTGGTCTACCAGGAGGGATGCCTGATCTGTAAGGACTGCGGCACCTCAAGGTGCGGCTGATACCACATCCATAATTCATATGACCCGAGGGGGTGTCGATCGGCTAAGATCGACACCCCCTCGGCTTTTTTATGCATTGCTGCCGATGCCTCGACAACTTCTTTACAATCAAAGGGTCATCACACAGACAGCAATAAAGAGAAAGGGATCTTCTTATGCCGCTTTCCGTGTACGATCAACTATCTTTGGTGGCTTGGTATAGCTCTCTCTGTCAAGGGAATTTCTATGCTTCTGCGATGTATGATCATACAAGACGTGGCAAAACTGCTGCACCTTAGCTGGGATGAGGTCAAGGAGATGAATCTAAAGCACCTTGAGAGACGCTACAGGAGACCGTCCCTGAGAGGAGTTGAGAGCATCGGAATCGACGAGTTCGCAGTGAGAAGGGGACATGTATACAAAACCATTGAGGTGGATCTGATCTCGGACAGGATCTTACATACGGGAGACGGCAAAGGAGCAGACGCACTTGATGAATTCGGGAAGCGTGTGAGGAAAGAGGGCGTCAGCATACGATACGTCGCCACTGATATGTCCTCCGCTTTTGCAAAGTCTGTACGCGAAAACGTCCCCGATGCCATCTATGTCTTCGACCACTTTCACGTCATCAAACTAATGGACGATACCCTGGACAAGATCCGAAGAGAGCTGGTCTCACGAGAGGTAGACCCGGCTAAAAGGAGGCTCATAAAGGGACCTCGGTTTTTACTCCTGGCAAACTCAGAGAACATTGTAAATCATAACGGAATGCCCAAGCTACAATTAGCTGTAAAGATCAAATGCGTCACCCCTGACACCAAACCCATTCCGGGTGTGTACACTCTCAGGTCTTAATCCAATGACCGGTATACAGTCCTAGTAATATTCAATCAACTGTGTACTTTTTTCAGGAAATCGCATAAGTCATTGCATCTGGACCACTCAGTGACGCCCTCAGACTAATATCGGTATTAGTGATTACTATAGTCGGTAATAGTCGACACTAATACCGATATTAGATGTCACTCTTACCGGTATTAGATGTAGCTAACCTTTACCTGCTGGCTTACAGACTCATACGAAAGAACTCCAAAGAACGCCTTCATATAGACTCTGACGGCTTTTTATACTAGTCTCACGTGCGTCTACCCGGCTAATTCGCATTTTGATGTGCTGGGATGGGTAGGATGGTGAAAGGGGAGTTGTTGATGTGAGGGATTTAGGAGAAGTGGAGGGCGA
>OJKZ01000027.1_pt1 | contig 100986 bp, 93 predicted proteins | sample 1596791 | NCBI WGS metagenome assembly OJKZ01 (sample SAMEA3904677, study PRJEB24821) | metagenome | biome: Builtin; feature: hospital; material: surface | place: USA | collected 2013-06-04 | reverse complement strand
TAAGAGTTAGATATAACAAAGTTGTTGTCATTGACGCACAAATTGAAGATGATAAGTTAATCTTAGATAATATAGAATATACACTTGAATCCGAGTAATAACTTAAAAAACTCGCTTACCTATCAAAAGAGGTAGACGAGTTTTTGTTTACTTATATTTTGCTTCCAGTTGCGTCATCCAGTATCCGAGCGCAGTTCCTAAGACTAACATTCCAACGCAAAATGCATATTGTACCCAACCGAATGAGGCCGGATAGTGCGTTGGGATAATCATCAATGTTGAGGCAACGACGACTCCAAAAATAAAATGGAAAAAGAGCGTGTAATAATGGTTAAAGATCCATTCAATCAGCTTTGCTAAAGCGAGTAGAATAACAATTCCACCCAAACCGATCGGAATAATGACCGATAGATCAAAGTGTTTAAAACCATCTGACATCTTCTCGTAAAGTCCCATATAGAGAATAAAATTAGACGGACTCAATCCCGGAATTAAAATACCTAAAGCAATTAATCCACCGCACACCATCCATGATATGAAATGAGCGGGAACTTCTTCAGTAAATAATTGATTCCCATAAAATAAAAGGACCAGAGCAGCGATAAAAGCGATGATCGCTGTTAGATAACTTTGAGGTGTTCGGCCTTGACTGCCAGCTTCTTGCCAGAGTGCTGGAAGTGTACCAACGACCGCCCCAACAAAGAACCAGCTAACAATCGTTTGATAATTTTGCAGTAAGTAACTTACACCCCATGCTAAAATTCCGATGCCAAATAATGCACCCAGTCCAATCGGTATAAAGAATAAGATGTTTTCTTTTAATTTTTTAAAGGGGTTCGCTAAAAACGTAATAATTTGTTGGTAGACCCCAAAGATGGCTGCTAAAGCACCCCCACTTACTCCTGGAATAATAAAACCAGACCCGATAAACATTCCTTTGACAAAACGGAATAACCAATTTTGTCCAGGGTGTTTCAGTTGTTGCTCCATGATACAAACTCCTTTATTCAAATTTTAATAACATCCGTATTATATCTTTTCTGAAAATTAAATCAATTTATTATTGTCTGGCGCAAATATTTGATACAATAAAATTAATATTTAGAGGTTGGAAAGGGTTGAGTGATTAATGAATCGATTATTTTATAGTGATAAGTGTCCTCAGACAGAACCTTTTATGGCCCAATTGGACCAACATCAAATTCCATATGAAGCCATAAATATTAATGAATCGATTGCGAATTTAAAGCAGTTTCTTCAATATCGTGATCAACGAAATGAGTTTGATGCGATCCGTCAAAATGCCGTCGGTGTTCCATTATTAATAGACTCATCGGACCACCTATATTTTGATGTTCAACAAGCTATTGAGCAGTTAGCATAGACATTAGGAGGGCTTATGGAACAACACGTAGTTGAATTGATGAATCAAGCTCGTGAAGCGATGACGCATTCTTATAGTCCTTACTCTAATTTCCCTGTGGGCTGTGCCATTCGAATGAAAGATGGAAAGATCTATACGGGAGTGAATATTGAGAATGTGTCATTTGGAGCGACGAACTGTGCGGAACGCAGTGCAATTTTTTCAGCGGTTAGTCAAGGATACCGACCTAAAAGCATTGAAAGTATTGCTGTAGCGGGACAAACAGAAGATTTTTTATCACCATGTAGTATTTGCCGTCAAGTGATGGTTGAATTTTGTGATGCAGATACCCCGGTGTATTTGACGAGGCAGGATGAAACAATTTTAACAACGACCGTTAGCGAATTAGTACCATTCGCATTTGATTCGATGGATATTTAATAAAAGAAAGGGAGTAAGAAGATGGCAGTAAAAATGTTACATGCATGTTATCGCGTATTAGATTTAGAGGCGTCAAAGAAATTTTATATGGAGTTATTTGATTTAAAGGTTAATCGTGAAAAAGATTACCCAGAAGATAAATTTACTTTATGTTATTTAATTGCCCCAGAGGGAGATTTTGAACTCGAGTTAACTTATAATTATGAGAGCGACCCTTATGTAATTGGGAATGGGTTTAGTCATCTAGCCATCGGTGTGGATGATCTTGAAGCAACCTATGAGAAAGCTAAAGCCGCAGGTTATGAGATGACCGAATTCAAGAGCTTATCTGGTAGCGATAATAAATATTTCTTCGTAACGGATCCAGATGGGTACCGTGTTGAAGTGATGGGATTAAAATAATCGTTGTAATATCAATGGTTTATCAGACTTTTTAATTTTAAACTGAAAAAAAGGGGCAGAAAAGGGGCAGATTAAATCAAGTTATTTAATTTGTCCCTTGCTTCTTTTTGCATCCTCTCGGTAACGTGTGTATATACTTTCATGGTTGTCTCTGGATTAGTATGTCCAACCCGTTCCATAATATATTTTAATGGGAATCCTTTTTCTGCTAACAAAGATATGTGAGTGTGTCTGAATACGTGTGAAGATAATTCAGGGTTTATACTTTTGATTAATTCTTGAAAATAAGTATAAGTTAGAGGACCGTTTAACTTGCTTGCAAAGATAAGGTTAGCTTCATCACCAAACAGAAAATGGTTCAATTTAATGCGCCTTTCAAATATCTCATTGATCCTATCGCTACTATCAATGGTTCTAATCGATTGAATATTCTTAGGTTTGCTGAAAACATTCGTTTTGCGTTCGATTGATTTATTGATTCTTAACTTATTATCGAACCAATCATCCTCTGTTAAAGCTCGCAATTCCCCGATCCTCATGCCAGTTAATATCTGAACTTCGACAGCATCCGCATATAACTCGTTAATATTGCTTCTCATATCTTCAATTAACTTAGGGGTCTCATCGCTATTTATGATAGGAAGTTCTTTAGGTAACTCTTCTTTAATAAAAACTCTATCAAACGACTTTACAAACTCGATATCATACTCGTCATAACCTTAACCTAAAACAGAACCAATCAGTGATTTTATGTTGATAATCGTGCTCCTAGCCAAACCTTTGTCGTATTGAACACGATCTATGATACGTTGAATGTCATTCAGGGTTAGTTTGCAAACATAAAAATCATGTTCTGTATAAGGTTGGATATGTCGTTTATAAAAGCCTAAATTCTTATTGTAAGTAGATAGCGCCCAATGCTTCTTTTTAAAAGCTATGTATTCCTCTGTCAATTCTCCAAGGCGAATTTTCTTCGTTTCTGTTTTCGTACTTTCTATTTTTTTATTCAACATCTTAATCGCCTAGTTCTTAGCTTGCGGGGTGTTTTTATCTAGCGTTATAGAAGCACGTTTATTCTTACCAGTTTTATGATCTAAATATCGCTCGCAATATTTAAATTTTCCGTTGGGCAATTTCTCAACCCACATTGTAAATCCCTCCTATTATATTTTCGCTTCGTGTGTTATAATAGGGTATGTAAATAGCCCTATTATAGGGGTTATTGGTTATGACCTTGCTCTCATGCTTGCCGGCGGATGAGCAGGGTCTTTTTTCTTACTTTTTCAATGCTAGAATCTTATCTTCATCTTGGAACGGAATGATAGTGATATCAGAAACTTCAGCGGCTTGTCTAGCTTTTTCTGGAACCTTGTTATCGCCGATGATCATAACGTACTTAAAGCCGTGTTGACGAAGTGATGGCTCATTTTTTAAATCATGTGCAATAAAGTTTTGTTCAGCGACATTAGCAAAACTGAGGTTGTTTTGAAATTTTATCAGTGTGTTAGGTCTAGCCTTAGTTGCTCCTAGACTATAGTCAATTAAATAATCAATGCCAGATTCTCCGGTGAATTTAACGCTAGCATTTCCACCAAATTCATGTTCAAACAGAAAATCAAGGACTTCTTCTTTAAAAAGACTAACAACATTAGTTTGCTTTGTATATAAAAGATCATATAAAGCTAGGATGCCTTGAATGAGGTTGTGCTTCTTTTGCGGAAAATCAGCGCTTTGAATGGCTATGGTCGATAAAATATCATTATCATCCAGGTCTAAGCCGTACTTATTGGTGATATCATTGATGACACGTTGTCTCGTTTTTGTGTTGATGTTCATGGCCATTAGTTCAAGTTCATTGAAAGTTACTCCATCGTCGCTCAGTTTAATTGAGTTATCAGGTTGGATTTCAATGAATATACTAATTCGATCATTAAGATGGTTTAAATATGGGGTTATGATTTGTTCCGCATGTTCCAGTTGTTTGAAAGTGATTTTATTTTTGTACCAATCTATGTAATTGTCGATCAGTAACTCAGATTTAAACTGAACCATAGTAGTCTCCTTTCTAAAATAGAGGTGTATCTATGTCGACCTCTTTAATGTTATTATACTGTAAAAAGAAGGTGAAGCTATCATAAATATCTTGTAGTAGGCTAACATCTTTGATTTCTTGCAGTGCGATAGCTATTCTACCATTATCGTACTCTTCGTTAAATATGTGAACATGGGGTGTGTCAACGTCCTCATGAGGAGCACCGGACATATCTATTCTGACTAAAATTCCGTATCTAGAAATTAATTGATAAGTAAGGTTGTCGGGGTTTAAATGACCTTTCCTATTCACTATCACTTGAAATTCTTCGCTCTCGTCATCAATTTTTCGTGCAGCGTAGGTGCTTTGTTCCCCCTGAGGAGGAAGCTTGATTAAAGTATCGATAATAATTTTTCGGCAAAGAAATAACTGCTGAAATAGTTCATCTTCCATTCATTCACCTCCTCACAAAATTACTTTCCCAATAATCCGCCCATCATCTTACTTTGGCGGTGGAGAGTGGGGTTTTTTATTTATATTTTATTTTGGTCTAATTTTTTTGCAGTATTACACCAATTGTTTGGGAAACCAAGTGTGTTAATAATTTTATTAATTTCGATGGTTTGTAAGGATCCTTGAAGAGTCTTTGTCCTACTAAGAATTGTGTTATGCATAATTGAAAATTGATTGTTGGTTAAAAAGCATCTCATCATAATAATCATATTAAATAAATCTTGGCGAGGTTGTTGCTTCTTAATACAGTACGGATCATGAATTTCAGGAAAATATTTAACATTATTTCTACATTTCATTCCAAATAATACATTGTTATGTGCCACACAATTTCTAATGTCTTTTAAATTAAAAAGTAAATTGGTTAAAGCGTGGGCTTCTAATACCGTTGGTTTGCCAATACAATCGCTGAGAAATCTATTCATGTCTTGAGCAATTCTATTTTTTAATTTTTCATCTAAATTTATATACAAATAGAGCGTTTCGCCGAAAGTAAGTTCATTAATAAGAACCCAAATTGGAACATTATTATGATTTGAATGATAGTGTTTAATAGAATTTGGTTTTTTGGAATTAATATTTTCTTTCAAAACTTTGGATAGTATGGAAATGGTTGTTGCAAGACTGATTAAATTTTGGCCTGAATAACAACTTGTTTTTAAATATGCATATGGAATATCCTTGAATTTTTCTCCGAATCTATAAGCAATGCTACTCTTAAAATGCTTTTCACTTTCGATGATGTATTTAAATAATATAGATTTTAATTCGCTGTCAAAGATGTGAACTCTTCGAATTTCTTCAAAGGATGCTCCATTGATAAACTTATTTTTTTCATTTTGAAAAAACTTGCTATATACATTTATGACATTGTAATAACTATGTTCCAACAGATACGAGGTGGCTTTATTTTTATTATTTATTATGAGCCCTCTGGATTCTAGTAAATCCAATTGTTCATCTAAAGTTTTGAATGGTTTCATTTTAACCTCCTTAAAACAAAAAACACCCCTTATTAGAATAAGAGGTGTCTTGCGCAATAAGACCTCCGTAACGGTCAGTTCCTTATTGCTAATCCTTAAACTTATTCTAAAACATAAAATTTATAAAAGCAAGCTTGAACTAGCTATAAAATTTTTAATATATTACTCTTCAGGCTATTTCTTCATTTACTTTGGTCGGTAGGGAATGAGTTTTTGGCTTTCTTATATTCCATTTTTTGATTTTCTCTTTTCAAATTAAATTCATGCTCTCTTCTTTAATGGACGATAATCTACTGAAAATCTACCGTATTAATTTTGTTAAAAAGCCTGTTGTTGAGCTAACTATTTGCCGATTAATTGGTCTAATCTGCTAAAATCTATAGTAAATCTACCGAAAAGCTACTGGAGCTTACCGAAACACTATAACACCATTCTCTAAATACCCAGTTACAGTCATGAGGTTAAGCTTCAGGTTTAAAGATAACTCTAACTATTATTCCGATAATATAAATAATAATCGATGTTAAAAGTAAGTAATCCCATATTTCAAAAAATAAAAATAAAAAGTGAAAAGGAACTACTAAAATTCCGCCTATAAATAAACTCATCCAAGGGTGAATAGCAATAAGTATCACAGCAGAAAACAAGAGCAATAAATCAATTCCCACACATAAAATGAAGAATAGGAATGAGAGAAACAGCAAAATTCCTGATGTAGCATTTAACAAAATTGTACTGAAAAAGGTGCCGAATATTGCGACCATTATTAATTGGGGAATACCATCAAAGTCATCAGAATTACTAACCATCCCCCGGTTATATTTTCCAAAGGCATTAAAAGTAGTTTTGTTATAAACCTTGTTGTAAGCAGCTTTTTTAGGGTTATTTACCCAACCCATACCCTTTTTTCCGTAAAGAGGATTAACAGCTTTTTTGGCAGAGCGTTTAACCCTACCGGTAGTCCTTGCTTTTATACTACTTTTGTAATTCGGTTTTCGTGGTCCGAACTTCATTTCTCTCCCTCCTATAAAATAATCTTTCCTAATATTATTACAACACCACTGTCCCAACTATTTCAACATTTGAAATATCATCCACAATAATGTCTTCATAACCTTTATTTAACGAAACTAATCTTAAACAATCATCATCGATATATACTTTCTTCAAATAAGCTTCTCCGTCCACGATGATCGCAGCAAATTGGCCGCTTCTTATATCTTTCGTTAACTTGATAAACACATATTCCCCATCTTTAAAAGCGGGTTGCATAGAATCACCGACGATTTTCAGCATAATATCGTAAGGTTCATTTGGAATAATTGATGTGGGAATTTCCACTTCTTCAATCGGATTATCAAATATTTGCTGACCTGTCCCTGCAGAGAGCGCTCCGTATAATCCTGAAGTGGTATATTCAGGAATATCCTCTTTAATGTATCCAGATAATTTTACAATTCCATTCTGTTCGTCAAGTTGATTCTCGGCATAATTGAGTACGTTGTGTTGACGAGGTTCGTGTAATTGGTTTGATGTGGAGAGAATCTTTTGTATTAAATTTCCTTTTTCATTATGGTTTTTTTCAACTAAATTGGATTTACGTATTCCAAAATAATTAGACAATATTTCGATTTTATCTATTCTGGGATAGGTCTTTGCATTAATCCAGTCCGATACGGTCATATACTTGAAATTTAAATCACTACATAGCTTATTTCTATCGATACTATGTTTTTCCATATAATACTTAAGGTTTTCAGCGAATACTTCTTTATTACCTAATGTCATGTTATCGCATCCTCAAAAGCTATTTTACGGTAAAACCATAAAAAGTAAAGAAAAACATAAAAAATTATCGGAAACACGGTTTAACCGGATAAGCTATAATTGGAAGTTATGTCAAATAAGAAATAAACTTAAATCGAACTAATCTCCACACGCTTGACAATCACTTCGATTCGTCTATAATGATTGTCATGCGATGAGTCGAATGACAATAGCTTATATTGTCCAATGCAAGCATCTGAGTTAAATCTCAAGTCAGGAAGACGATGCGTATCAGCTTGCTGTGAACAATGCTGATCGATAATACCTTTTGGTATTGTTTTGCGATTCGAAAGGTTATGATTAACCTAAGAAGCCAGCGATTTACTCTGAGAGGAGTGATCGGCTGGTTTTTTCTGTCTTATCTTCTAAAATAATTCACAACTCAATGCTATAATATATTAATAACGATTAAAGGAGGGAAACAGTTGAGACAACATAATCGAACCCATCGTCTTAAGTATATGTGGACTTATTACAGAGGATGGAAATGGCTGATTTTTATTGGATTATTAGTCAGCTTAATTACATCAAGTTACTTAGTTTTTATTGCGAAGACTACCAGTGTATCGACACTACAAGATGCTTTGCGTTCTCAAACAACCCTCTATGCCTATGATGATACAGAAGTAGGAAGTTATTCGTCACAAAAAGGATCTTATGTTGAATTGAGTGAGATTTCTCCACAAATGCGCCAATCGGTAGTAAGTGTAGAAGATAAACGATTTTATGAACATAATGGGTTTGATACGCTCGGAATGGGACGTGCTTTTGTCCGGCTGTTGATTAACCGAAATGCCAGTGGTGGTGGAGGAAGTACGATTACTCAACAAATTGTAAAAAATGCTTTCCTTAGCCTAGACCAAACCTTACAACGAAAGTTAAAGGAGTTCTTCCTTGCATTAGAAGTTGAGAAGCACTATTCAAAAGATCAAATACTTGAAATGTATTTGAATCATGCCTATTTTGGCAATGGAGTCTGGGGGGTAGAAGATGCCTCAATGAAGTATTTTGGGCATTCTGCGGCTACTTTAGATTGGAATGAAAGTGCCGTATTAACAGGTATTCTTAAAGGACCGTCCATCTATAATCCAATTGATGATTATGACGCAGCGATTGAGCGACGTAATGTAGTACTAAGCGTTCTGGCAAAAAACGAGACGATTACACCTGAAGATGAAGCATATCTAGATCAATCAGGTATCTACTTAGCAGATGCGTATAATTCTTATCAGCACCATCAATTTCCACAATATTTTGATGCGGTGATCGATGAAGCGATTGAGCGTGCTGATATTCCTGAACAAGAATTATTACGAAATGGCTATCGAATTTATACATATTTGAACCCAGCTTATCAACAAGTGGTTGATCAAGCCTATGCGAATACTTGGGTTTTTCCTGATGATGGAAGCGGAGAACCGCTCGTTCAAAGTGCTAGTGTCGTAATTGATCCGAAAACAGGAGGTGTTGCCGCGCTTTATGGAGGACGAGGAGATTATGTGTTCCGAGGTTTTAACCGAGCGATCGATATGCGCCGCTCTCCAGGATCGACCATTAAGCCATTAGCTGTCTATGTACCAGCTATTGAAGCGGGGTATCAAGTAGATACCTTAGTTCCAGATGTGGTTAAAGGCTATGGTCCAGATCACTACGCACCGGAAAACTATAATCATTATACGGAACCGAGTGGCGAAACACCGTTGTATTATGCTTTAGCCCAAAGTAAAAATACGTCCGCTGTTTATTTGATGGATAAACTTGGTATTGGTACATCGGTTAATAAATTGAAGCAATTTGGAATTACGATCGATCCAAAAGATGAAGCACTGACATTAGCTCTAGGAGCAATGCAAAAAGGAATTAGTCCATTGGAATTAGCAAATGCTTATAGTGCCTTTGCAAATCGAGGGATTCGCCTAGAAAGTGCCTTGATTCGCCGTATTGAAGATACATCTGGGAAAGTTATTTATTCTAACGAACGTCCTACGAAGCATATGGTAATGACGTCGAAAGTTGCCCTTGAGATGACCCGAATGATGCTTGATACTTATGGTGGGTACGGTACGGGTTACGGTGCGGGACCTGATTATGGTCAACTCGCTGGTAAAACAGGGAGTACAGAAGTAAGTGAAGGAAATATGGCAACACGTGACCGCTGGATGGTAGGTTACACGCCAGACTTTGTGATTGCGACATGGGTCGGATTAGATGAAGAAGGCGGTGTCTCGCTTGATGAATTAATGCCAAGTGGTCTAGGGAGTCTATTCAATGTCCAAACGACCGGCTTAATGAGTTATTCTAACCAAACACCGTTTCAAGTAACTGCTGCTTCGCAAGGTGGGGAAATACCTGAAGAAGTTGATTCGTCTGAAGGACACTGGGAAGATCAAGCAGATCAATTTCTTTCCCAAATGGGCGAGTGGTTCAGTGAGAATATTACAAAATTAATGGAACAACTTCAGTATGCGAGTGAAAATATCTCTGAAACCATTAAAAGTTTACTGAATTAACCTATTATCTTCTAGGATGAATAGATAATTTATTAAAAAAATGATAAAATGAATGAAATGATAAAGGAGTGAGAGCATGTCAGAAACAAATATTTATGACACAGCCAATCAACTTGAAAGAGAGATTCGCGAATCAAGTCAATATAATGCGTTAAAAGAAGCATTTGAACGTATTCAAGCAAATGAGACTAGCAAGAAATTATTTGAAGAATTTAGCGAGTTGAGTGTTAAGTTACAAAGCCAACAAATGACGGGTCAAGAGATGGAAGAGGCAGATTTAGAGAAAATCCAAGCTTTAACAGAGCAAGTAGGACTGGATGAATTAATTAGTGATTTAATTCTTAAAGAACAACAAATGAGTTACTTAATTAATGATCTGAATCGCGTTATTACCCAACCATTAAGTGATTTATATCATAAATAATTACCGATCTAACCAGAAAGCCAGCTGTCAGTGTCATTTATTCGACGAGCAGTTGGCTTTTATTATAATGAAAGGAGCGATAGCAAGGTGAAAATAATCCATATTAGTGATTTACATTTGGACACCCCTTTTCAAGGGATGAGCCATACATCAAAATCAATTCATCGAGCGTTAATTCAAGCCCCTTATCAAGCCTTTGAATCATGCGTTAATTATGCGATTACGAATCAGATTGATGTTATGTTGATTACCGGAGATATTTATAATAGTCAGCGTCAAACAATTCAAGCTCAACGCTTCTTTAATCAACAGTTAGAGCGATTATTGCAAGAAGAAATTCAAGTTGTCTTCTGTCATGGTAACCACGATTTTATCCGTGAAGGGTATTCTCAGTTGCACTACCCTGAGGGCATCCATCTCTTAAAAGATGAGAGCGTATCGAAAGTCCAATTAACTACTCGAAATGAAGAAACGTTGACGGTCTACGGCTTTAGTTATTGTCATCAATCATTAACGGAGCGGATGATCGATCAATTTCCAGTAAATCAAGACAATCGTTCGAATGTGATTGGACTCTTGCATGGGGCCTTGCAAACGAGTCATCCTCAACAAAACCGGTATGCTCCTTTCACACTGCAAGATTTAAAAGACAAACAATATAGCTATTTTGCTCTAGGTCACATTCATAAACCACAGATACTATCTGAATTTCCACTCATTCAATATGCTGGAACGCCACAGGGACGTCACCGGAATGAAGTCGGAGCTCATGGATGTTATCTAATCGAGTTAGTCGAAGGCAGCGTTATTAAAAATGAATTTATCCCTCTGGCAGAAATTATTTGGGAAAATTGTGAAATTGAGTGTCCAGTTGATGCGTCTGCTAATGACTTGGTTGAATTGATTCGTGCTCAGTTGAATCAATATGAGCAACGTGCAATCGAAGAATCTGTCTCCTTTATTTTGACAGTCCATTTATTACAGTCACAACGGTTGAATGCAGATCTCTGGCAACAAATTCAGCAAGGGGAGCTTTTCGAAGTGATTACAACTCGGATGAAAGGTGACCAGTTTGTACTTGTGAATCAATTTGAACTTGCTAATCTTCGGAATTTTAATGTGTTTGAATTTGATCAAGCATTGAAGGATCAATTTACAGAAGTAGAGCAGGCAATGTCTGAAGCATCAAATCGGAAGGAAGTTTTAGACGACTTCTTAGCGCATCCAATCGTTCGCCGTTACTTTGAGCAAGAAGAGTTATTAGCATTATCTGAAGATTATATTAATCAAGCTAAAGAATTAATCGTTCAATCTGTCGGGATGGAGCGATAAGGAGAGGGGGAGTTCAATGATCATCGATAAAATAGATATCTATGGTTATGGAAAATGGGTTAATCAACAATTTGAATTGAGTGATGGGCTCCAACTCTTTGTGGGTGAGAATGAAGCGGGCAAATCCACTTTACAATCCTTTATTCGTTCTATTTTGTTTGGTTTTCCGACCCGCCATCGTCGAGTGAATCAACTCAATACTTATGAGCCCAAAACAAGCGAAAAATATGGCGGTCGTCTTTTATTGAGAGAAACTACGATGGGTGACGTATGGGTTGAAAGAACGCAATCGGGTGTGACTATTACTACCCCTGATGGACAAATTTTACCTGAGAGTCAACTTGATCAAATTTTGGCGGGACTCGATGTTAACTTGTATGATAGTTTTTATTCATTTACATTAGCGAATTTACAAGAACTAGCGAATATTGGTTCGGACCAACTGAACGATTACTTTTTGGGGATTGGTACATTAGGTAGTGATAAATTTATTGAGCTGTCAAATCATTTGGAGAAACAATCGACTCAACTATATAAAAAAGCAGGGTCAGTTCCACCACTCAATGTTCTGCTGAATGAATATGAAGAATTACAACAGCGCACGGCTCAATATGAAAGTCAAAACGATACTTATCAACAATTTATCGCCCAAAAACAACAAGTTGAATTGCAAATCGAACAAAATATTGCAGCCACAAAAGAAGCAGAAATTGCCTTGCACCAATCTGAACAACTTCTGGCGATGTATCAAATTTATCAACGGTTAGTTAAAGTACGAAAAGAATTGGGTGAATTGACTTATACGCCAATTTCAAACACACTCAATACTGAATTGACTAATACAGAAGCGATGATTGAACGGCTTCAAAATGAAAATGTAAGTCTTACGTCGCGACTTGAAGAACTACAGTCGCAATTAAAGCAAGAAACACGAATTGAGTGGGCCAATAACCGGACGACAGAGCGAGAACAGTGGCTACAACTGACGATTCAAGCTAAAGAGGATTACAATAACTTAGAGAAGTTAGAGAGACAGTTGGTTGAGGTTGAGCAGCATCTCAATCAATTAGCCCAAAGAGGTCAATTTTATCCAGATAAGATTAATCAACAAAAAACGATACCTTATGAAGAAGCAGAAACATTACTAAGCCAAACTGCTGAGATCGAGCGACAAATTGACCGTATCGGTATTGAACGAAAACATTTTATTGATCAACGAAAAGAAGTCCAGAATCAAATTGCTCAGCGCCAGCAACAGATTACATATTTTGAACATCAAGCCATAAATTTAAAAGAGCAATTGAAAGAAGTGACACGACCATCCGATTATTTAGTCGGATTGCTGATGCTATTGATAGGGGGGTTGATTTGGTTATATCATCAATTCCAACCACTCAATCAATTATTAATACGCTCTGGGTTTGGTTTATTGCTTGCGGGGATCTTGATGATCGGTTACATTGCATTTTCTCACGCACGAAAACGCCAGGAATATGATTTAGATGCAATTGATCAATCGATTTTAGCACTCGAACATGAGATCGAACATTTTGCACAACAGATGCAGCAATTATCGCTAACGATTAATGCGCGTGAAGATGAACAAAATCATAGCAAGCAACAATTGACAGAATTTAATCAACAAAAACGACATTGGTTAACGCAGCATGGTTTTTATCCTACAGCGGATTTAGAATTAATTGTTAAAACTAATCCTGTACAACAATATATTGATGAGAAGGAAAAGCAGTCTCAATTTCAAAAGGAAGCCGGTGGGTTACAAGCAAGATTAGCGAACTGGCTAGAAAAAATAACACCAATGCTTGAGCGCTTCCCTGCATCAAGTGCGCAATTGCGTGATTTGATTCGACATGTTGAGACGATTGAGTCGAATTTACAACTTGTATTAAATAATTCACGGATTAATCTCGAACGTCAAACAGCAACACAAGAGTCAATCGATATAAATATGCAAGAAATTGAACGTTTAAATCATTTTATCCAAGACGAATACCAAAAGTTGAATGTTGAAAACCGCAAAGAGTTTGATCAATTAATAGAACGTAATGAATATATTCGTTCATTAGAAGAGAAAGAACGACTTTATCTCGAACAAATTGGCGATAAGGAAGCACAACTCGAGCAAATTGGGGATCAAGCTTCATTGGAAGCAATTATTGAACGCCATCAACGGAAATTACAAAGCCTAAGAGATAGTATTGAACCACTGCAACATCAACGCGCTAATTGTGCAGTGGAAATTAATAATTTAGAACAAGATGGGACGTATTCGGATTTATTACAACAGCTTGAAGATCAGCGCGCAGCAATCATCGAATTGTATCAAGACTGGGCTACACGAAAACTCAGTTCATCAATGATTGTTCAGACACTTAGACAAGGGTTAGATAATCCGATTGAAGAGATGAATGATTTAGCAAATCAAATCTTTAAGATTTTAAGCAACCATCGATATGAACATATTCGTATTAATAAGCGCAATCTAAAAGTAGTAATGGCTACGGGAGATGTATTTGAGCCGCATGAACTTTCACAAGGAACATTAGAGCAACTTTATGTTTCGTTACGACTGGCCTTTATTCAAAGCGCAGTGACGATGATTCGGATGCCGATTATTATCGATGATGCCTTTGTTAATTTTGATGAGACACGCCGATCCTATGCTTATGATGTCTTAAAACAAGTCGGGAAAAAACATCAAATCTTGTATTTTACTTTTGATAAAGCAGTTTGTGATCAATTTGAATCCGAACAAATAATCGATTTAGAGAAAATGAACTAGGAGGAAATTATGCAACAATTAATGGACTATTCACATGGCGATGATATGGCTCTGTATGTTTTAATTAAGTCGGCGGATATTCGGACAGCCCGAAATGGCAATCCATTTATCGCTTTTCGTTTTCAAGATCGAAGTGGCTCGATGGACGGCATGTATTGGTCGGCAAGTGAGCAAGAGATTAATCAATTCCAAGCTGGACATGTTGTCTATTTGAAAGGAAAACGGGATACTTATAATGGGTCTCCTCAAGTGAAGATTGAAGGGCTCCGACTGGCGGAGGTGGGGGAGCCGAACGATCCTACGATGTACGTAGAACGAGTCGCAATGAAGCGAGAGGAAGTTGAAGAGCAATTAGATCAAGCACTTCTATTAATCCGTGACTCGAGTATTGCGCGCGTCGTTCGCCATATTGTTTCACGTGTGGGAGAAGATTTCTTTGCGTTTCCTGCCGCAAAGCGAAACCACCATGCGATTGCAGGAGGTTTAAGTTTCCATACTTTAACTATGGTTCAAATCGGGAAGCAATTGTGTGAAATCTACCCTCAACTCAATCAAAGTTTATTGATTGGGGGGATTATCTTACACGATCTAGGAAAAACCATTGAGCTAAGTGGGCCGATTTCAACGGAGTATACGTTGAAAGGACAATTAATCGGTCATATTGTGATTATTAATGATTTAATCAATCAAGCGTGTTTAGATTTAGACATCGATGCAGACAGTGAATCAATTTTATTGTTGAAGCATTTGGTACTCGCTCACCATGGTCAGCTAGATTATGGTAGTCCGGTAATGCCACATATTCTTGAAGCTGAAGTGATTCACTATATTGATGATATGGATGCGAAAATTAATATGATTACATCTGCTTTAGAGCATACCGAAAAAGGGGAGTTTTCAGCACAAATCTTCCCATTAGATCGCCGTTCTTTTTATCGGCCTAATTTGAATAAATAATAAAAACTCTGGTTCCAATTTATTTCGGAACCAGAGTCTTTGTTATTATTCGCTTGCTTCGTTTTCTTCAGATTCAGCTTCTTCTTGTTCTTCTTCAGCGGCTTCAGTTTCAGTTTCTTCTTTGCTTTCGTCGCTGTTTTCAACTTTCTCTTCAGGCTCTTTTGTAAGTTCGATTAAGTCTGAGACCGCATCTTTGAGATCTTCATCTTTAATTTCATACCCAGTATCGACTAACAATTGTCCAATAATTTTATAAGAGAATTGTGTGTCAGAGAATTTAGAAACAATGTATTGTTCTTTAACTTCTTCTTTAACTTCTTCAAATGGTTTTTTCTCACCATTATTGATTGCTTTAATGACGTGGTAACCGAATTGAGATTTAACAGGTGTTTCGGTCATTTTGCCATTTTCAAGACCTTTTACAGCTTCTTCAAATTCAGAAACCATTTGTCCTGTTTTGAAAGGTTGTAGAAGTCCACCGTTAGAAGCAGTACCGTCTTTAGAAATTTCACGAGCGACTGCATCAAATTCTTCGCCATCGTTGATACGTTGAATGGCTTCAAGAGCTTCTTCTTCTGTTTCGACCAAGATATGTTGAGCTTCCATCATAGGAGCATATCCTTCATCATAATAAGCTTTAATTGCTTCGTCTGAGAGGTCGATATTTTTCTCAACTACATTTTGGAAGAGATTACGAACATAAACTTGGTAACGGTATTCTTCAATCGTTCCTAATTTTTGACTCACTAATAATTGTTTGAAGACATCTTCGCCACCAGCTTGTTCAATTTGTTCGTTAACTTCTTCTTCGGCTGATTTTTTCAATTCTTCAGGATTGTCTGCATTTGCTTCTAAAATGGTTTCAAGAATTAAGGTACGCAAGGTAACTGGACCTGCTACTTTTTTCATTGCTTCGTAGAACTCATCTTTTGTAATCTGATGCTCGCCAACCGTTGCAATTGGATCTTCATTAGCTTGCACATAAGTTGGAATGCTAGCAGCGCCAATTAATAAGCTTGCTGATAAGGCGACAATTGATTGTTTAAGTAAAGATTTAGACATAAAATTCCTCCATAATTTTTTAGTACTTGTTCACTATAACATAATCGCAGTTAAAAAAGACAGAGTTCATGTTAAAGTCATATTTAATTCGCTGAATCATCAAAATTGATTGAATTAATTGAATTTTGTAATGTTTGAACGCGATCTTGGACACGATTAATACGTGGTTGCGCCTCGCGTTGGAAGCGAGTAATTGAAGTTTGAATATCCTCAGTGGCTTCTTGAACACTGGCAATACCTTCATGGGTTAATTTTTGAATGGCTAAGCGCAAATGGTCCACTTTGTATCGTAAGTCATTGACGTCTTCTGTCGTATTATCAATAAAGTACTTTAATTGTTGACGTGTTTCTTTTCCAGAGGCAGGAGCATTAAGTAGCGTCACAATTCCACCAATGAGCCCTCCCCAAAAGATACCTGAACGAAATCTTTTCATAATAATCCTTCTTTCTATGACTACAGCTTGATTTGTTGGTTAATACGTTGTGCTCTTTCTTGGAATTCTTCTTGTGAATAGTCTTTTGAATGGTCTGTAAAGACAATTCCTAAACCATCTTCCGCATGGTAACGCGGAATAATATGCCAATGTGTGTGGAAGACACTTTGATAGGCAGTAGGTTCATTATTATTTAAAATATTAATACCTTTACAATCAGGAAATGTTTCTTTAATTGCACGTGCAATGACCGGTAATTTTTTAGCAACCAAACTAGCGATTTCATCATCGTATGCATAAATATCTTGTACGTGTTTTTTTGGAATGACAAGCGTATGGCCAGGTGTGACTTGTGTAATATCTAAAAATGCTAAGATATTTTCATCTTCATAGACTTTAGCGCTTGGAATCTCACCTTGAATAATTTTACAAAAAATACAATCAGACATCTTGATACCTCCATCTTATTGTTCAATATTAGCTTAACATATTTTCTACAAGATGAATACGATTTTGCGGTTAGCAATCTTCACAGAATCTCCATATTTGTATAATAAATTCACAAATTATTCCGTATTTTGCTACAATTATTGGACGCATAGTATGTTATACTATGAACGTACAATGAAGAAAGCGAGGGATTCCATGTTATTGCTTAAACCCAAAAAAATAATACGTTGTATCATTAGTGTCATCTTTTTTATATGTGTTAGTTTCCTAATTATTAACAGCACAACAGGCACTACTATTAACGCGCAATCTGATAATGATATCGATGCACCGACAGAATACCATGGTCCCGTCAATCCATATACACCATACGGACAGTACGTGAGTTATCAATATCAGATCAACGGATCTCAACCGATGATTCAAGATGTCATCCGTGAATATCAACCGGATAGTAATGGTATATTTCAAGTTGCGATGTTTACAGTAGAAAATAACAGCGCAATTTGCCAAGTTTATCAAATTAGAGATCAAGGTATCTATTTGTTAGCGTCATACGACAATTATTATGATGTAGAAGATTTACGTAACGCCCCAACGACTCTGAGCCAGACACCTGTGTTGGTTCTCCCTTCAAATATTCAAGAAGGAATGTCTTATGCATCGAGTGCCGATGGAACAAAAATTCGAACAGTAGTTGAGACATCGATGAACTACGAAATTAACGATGTAACCTATCAAGATGTTGTGAAAATCGAAGAGGAAGACTTAACTCACTCAGATTATGTTACAAACTATTATTATGCTCCTGCATACGGCCTGATTGTTGTAGAACGAGTTAACCAAGCGGGCGAAAGTCAAATTTTGCTTCAGATTATGTCAGCTCAGTAGTTGGAAATAAAAGAATTAAAAACGGTGAAGTTGCTATTAGATTAGCCTCTTCACCGTTTTTGTATTTTAAATAAAACAAAATACGAAGTTTGCACTCATTTTGCACTCAGCTTTGATAAAAGTTGATATATCAACATAATAAACACCGCTGGAGGGAATCGAACCCCCATTTTAAGAACCGGAATCTTACGTGATATCCATTACACTACAGCGGCATAACGGCTTTATTATACCTAAATATATCTAAAAAATAAAGCAATTATAACGAGAAGCTTTGAAGTAAAGTGAAATATACATAGAATCAAAAGTGTAACAAGAGACGCACCCTATGAATAATGATACTATTAGGGAAAATTAAATTTTAATTGCAAATGATTTTGATCCGACATCCTATGCTCAAACAAGACCTGTTCGGAAGGTTTATTTAAACTTACCTGTCATCAAAATAAAAGAGGAGTTAAAGCATCATATTTATCAGACATGGTTGAAAGAATAAAAATTATTTGTAAAAATGCTTAGATTAGTGATTTGAATTAATTCTTTTTTTAAATAAGTAATGTTATAATGTAAGTGTTATCAAAATAAAAGGAGCTGACTTTTGTGAAGAAACATTTATTAAGAGGAACGTTGTTATTGTCAAGTGCTTTTGTTTTAGTCGCATGTAGTAGCCAGCCAGATAGTGAACAAACCGTTGAAGAAGTCACTACAGTGATTGAAGAAACAACGGAAGAGCAAGAAGAATCGAGCGAGCCAGAAGCAACTACTGAAGAAGCTGAGGCATCAGAGGATCAAGAGTCAACAGAAGAATCTGAAAAAGAATCTAAAGATGAATCTGAAGAATCAAAAGAATCTGAAAAATCAAAAGAATCTGAAGCAACCGAAGAAGAATCTAAAGAAGAAACTAAAGAAGAATCAAAAGAATCTGAAGAAACCGAAGAAGAATCTAAAGAAGAAACTAAAGAAGAATCAAAAGAATCAAAAGAATCTGAAGAATCTGAAGAATCTGAAGAATCAAAAGAAGCATCAGAAGAATCTAAAGAGTCTAGCGAAGATTCGGATGAAGCATCTTCGGAAGAACCTCTTGTTTTAAATCAGCATGAACTTGCTGAATTTGATGGTCAGGGAGACAATAAGGCGTACATTGCTGTTAACGATGTAATTTATGATGTTACAGACCAAGAATTAAAAGACGGTCATTATGGTGATTATAAAGTAGGGGTAAATACACTTTATAATGTTCTACTATTAGGCGAAGATGAAGCATTGAAAGATCTTCCAATTGTCGGCGTTTTAGAAATGGTGGAAGAAACTGAGGAACCAGCTGAAGAAGCTGCTGAAGAAGATAGTCAAGATGAGAACGAGGATCTGCCAGCAATTAATCAAGAAGAATTAGCTGAATTTGATGGGCAAGATGGACGTAAAGCTTATATTGGTGTCAATGATGTTATCTATGACGTTACGGATCAAGAATTAAAAGATGGTTATTATGGCGACTATAAAGTTGGCGTTAATACTTTATATAATTCGTTATTACTAGGTGAAGATGAATCACTGAAAGATTTACCAGTGGTTGGCTCATTTGAAAAATTAGTAGCGTCAGAAGAAGAGGAAGCTGTCGAAGAAAGTGAAGAAACCGAAGCGCAACCGCTTCAAGATGGAATTTATACTGTAACGAGCTCACCAAATTCTAAAGATGAAGTCATTGAACAGATGATTACAGTTGAAGAAGGTAAGATTACAGAAGCTGCTTTTAAAGTACTTCATGGTGAAGAAGAAGTTGCCCTCGATGAAGCAGAAGCTCAAATCGTTGAAACATTGACTAAACAATTCGTCGATCAAGGGGAATTGTTGCTGCCAAGCGAAGAAGGAACGCCATTTATTGCGTACCAATTGATTGCAAATAGTGAGATTTTACGTACAATGGCACAACAAGGAATGAGTGAAATAATCAACCTTGATGAGGTAGAAATGAAAGATTCAGAATATGTCGTTAAAGATTCTTTCTATGAAGTGACCTTGAAAGTTGAAAATAATGAAGTGAGAGCATTGGAAATCTCATCAGTCTCAAATGAGGAGGATGCTGAAATCGTTGAGAAATTCATCGAAGAATTTATGGGTGTAAAAACATTAGACGAATTGACATATGTTGCGGCAGAAGGTGAAGATGAAGAAACAGCACAACGCAATCAAGCAATATATGAACACCTGAAAGGGTTAGTAAATTATGCAATCAATTTATCTAAGGTTCAAACGATTATCGATCATGGTGAGCCAGTTGAGGAAGTAGAGGAATCCTCAGAAGAATCCGAAAAAGAATCAGAAGAAGAATCCGAAGAAACATCAGCTGCAGAATCTTCAGAAGAAGAAACCTCTGAAGAATAATAAATAAATTTTCAAACAATCTTAGAAACTTAGTAAAGTATTTTCCTTTTCTAAGTTTCTTTTTGAATAAAAAATAGCTTTTTTGTTGGTTTCTGGTAGATTTCTCTATGAAACTTTGGTAATATGGAGTATGTGCGAAAATACTTGGCATTGAAATGCAAAATATGAAGTAAGGAGTAAAGATATGAGTTTAAAAGCAGAATTAAGAACTCAAACGGGTACAGGCGCAGCACGTAAAGCGCGTCGTGAAGGAATGATCCCTGTTTCGTTATATGGAAAAGATACTGAAGCTGTATCACTATTAATTAATCGTCGTGAATTTGAAGCGTTACTTAAAGCCGAAGGGACAAACGCAGTATTCGATGTTGAATACGATGGTAAGACCCAAAAAGTAATTTTACATGATTATGAACGCGCTGCTTTAAAAGACGAAGTATACAGTGTTGACTTGAACGCTATTTCAGCGGATCAAAAATTACAAGTTGAAGTACCACTTCATGCAGTGAATGTTGATAGCGTAAAAGTTGGTATTGTAGAAGTTGTTATTAACGACATCTTAGTTGAAACAAAACCAGATTCAATTCCATCTCATTTTGAAATCGATGTTGAGGGAATGGAAATTGGTGATACGAAGACGGTTGCGGACCTTGATAAACATGCAGGCGTTGAAGTATTATTAGATCCAGAAGAAGTGGTTATTACTGTATCTGCTCCAACTGAAGAAGCAGAACCAGTTGAAGATGACGAAGAAGCTCCAGAACCAGAAGTTATTGGTGAAGAAGCTGAAGAATCTGAAGAAGAATAATCATTATTACAACGTTTTTAACCAACAAGTTTTTACTTGTTGGTTTTGTTATTTAGGAGGTTACTAAGCTTGATTAAGAACCATATTGTCTTATTTGAACCGGTGATGCCAGCTAATACAGGAAATATTGCTAGAACATGTGCTGCAACAAATAGCGCCTTGCATTTAATTCATCCGTTAGGATTTTCTACCGAGGACCGGATGTTAAAGCGAGCGGGATTGGATTACTGGGATAAAGTTGAAATCTATGAACACGATAATTTAGCAACTTTTATGAAAGATATTCAACCGGAACAACTTTTCTTAATTACTAAATTTGCCCACCATATCTATAGTGAAGCCAATTTAGCTGATGAAACTTATCCCGACCAATATTTTATTTTTGGGAAAGAAACTACCGGATTACCGATTGAGTTTATGGAGGCGCATGAAGAAAAAACATTGCGTATTCCGATGAATGACGAACATGTTCGCTCGTTAAATCTTTCAAATACGGCAAATATTATCTTATTCGAAGCCTTAAGACAACAAAATTGGGCGAATCTTGAAACATATCATCAATATCGAGATACTGAAAAGGCTCAACAGCTAAAATGGTAAATTAAGCTTGACTCACTTAAAAGATTAAATTATAATGAGAAACAAAGAGAGATGACTAGTAATTATAGTGCAAACTTCAGCGAGATGATGGTAGGTGTGAATCATCGTTAGCCTGTAATGAATCCACATCTTATTCTGCCTATGAAAAACATCAAGTAGTGCCGGTCCCAGCCGTTATTGGTTAAGCGCAAGATTTATTTTGAATCTTGAATTAGGGTGGTACCGCGACTGAACCTTTCGTCCCTTTCCAGGATGGAAGGTTCTTTTTATTATACAAAAGGAGGAAGTATTATGTTGGATCGTAAATTTTTGAGAAATAATTATGAAGTAGCAAGTCAATTATTAAAAACGAGAGGTGTTGCTGGCGAAACGTTGGAAGAATATCGTCAATTAGATGTAGAACGTCGTGAATTACTAGTTCAAGTGGAAGAACTAAAACAATCACGAAATACCGCAAGTCAAGAAATTGCAGCTCTAAAACGTGAAAAACAAGATGCTACAGATAGAATTGAACAAATGCAAGCTTTAGGTCAACAAATCGGCCAGCTTGAACATCAATTATCTGAAGTAGAAGACAAATTAGAACATATTGAACATCGCTTTCCAAATGTACCGCATGAATCAACTCCTGTTGGAGAAGATGAAGACGATAATGTTGAGATTCGTCGTTGGGGTGAATTGCCACAATTTGACTTTGAACCGCTCAATCATTGGGATATTGCTGAAAAATTAGGAATATTAGACTTCGAACGTGGTGGTAAGGTGGCAGGATCTCGTTTTGTTTATTATGTAGGTTTAGGGGCTCGTTTAGAGCGTGCCATCTACAACTTTATGCTCGATAAACACACAACCCAAAATGGTTATCAAGAAGTGATTCCACCTTATATCGTCAATGAGCAGGCAATGTTTGGGACGGGACAATTTCCTAAATTTACTGAAGATGTCTTTCAGTTAAATGATGACCGTGGCTTTACTTTAATTCCAACCGCAGAAGTGCCCCTAACCAATTACTATTCAAATGAAATTCTTCCTGAGGATGCTCTACCGATTAGATTAACGGCGCTATCTCCTTCATTCCGTTCAGAAGCAGGAAGTGCCGGACGCGATACGCGAGGACTTATCCGTATGCATCAATTCAACAAAGTGGAATTAGTGAAGTTGACCCACCCAAGTCAATCTTACCAAGAGTTGGAACTGATGACGCAAAATGCGGAGGAAATTCTACAAGACTTAGGCATTCCTTATCGTACGATTGTGTTATGTACTGGGGATATGGGCTTCTCTGCTGCGAAGACTTATGATATTGAAGCTTGGATTCCAGGACAAGATCGATATCGCGAGATTAGCTCATGTTCTAACTGTGAAGACTTCCAAGCTCGCCGAGCTAAAATTCGTTTCCGTAATGAGGACAAAAAGGTGGACTACGTCCATACTCTCAATGGTTCTGGACTCGCAGTAGGGCGAACAGTCGTGGCAGTTTTAGAAAATTACCAACAAGCAGATGGCTCAGTGAAAATTCCAGAGGTTTTAGTCCCATATATGGGCGGAATCACTGAAATTACGGCAGATAACGCACGTTCAATTTACCGTTAACCGAACCGAGACTATACTAAAATAGCCCTATCTATTTGGCTTTATGCCAACTTAGATAGGGCCTTTATAATGAAAAAATTATTTGAAGAACATTTGGTAGGCAATCAAAATAATTCCTAGGACAATCCGATAGATACCGAAAGATAAAATTCAAAATTAAAAATTTATCCAGATCTATTGACAATAAAACTTGGCAGAAGTATAATTTAAATACCAAGTATACTTGTCAAAAGAAAGAAGGAGAATGAATATGAGACGAGAGGAAGTTCTAGCAAGAAGTCGAGAAGAGTATAAAAATCAAGATGAAATGATGGTTGATACCTTAAAAAAAGCTGGTGAAACATCCGGTCAAATTGGATTGGTTGTAGTTGCTATTCTATTTGGAATTGAAGCTTTTTTCTTCAATTCATTTAATTATGGTATATTGAGCATTTATTTTAGCATCGAAGCAACGAGAGAACTGGTAAAGTATGTTAACTTAAAAGAAAGAAAACAACTGATGATGGGGATAATAATGTCAATTATAGGGTTAGCTTTATTTGTGGCTCACCTCATAACTTTAAAGTAGTGATAATTTATGGATGATAAATTAGTTCTCAAAAATAATTTGAAAGATGTCAGAAAAGAAAAAGGTTATTCGCAACAACAGCTTGCTGATGAAGTGGGTGTTTCAAGAAACACAATTAGTTCAATTGAAACTGGACAATTTAGTCCAACTGCTAAGTTAGCTTTGATACTTTGCATCGCTTTAGAAATGAAATTTGAAGATCTTTTCTATTTTTAGGTGAATATAGTTAGACTGAAAATCTCCCTTCATCAGAGACTATTATTTCTGGAAGGGAGATTTAATATTTAAGTGACAGTAGATGTTAATATCACATCGATTTTCCAAAAGGCTTATTTGCTCATTAATAGTTAGAAAAAATTTTACACTCATATGTTTTCGCCTTTATAAAACAAAACGCCCCTAAGTGTGCTTGCAGAAGTAGAGGCCTAGGGGAGAAGTTATATATTTTATAGTATATTGGGAACTAAAAATTCAACCAACATAGATAGGGCCTTTATAATGAAAAAATTATTTGAAGAACATTTGGTAGGCAATCAAAATAATTCCTAGGACAATCCGATAGATACCGAAAGATTTGAAGTCATTGTGTTTAATATAGTTGAGTAAAAATTTAATGGAAATAATTGAAATTACAAATGCGACAAGCAACCCTACTGCTAAATAAATGACTTCTGAAAGGGTGAGAGCAATGCTCAATTTCAAGAATTTATAGGCAGTTGCCCCAAACATAGCAGGAATACTCAGAAAGAATGAGAATTCTGTCGCTAAGCTGCGTGAAGTTCCTTCTAATAGTCCTCCGATAATGGTGGAACCGGAGCGTGAAGTTCCTGGAATAATGGATAAAGCTTGATAGATTCCAATTTTGAAAGCTCTAGAAAAACTTAGTTCATTAAAATATCGGATTTGACGTTGATGTCGGCCCGTTTGGCGGTTCTCAATAAGAATAAAGATAATTCCATAGGCAATTAGCGCAATCGCAACAACGAAAATATTATAGAAATATTCATCCATATAGTCATTCAACGCGACACCTAAAATCGCTACCGGGATACTTGCAAAAGCAACCTTGAACCATAATATCCAAGTGTCTTTCTGCTGAGCAGGTGTTTTCCTTAAGCTAAAGGGATTTAATTTGCTAAAGTATAAAATAACGACCGCTAGGATAGACCCTAGTTGTACTGCAACAAAAAAGAATTCAACGAATTCTGGACGCAGATTAAGTGTTAAGAAATCTTCTAAAATAATCATGTGCCCTGTACTACTAATCGGCAGCCATTCAGTAATGCCTTGAACGACGCTTAAAATAATTATTTTTAATAATTCAACGAGATCAATTAATTGTTCCATTGGGTGAGCCTCATTTCACAAATAAGTTGGTACTATCTTATCATTTTTTATGGCATTAATGAAGTATTCAAAGCAGATACTAAATGGTTAAGGTACTCTCATTAAAATGTAACCGTATTCTTATTGGTTATTGGTGCAAGTCACTGTATTCTTAATATAAGTGAATATGTTACACTGGAGATAGATAGGAGGGGTAAAGTGAAAAATATAGACTCAACGCCAGAACGTAAAAAGTCGGAACGAGAACGTCTTGGGATGCCGGTAAGCTTTATTAATTCAAGAGCTTTAACGACGTTAACTACGATCTTATTAATTTTATTAATTATCCTCGTATTTACTCAGGTAGCATATGTGTTTCAGCCGATTTGGCTATTTATTCGGTTTGTTTCTTTTCCGATTATTGGTTCAGGTATTTTATATTATTTATTCTCGCCAATTGTTGAACGCGTTTCAGAGATGGGCGTTTCACGTCATATTCCAATTATTGGGATTTTTATTTTGTTAATCTTGTTAATTGTCTGGGGAATTTTCTCGCTCTATCCTGTCTTAGCCAAGCAGGCAGAAGCATTTCTAGCGAATATGCCAGAATATAATACTCGACTCAATGAAATGTTAGGTGATTTACCATTTAACGTTGAAAAGGCACTCAGTCAAGAGCCTTTGAGTCGTTTTGTCAGTCGCATTAATTGGAATAATATTACCAACAATTTGCAAAACTTAATTACATCGACTTTCGGTGGATTATCGACCTTTATCGGTTCGGTCACCCAAATTGCGGTCGGTCTGGTGACCATTCCGGTGATATTGTATTACTTATTGTTGGAAGGTGAGAAGTTGCCGTACAATATTTTAAGGCTTGTTCCGCCAAGAATTGAACCCTATGTCGAACGGGTATTGCTTCAAGCAAACTATTATATATCTCAATTTGTTCGAAGTATTATTACTTTAGCAGTCTTAGTTGGAATTTTCTTTTGGATTAGCTACAAAATCATTGGTTTGGACTATGCATTGTCGCTGGCATTTTTATCGGGCTTATTAAATTTAGTCCCTTATATCGGATCGATTGTTTCAGTCATACCGGCTTTGATTATTGCGATTTTAACGTCACCTATGATGTTTGTTAAAGTGATTATTGTATTGATGATTGAGCAGTTGGTTGAAAGCCGTTTGCTGCAACCATTTATAATTGGCGGCAGTTTAAGTATTCATCCTTTAACAATATTGTTCCTTATTTTAGGAGCGGGACGTGTGTTTGGTGTAACAGGGGTTCTTTTAGTTGTACCAATTTATGCGGTCGTTAAAGTCATAGTAAAAGAAATTTATTACGCTTTTCGTCGGTATTCTAAGCTATATCCAGATAATTAGTAAAGGTAGAGGTGGAATATGGGAGTATTAGTAAACTTTATATTGATTGTTGTTCCAGGCACGCTTGGCCTATTGATTCATTCGGGTATTCCAGTCAATCTGAATGAACGATTGATGGAAGCGATTGGGATTGCTGTTTTTGGTATTGCCATTGCTGGAATCATTCAAAATGAAAATCAATTGGTGATGATTTTATCTTTAGTGATTGGGACGTTCATCGGAGAAATGATTGATATCGATAAACATATTCGAAAAGGTGTTAATGTCGTCAGTCGTAAATTTGTTCGTGGTGGAGGAGAAGGAGCGGATAAATTTTCAACGGGCTTTGTGAGCGCCACAATGATTTTCTGTATAGGTTCTTTAGCCATCCTTGGACCGTTAGAAAGTGGTTTAACAGGAAGTAATACGACTCTATACTTAAAGAGTATTTTCGATTCGGTCACCTCGATTCTATTAGCATCTTCACTTGGCATTGGGGTCGTCTTTGCGGCCATCCCTGTTGTAGTAATTGAAAGTGCGATTATTCTATTATCCCGTGTAGTAGCTCCATATTTGCCACCTGTTGTGATTACTGAAATTGTGGCCGTCGGCTCGATCTTATTATTTGGAATGGGATTAAACTTACTTAATATTACTAAGCTAAAGGTGATGAACTTCACGCCTGCAATGATTATGCCGGTTATTTTAGTGCCACTATTAGGTTAATCATGGAAATTAAAGCTGTTTACATTTTTCACAAAGTAAGCAGCTTTTTTTGTCTCATTAATGGGTCTGTGGATTGACTAAAATGAGGGAATCTTCTATTATTATAGATTGAGAACTTATCTAAGGAGCGATGAAATGGCCAAGCTATACTTTAAATATGGTGCGATGAATAGTGGGAAATCAATCGAGATTATTAAAGTAGCCCATAATTATGAAGAACAGAAAAAACCTGTTCGCTTGTATACAAGTGCTGTAGATCACCGCTCTGGAGTGGGTTATATTGCAAGTCGGACGGGATTTGAACGTCAAGCAGAGATTATTTATGATGATACTGATTTATTTGAGGATATTGCGTCTGTTAAGGAGAAATTGTACTGTATCTTAATTGATGAGGCGCAGTTTTTAAATAAAGTGCATATCTTGCAGTTGGCTCGTGTGGTAGATGAATTGGATATTCCGGTGATGGCATTCGGTTTGAAAAATGATTTTTCAAATCAGTTATTTGAAGGCTCAGAATATTTGTTGCTCTATGCAGATAAAATTGAAGAGATAAAGACGATTTGTTGGTTCTGTCATAAAAAAGCGATTATGAATTTACGTTTTGCGGATGGAAAACCCGTTTATCGTGGGGAACAAATCCAAATCGGGGGGAATGAATCCTATATTCCTGTCTGTCGAAAATGCTATAAGAATCCTGGTACGATAGAGAATTAAGAGAGGTACATAAATGATTGAACAATTAGATTCATTAATTATACGCTATGAAGAAATTACAGAGTTACTAAGTGACCCAGATGTGATTTCAAATACGGAACGACTCCGTGAATTGACGATTGAAGAGAGTGAGCTCCGTCCAAAAGTTGAAAAAATCAAACGTTTTAAGACCGTTATTCAAGAAATTGAAGAAGCGGAAGAGATATTGAATGATTCATCCGATGCCGAGATGATTGAACTAGCGAAAGAAGAATTAAGTGAACTCAAAGATGAACGTGAATCTTTAGAACAAACCATTAAGTTAATGATGATTCCTGAAGATCCAAACGATAACAAAAATATTATTATGGAAATCCGCGGTGCAGCAGGTGGTGACGAAGCACAATTATTTGCAAAAGATTTATTAGATATGTACACCAAGTATGCAAATAATCAAGGTTGGAAAGTCGAATTGTTGGATGCCAATATTACAGGAATTGGTGGCTATAAAGAAGTGTCGCTCATGATTACTGGCTCTAAAGTGTATTCAAAATTAAAATTTGAAAATGGGGCCCATCGTGTTCAACGTGTTCCTGAGACAGAATCGCAAGGCCGAGTTCATACGTCGACAGCGACGGTTGTTGTAATGCCTGAAGCTGAAGAAATTGATTTTGATTTGGATGAAAATGATATTCGCGTTGATATTTACCATGCGAGTGGAGCTGGTGGGCAACATGTTAACAAGACTGCCTCTGCAGTTCGTTTAACGCATATTCCTACGAATACGGTAGTCGCCATGCAAGATGAACGGTCACAGCTTAAAAACCGTGAAAAAGCGATGAAAGTTCTTAGAGCGCGTGTTTATGACTTACTACAATCGCAAGCACAATCTGAGTACGATTCAGAACGGAAATTAAAAGTCGGTACGGGGGATCGCTCTGAGCGAATTCGTACTTATAATTATCCACAAAATCGCGTAACCGATCACCGAATTGGTTTAACGATTCAACAGTTAGATGCGATTATGGACGGGCAAATCGATGAGATCATAGATGCTTTGATTTTATACGATCAAACACAACAATTGGAGGAACTAAATGGTCAATAATACCATTTTGATTTATGAAGCTTTGCATAAAGCTTCTATTTTTTTAAGTCAGCATAAGAAAGACCCTCAATTAGCTCAAGCTATTTTTCTTCAGTGGAAAGATTGGACGTTAACAGATCTCGTTTCTCGAATGAACAGCCCTCTTACTTCGGATGAATCTGAAGCCTTTCAACAGATTTTAAGCCGATTTGTGGCCGATGAACCGTTAGCTTATATTTTGGGACGAAGTTATTTCAAAGATCAATGCTTTAAGGTGACTCCCCACACATTAATTCCGCGAGAAGAGACAGAAGGTATCTTGGATTTATTAATTGAGCGTCGTTCTAAGGAACAAGTTCAGCGATTGATTGATATTGGAACGGGTACAGGTATTCTAGCGATATGCGCTGCACAATATTATCCAGCTGCAGAGGTGACAGGCACGGATATTTCGGAAGGTGCACTCGAAGTTGCTAGAGAAAATGCTGCAGCACACCAAGTCGCTATTCGTTGGATAGAAAGTGATGTCTGGGATCAAGTACCATTCCAACGTTATGATGTTATACTTTCGAATCCACCATATATTAGTGAAGATGAGCAATCGGTGATGGATGCTAGTGTTTTAAAATATGAACCCACTAAAGCATTATTTGCGGAATCGAATGGGCTTGCCATCTATCAACGCATTGCGTCAGGACTCCATTCTTATATTGCGTCGGAGGGGATTGCGATTCTTGAAATAGGCTATCGTCAAGGGGAGTCGGTGAGGACAATCTTCCAAGAAGCTTGCCCAACAGCTGAAGTATCGGTTCACCAAGATTTTAATCAACTCGACCGTTATGTAGTAGTAGATTTTGGAACACCCGGAGAGGAGGGAAAAGATGAGTAAATTATTTTATCGTTCGGATATACCTGAGGCAGCACAGTTATTGCGCGCAGGCGAATTGGTTGCATTTCCAACCGAGACCGTCTTTGGGCTAGGTGCTCTGGCAAATGATGATCAAGCGATTCAGCGCGTCTTCCAAGTGAAGGGACGTCCTAGTGATAATCCATTGATTGTGCATGTGGATTCGATTCAACGTGTGGAACAGTTAGCCAGTGAGATTAGTCCGATTGCAAAGCAATTGATGCAAACATTCTGGCCAGGGCCATTGACAATTATTTTCCCAGTCAAGCCAGGGATTGTATCGAATTTAGTAAGTGGTCTTCCAACGGTAGGAATTCGGATGCCTGATCAACCCTTAACTCTTGAACTTATTCGACAAGTTGATTTTCCATTAGTCGGTCCGAGTGCAAATCTATCGGGTAAACCGAGCCCTACGCAATATACACATGTACTAGATGATTTTGGAGATCAAATTGCGGGAGTAATTGTACCAAGGACGCCGCTAACATCCATTGGAGTTGAGTCTACAGTTGTCGCGCTCGATACAGAAATCATTTATATTCTTCGACCGGGTGCAATTACTGCAGAGATGCTTCACCAAGCAACGGGTGCAAAGGTCATTGAAAAAACAGCAAAAGAACAATTATCAGAGGAGCGGATTGCAAGCCCGGGTGTGAAATATAAGCACTACAGTCCTAAACAGCCTGTCTACATTATTCCACCCGATGCGACGCTTGAGCAGTGGGAAGAATGGATTTCGTCAACGAGTCACGTCGGTGTGTTAGCAACACAGAAAACAATTGAAGCGTTGAAACTTCGTATGGCTAAACTTTCGATTATATATGAAACGCTCGGGACCATGGATACGGTATCGCAGTATTTATATCGAGGATTGAGAGCGTTGGATCAAAGTGATGCAAAAATTATTTTTGTGGAATCATTTGAAGATGACGAGCGGACACATGCTTACTTAAATCGACTAAATCGAGCAGGGCAACCTGCCGAAACATTAAAATAAAATTAAATTAAAATGATTATTGTCTAAAAAATACGCAACAAAATGTGATATAGTTGTAAACGGTTTATTAAGTGGTATACTATGAGTATCAAAAAATTGTAGGAGGCACATTAATGAGCTTTAAAAAAGATGAATTTGTTTTTGATTTAATTGATAAGGAATACGACCGTCAACTTCACGGGATCGAACTGATTGCATCAGAAAACTTCGTATCTCCAGAAGTGATGAAGGCTCAAGGTAGTATTTTAACAAATAAATACGCTGAAGGTTATCCGCGTCGTCGCTATTATGGTGGTTGCGAATTTGTTGACGAAATTGAACAAGCAGCTATTGACCGCGCGAAAGAATTATTTGGCGCTGAATTTGCGAACGTACAACCTCACTCTGGTTCAAGCGCCAACATGGCTGTTTATCGCACATTCTTAGAGCCTGGTGATAAAGTACTAGGAATGGACCTATCTCAAGGTGGTCACTTAACACACGGTTCACCTGTTAACTTCTCAGGTCAATCATATGATATGTACGCATATGGATTGGATCCAGAAACAGAACAGATTGACTACGATAAATTAGAAGAAATTGCTCGCGAAGTTAAACCGAAAATGATTATCGCAGGAGCAAGTGCTTATTCTCGTGAGATCGACTTCGAGCGTATTGGTAAAGTTGCTAAAGAAGTCGGCGCAATCTACATGGTAGACATGGCGCATATTGCAGGACTTGTTGCAACGGGTGAACATCCAAACCCAGTTCCATTTGCAGACGTCGTCACTTCTACAACACACAAAACATTGCGCGGACCACGTGGTGGTTTAATCTTAGCGAAAAAAGAGCATGCGAAAGCTTTAAATAAAACAGTCTTCCCTGGTATTCAAGGTGGACCTTTAGAGCATGTAATTGCAGCTAAAGCAGTTGCGTTTAACGAAGCATTACAACCAGCATTTAAAGATTATGCAAAACAAGTTAAAGCGAATGCGAAAGCAATGGCTGAAGTCTTTGAAGATAGCCCACTACATATTATCTCAAATGGTACTGATAACCACTTAATGTTAATCGATGTAACTGGTATGGGTATCACTGGTAAATGGGCTCAAGAACGTCTTGATAAAGTAGCCATTACAGTCAATAAAAACTCAATCCCTAACGATACTCAATCATTTGTGGAAACAAGTGGTATTCGTGTAGGTACCCCAGCTATTACAACACGTGGTATTAAAGAAGATGAAGCACGTGTTATTGCAAAATTAATTATTGAGGCTTTACAAGCAGAAGAATCTGAATTAGAATCAATTAAGCAGCGCGTTCACGATATGATGGATGGACGCCCACTGTTCAATCAATAATTTAATACTATAGGGGGATTTAAAATGGCAAAGTTTCAAGTAGTAGATCATCCACTGGTTCAACATAAATTGACAATTATCCGTGATAAGGACACATCAACTAAAGATTTCCGAGAAGTGACAAATGAGATTGCGATGCTAATGGCATACGAGATCACACGTGACTTAGAATTGGAAGAAGTTGAAATCGAAACCCCGCTGGTAAAATGTATACAAAAACAAATTGCCGGTAAAAAAATGGCGGTTGTGCCAATTTTAAGAGCAGGTCTTGGAATGGTAGACGGTATTTTAAAATTAGTTCCTGCGGCTCGAGTAGGGCACATTGGAATGTACCGTGATCCAGAGACATTGCAAGCCGTGGAGTATTTTGCCAAATTCCCTCAAGATATTGAAGAGCGTCGAGTATTCGTCGTTGATCCGATGTTAGCAACAGGTGTGTCTGCTATTGCTGCATTAAATCAATTAGTGAATAAGTACCAAGTTCCAGAATCACATATTACATTTTGTTGCTTAGTCGCGGCTCCTGAAGGTGTAAAAGCATTGCAGGAAGCTCATCCAGATGTTGATATCTATACCGCAGCATTGGATGAAAAATTAAACGAACATGGATATATTTTACCTGGGCTAGGTGATGCGGGTGACCGTATCTTTGGTACAAAATAATATAAAACGAATCATTGATACAACGAGCCATAATTTATTTGTGGCTCGTTTTTTTATTCGAAACGATGATAAGGAGGGCTAGCGTGAGTGAATTATTATCAAAATTCTATAAAAAGACGACCGCAGAGCGAAACAAGATTATCAAAGAACTTACCCACCAGGATTTTCAAAGCACTACGTTAAGTGAGGAGCAAGGGAGTCAACTGATTGAAAATTATTTAACCAATTATTCTGTCCCTCTAGGAATGGGGTTGAATGTGCAGGTCAATCATCAAGCCTATCTTGTCCCACTTGCTACGGAGGAACCTTCTGTAGTAGCGGCTCTCAGCAATGGGGGTAAAATTTTAGGGAATATTGATGCGACCACAAAGGAACGACGAATTATTGGTCAAATTATTATGAAGTGTCACCCTGAAAATAATCTAGAACAAATGACACAGCAAATAGAAAAAAATAAAGACCATTTACTTGAAGTAGCTAATCAATACTGTGAATCGATTCGCTCATATGGAGGAGGGCCAGTTGATATTTGGCTCAAAGGATATCCGGACGATTTACCAGAATTCGCGACGATTTATTTATCATTTGACCCGGTAGATGCGATGGGAGCGAATCAATTAAATACGGTACTTGAAGCATTGGCACCGGACGTTAGTCGGATAATTGATACAGAGGTTGTTATGGCAATTTTGTCGAATTACCAAGACTTAGCATTGACGCAAGCGATGGTTGAAGTTCCCATCGATCGGTTAAAATCAAACCAATATTCACCTGAACAATTAGCGCAGCGAATCGAATGGGTCAGTCATTATGCGCAATTGGATCCGTACCGAGCAGTAACCCATAATAAAGGGATTATGAATGGTATCACGGCACTCGCTTTAGCAACGGGGAACGATACACGAGCAATCGAGGCAGCAGTTCATGCCCATGCGAGTCGGGACGGGCAATATCGTGGATTAAGTCAATGGAACTATGATGGGGAAGATGGAGTACTAAAAGGGGAGTTAACAATCCCGATGCCTGTTGCGACGGTTGGGGGGACTTTATCGAGTCACCCACAAAGTCAGCTAGTGCTTAAAACACTCAATGTTACTTCGGCGAAAGAACTAGCGAATGTTATGGTTAGCGTCGGTCTGATTCAAAACTTTGCAGCATTAAGAGCGCTCGTGAGTGAAGGGATACAAGCAGGTCATATGCAACTACAAGCACGTTCGACAGCTCTACAAGTAGGTACGCTACCCGAAGAGCTACCAGATATGGTACACTTATTAATGCAACAGTCTGAAATCAATCAACGTGTTGCAGCACAACTTTTAGATAAAATAAGAAAAAATAAGTAGGTGATAGAATGCGAGTAGGAATTGATAAAATAAATTTAGCAGTCCCACATCATTATATCGATATGGTTGAATTAGCCAAGACACGCGGTGTTGACCCAGATAAATTTACGATTGGGATAGGGCAAGATCGCATGAGTTATGCATTGCCGAATGAAGATGCGATTGCGATGGCTGCGAATGCCGCTGAGCCAATACTTACTTCGGAAGATAAAGAACAAATTGATCAAGTTATTTTTGCGACAGAGTCTGGAGTGGATTATTCCAAGTCTGGAGCTACTTTCTTAATGGAGTTATTGAGAATCCAACCCTTTGCTCGTGCGTTTGAAATTAAACAAGCTTGTTATGGTGCCACAGCAGGTCTGTTGAATGCTTGTGACTATGTGGCATTAAGACCCGATCGCAAAGTATTAATTATTGCAAGTGATATTGCTAAATACGGACTGAATACAGGGGGAGAAGTGACTCAAGGGGCCGGTGCCGTCGCCATGCTCGTTTCTGCGAATCCGCAGTTATTAAATATTGAACGTGAAACGGTGGCAAAATCATACAATGAACATGATTTTTGGCGACCTAACGACCAGCCTTATCCACTCGTAGATGGCAAATACTCTACAGAACTCTATATACAAATGTTCCATGAAGTCTTAGCAGAGATGATTCAACGCTATCCAGATACGGTAAGTCAATATCAGACGCTTATCTGCCATACGCCATTTACTAAAATGGGACGCAAAGCGATGGTAGCTGCGCAATCGCAACTTTCTGAGCCGTGGACATCTCGAATTGATCAGTGGTTGGAACGTTACGATGCATCTGTAAGGTTAAATCGACAAGTAGGTAATATTTACACTGGGTCATTATTTTTAAGTTTAATTTCGCTTTTGATTCATGGAGATTTGCACGTTCATGACAAAATTGGCTTGTTCAGTTATGGGTCGGGTGCCGTTGCTGAAATGTTTACAGCAGAAGTAGTAAATCCACCACTTGACATGATAGCGGATTTAACAATTGAACAAAAATTAAACCAAAGAGAAAAATTATCGATTGAGGACTATGAAGCGGTCTACGATGCATCATTAGAAGATGCTTCATGGCAGTCTTTACCAACTTCTTCTGGTTTTTATTTAGCGGAAATTAAAGAAGGACGCCGGATCTATCAGTCAAGATAATTAGAAAATAACTTTAAGAAACTTTGTATTTTGTATGCACTCCTTTAATTTGTATGCTATAATTATTTATAACAATTACAAATAAGGAGTGCGTTTTATGTTTCGCTATATCATAAAAAATAAGGAAGGCCGATTTTTATTAATTGGAACGGTGCTGATGATAATTGGATTTATCTTAACGGGGATGAACTCTAGTCTCAGTCGACCCGTATTTATTGTTTCGATGTTTTTCTTAGGTTACTATGCCGCAAAGAATGCATTAGTGGAGACGATTGAACAAAAATCACCCAATGTAGACTTACTAATGATATTAGCGGCCGTTGGTGCGATGGCGATTCAGTATGAATCAGAAGGTGCGATGCTACTTTTTATTTTTGCAACGGCAGAAATGTTGGAAGAATACGCAATGAACAAAACTTCCAGTGCGATTGAAGGATTGATGTCACATGTTCCTTCAGTGGCCCAGAAACTCCTCGACAACGGTGAGGTGGTAGAAGTTCCAACAGATTCGCTTGAAATTGGAGATGTAGTTGTTGTCTCGAAAGGCGATCAAATTCCAATTGATGGTGAAATTGACCGAAGTGCGATGCTAAACGAAGCGGCTCTGACCGGAGAATCGATTCCGATTGAGAAAGAAAAAGGAGATGCAGCTTTTGCTGGGACTATCAATGAAGGGAACGCATTTTATCTTAAAGTGACGACCGCGTATGATGAGACCGTCTTCTCAAATATTGTTCGGATGGTTGAGGAAGCCCAAGGACGTCCTTCTAAAATTTCAAGTTTTATTGATCGTTTTGAGTCAAAATACGTTATTACAACATTGACCGTCGTTCCGCTTTTTATAGCCTTACTTTATTTCTGGCGAGGATATTCTTTCCAAGACGCATTTTATCGGGGAATGGTATTATTAACGGTAGCGAGCCCATGTGCTTTGGTTGCTTCGGCGACACCTGCTACACTATCAGCTATTTCGAATGGTGCGCGTAATGGTGTGCTCTTCAAAGGTGGGGCAGCCATGGAAGCATTCAGTACGATGGATATTCTCTACTCTGATAAAACCGGAACAATCACGGAAGGTGTTTTTAAAGTTGTTGAATACCAGTTGGCGGATTCAATCTTAGCGGAAGTAGTCTATATGGAACAGCAATCTAACCATCCGATTGCAGAAGCAATTGTAAATTCGTTCTCAGATATTTCATTGAGCCAAGTTAATACGACACAAGAAGTTGAAGAGGTGGCAGGATCTGGCTTAAAAAAAGGTGATATTCTTATTGGTAAGCCAAGCAGCTTCTTAAATTATAAAGATTATGATCATTTTGCTGAACATTTAGAATCAAGTTTTACGACAGTATTTGTAGCAAAAGGAAAGCAAGTAGTAGGGTTCATAACCTTGCAAGACCAAGTCCGTGAAGAATCAGCAGAAGCAATTCGTCTATTTACGGATAGCGGTGTCCATGTCCAAATGGTGACAGGGGATAATGAATCGGTTGCTAAAGAAGTTTCGCAACACGTTGCAATCGAACATTATTATGCTAACTGCTTACCAGAAGACAAAATAGAGTTTGTTCAACGAGATCAACAAGCAGGACACGTTGTAGGAATGATTGGTGATGGTATCAATGATGCGCCAGCGTTAGCTAATGCAGATATTGGTATCGCTATGGGAAGTGGTTCATCGGTTGCGATGGAATCCTCTGATGTTGTGATTGTGCAAAATGATTTACTTAAACTTTTCTATAGTTACGACTTGAGTCATCGTTTAAATCGGATTATTCGTCAAAATATTATTTTCGCAGTCGGCGTGATTATCGCTCTGATTGTCTTGAACTTAATTGGCTGGTTAGATCTTCCAACCGGTGTTGTATTCCATGAGGGATCAACAATCTTAGTAATTCTCAACGGATTGAGACTTTTAAAAACAAAAAAATAGAGGGTATTGATCAACCGTATTGATTTTAATGAATCAATACGGTTTTTTGAATGATTAGGAATCAATGAGAGTCTAGTTATTTGTTTGCATGATGGGTAAATTATGCTATGATGAAAATATATTAGAAAGGGGCGCAACGATGACAACACTATATGGTATGGCAGTACTTTTAGTTTATCTCGTATGTATCCTGTTAAGTTATAGTGTGTTTAAAGACTTTAACTTAAAGCACTTCTATCCAATGGAGAAAGAAGAATTCGCCCAATATGCGATCTGGCTGATTAGTATTTCGATTGGATCAGGGCTCGCAACTTTCTTATTATCGATCATTGAGACGGTTCAAAATATTACGTTAACCTATCTCAATTAACTACTATACATTTTACTCTCTCGTCCGCTCCAAAACGACAGGGGATTAAAAGGGGATTTTTTGTAATGCAAGAGATTATTGTTCAAGGTGGGCAACGCCTGGAAGGATCTGTCAAAGTTGAAGGTGCGAAGAACGCCGTATTACCGATTTTAGCTGCATCGCTCTTGGCAGAGGAAGGTGTAACTGAATTATCGAATGTTCCAGTACTTTCAGATGTAACCTTGATGAATGAATTATTAAGTAATTTAAATGCTGGAGTAAACTTTAATGAAACGGAAAACACCGTTACTATCGACGCAACTGAGACATTGAGAACGGTTGCGGATTATGATTTTGTTAGCAAGATGCGCGCGTCAATTGTTGTAATGGGACCATTATTAGCGCGTTATGGACATGCAAAAGTAGCAATGCCAGGTGGATGCGCAATTGGCACACGTCCGATTGACCTCCACTTAAAAGGATTTGAAGCACTCGGTGCAACAATCAATAATCAAGCTGGGTATGTCGAAGCGACAGCGACCCGGCTAAAAGGTGCGCGCATTTATTTAGACTTCCCAAGTGTAGGTGCCACTCAAAACATTATGATGGCGGCTGTTTTAGCAGAAGGTGTGACGATTCTTGAGAACGTAGCCCGTGAACCAGAAATCGTAGACCTAGCCAACTTCTTAAATAAAATGGGCGCGGAAATTACAGGTGCCGGAACTGAAACACTAAAAATTACGGGTGTAGAACGTCTCCATGGTACGGATCATGCGATTATTGCAGATCGTATTGAAGCCGGAACCTTTATGATTGCAGCAGCTGTTACACAAGGAGATGTATTTGTAGAAGGCGCATTACGTGAACATAATAAACCACTCATAAGTAAATTAATCGAAATGGGCGTTGAAATCGAAGAATACGCTGAAGGCATTCGTGTAATGGGTCCTAAAACTTTAAAAGCGACAGATGTTAAGACACTGCCTTATCCAGGCTTCCCAACGGATTTACAATCACCAATGTCGATTGCTCAACTTCTTGCAGATGGAACGAGTGTGCTTACTGAAACAGTTTTTGAAAATCGTTTTATGCATTTTGAAGAATTGCGTCGCATGGGTGCACGTTTTACGATTGATCGTCAAACATGCGTTATGTACGGTCCGGCTGATTTTAGCGGATCAAGTGTTAAAGCGTCCGATTTAAGATCTGCTGCAGCCTTAATTATTGCAGGATTAACTGCAAAAGGTTTGACGCGTGTTTCAGAATTGAAATATTTAGACCGTGGATATTATAAGTTCCATGAAAAATTAGCAGCTTTAGGAGCCGATATCGAGCGTGTTGAAATCAATCCAATTGGAAGTCGTCATGCTGAACGCACGCTAGCTGAGGTTAAATAGGAGATTGCCATGGCAAAAGAAATCGGAATAGACTTAGGGACCACAAATGTTGTGATACATTTGAAAGGTCGTGGCGTCGTCTTAAACGAGCCTTCCGTAATAGCGGTAGATCGCTATACTCAAGAGATTGTTGCTGTTGGGCGCGATGCATATGATTTGATTGGCCGAACAGGAAATGCCTATGAAATTGTCTATCCGCTGGAACGCGGGGTTATTGCTGATTATGAGCGGACAGAAGCTTTACTCGTCATGTTCTTTCAACGTATTTATCGTCCGAGTTTCTTTAGCAAGCCAAACGTCTTAGTTTCTCGTCCTTCTGTTATTAGTGAAGTCGAAGAACGCGCACTGATTGAAGCGGTAGAACGTGCTGGAGCAGGGCGCGTCTTTATGGATATTGAACCGAAGGTCGCTGGGATAGGAGCAGGCATTTCGCATGATAGCCCAGAGGGACATATGGTGATTGATATTGGCGGTGGTACGACTGATATTGCCATTATTTCAAAAGGCTCGGTTGTTGTGAGTGAAACATTGCCCCTGGCAGGTCGAGATATGGACGAAGCGGTATGCGATTATTTTCGTAAACAGCGAAAATTATTGCTTGGTGAACGCTCTGCAGAACAATTGAAGATTCAAATTGCTTCTGCAATCGAAGTGCCGGAAAGTGAGGTCGTTACGGCGACGGTAAAAGGGCGCAACCTATTAACGGGATTACCAATGTCAATTAATGCAACGTCAAATGATTTATACAATGCTATTTTACCGATTATTGATAAAATTGCTTGCAATGCAAAAATGCTAATTGAAGAAGTCGATCCCGAGTTAGCGGGGGATATTATGGAACGAGGTATTATCTTAACGGGTGGTGGAGCATTGATTCGGTCACTCGATGACTATTTGTCAAATGAATTAGAAGTTTCAGTGATTGCTTCAGACCAGCCGATGCAATGCGTGGCTATCGGCACGGGTGTGATGTTAGATACAATTGGAACTAATAAATTGATGCGACGGAATCCTTCTCCAATCCAACGTCTGAAGCAAACAATCCAATCTAGCTTTAGACGAATTGTAAAATAATTAAAAAATGAGGTGATACCAATGGAACAGACTAAGTTGAAAGATTCTGTTTGGAAAAATATATCGAAAGTAACGTTCTTTGTAATATTAATTTTGTTGCTGGTAATTATTTTTTTCATTGTAGGATTGTTTATTGGGTATGCTGGCATCGGGGATGGACATTTCTGGGAAGTTGTTAATACGGATACTTGGCGTCATATTATTGACTTTGTCCAGTAATGTTAGTCTCTCTAAGAGGAAATGAGGGAATAACGTGACCAGTCCATTTAAGCTTTCTGAGCTACTAATTTATCTGTTGCCCCCTATTATTATTTATATCGTTCATTCCTATTTTCGCCGAGAATTAGCGACAGGACTTCCGTTTAAAGTGACTTTAGCCATGTTACTGATTCCAATTTGGATCGTGAATATTGTACTGTTATCAAAATTGATTTATGGCTTTAGTATTATCCACTATGTTTTGTTGATGGTATCTTTTGCTTTGGCGATTCACTTGTATGATTATGTTCGATTTATTGACTATTTTTCGTTGCAAAAATATAGTATTAAAGCGAGTAAACTAGCCTTCTTTCTACTCTCGATATTTTTAATATCCTTAATTATCTTGAGGATGATCACTTATTTTATAGTATAAAAATTCGAAAAGCACTTTGCGAAATGCGAAGTGTTTTTTTGTGGAGAAAAATGGATTTAAAGTGGTAGATTGTGGGGGGATGTGGTATACTTTATGTATCTTAAACTGGAGGAGGTATAATTAGCGATGTTAATCGGGGAATATCAGCATAATATTGACGCGAAAGGTCGCTTAATTATGCCGGCCAAATTCAGACAAGATTTAGGTTATAGTTTTATTGTAACGAGAGGATTGGATGGCTGCTTGTTCGGTTATCCTTTAGAAAATTGGGCGAAAGTTGAAGAGAAACTTGAACAATTACCTCTCTCTAAAAAAGATGCACGAAAATTTACTCGATTTTTCTATTCAGCTGCCACTGAGGTAGAAGTCGATAAACAAGGAAGAATTAATTTACCGCAAACGCTCATAGATTTCGCTAAAATCGATAAGTCCTGTCGCGTGATCGGCGTATCAGATCGAATCGAGATTTGGAGCAGTGAAGTTTGGGAAGCTTTTGCGGCAGATATGGAAGAAGATTTTGAATCATTAGCTGAAGATATGATTGATTTTGGATTGTAATGGAGGAGTTTTAATGACTTTTAATCATGAGACAGTCCTATTACACGAGACGATTGATTCATTAAATGTTGTACCTAATGGGATTTATGTGGATTGCACCTTGGGCGGGTGTGGTCATGCTCAATATTTATTGAGTCTACTGGATGAAGAGGGACATCTTTATGCGTTTGATCAAGACTTGACAGCATTAGAAAATGCAAAGCAAGTCTTAGCTGACGACATTCAAAGAGGGCGTGTTACGCTAATTCATAGTAATTTTTCAAATTTAAAAGATGAACTAGAAAAATATCGTGTCAATCAAGTCGACGGCATTTACTACGATTTAGGTGTTTCTTCCCCACAATTTGATATTGCAGAACGTGGTTTTAGTTACCAACACGAAGGCCGATTGGATATGCGAATGAATCAATCGCAAGCACTGGATGCCCATCAAATTGTTAATGAATGGTCAGAGTCGGAATTAAGTCGGATTATTCGTCGATATGGAGAAGAACGATTTTCAGGGCGGATTGCACGTCAAATTGTCGAATCACGTAAAAATGCATCAATTGATACAACGTTAGAGTTAAGTGAACTTGTTAAACAAGCGATTCCTGCTGCGACGCGACGTAAAGGCGGGCATCCCGCGAAACGAACATTTCAAGCGATTCGCATTGCGGTAAATAATGAATTGGGTGTCTTAGAAGCATCACTAGAAGCTGCTGTTCAATTACTCAAAGAGGGCGGACGTATATCGGTTATTTCATTCCATTCGTTAGAAGATCGCATTGTAAAAGGTTATTTCAGAGAATTGAGTGCGATGCCTGAGACACCGCCAAATATGCCAATGATTCCAGAAGAATTGTTGCCAAAATATCGAATGGTATCAAGAAAACCCATTGAAGCGACACAAGATGAATTAGAGCAAAATCGACGGGCAAGAAGTGCACGTCTACGGGTACTCGAGCGTATTCGAGCATAAAAGAGTTATGAAGGAAGGTAGGTGAAAGTCATGACTGCTGTAAAAAAATATTCGCATTATGAAACGCCAGAATATACGAATTCTGGGAGTTTAGCGAGAAAACCGATACCAGCCAATGACGATTACACGATACCTTCATCAAGCGACGTCCTATCTTTGCAACGGCGCTGGTTGTATCTTATTTATACTTTAACAACTTTAATTTGTGGGGTGTTATTAGTCCTTGCGATGACCACCCAATTCGAAGTTCGTAAAATAAATCATGCGATTGAGCAAATTGAAGCTCGAAATGAAAAACAGATTTCTCAAATTAAACATTATCAAAGTTTAATGGTGGATCAATACAATTACGAAGCGATTAAAGCATCTGCCGAAAGCGAAGGAATGTCAATTAGTAGCGAACGAGTTAAGGAATTAGATTATGAGAATAGATAACAATACTTCAAATAAGTTTTTATTAAACCATATTTTTATCGTTGTTGTAATGGCACTTATCGTGATGGGACGTTTTGTGCAACTCGGGATATTTAAAAGTACAAATGGAATCGATTTAACGGAACTATCGATGTCATCTATAGTAGGAAGTAGTATCAATGATATACCTAGAGGAACGATTTATGATCAAAATGGGGTTCCTTTAGCCATTGATGCTACTTCCTATTCGCTTTTTGCAATTGTTGATAATGAGGGGTTATCAACCGTTAGTCGTCCGATAGAAACGGCAAACATGTTGAGTGAACATTTAAATATGAGTGCACAAGAGATTTATGATATTTTACAAACCGAAGATGTTGTTCAAGTAGAGTTTGGTCCTGCTGGAAAAAACATTTCACGAGAGTTGAAGGAATCAATCGAATCCGAAGGGTTTTCGGGACTAGGCTTTTATGAGAATCAGCAACGGAAATATATCAATAATTATTTTGCCTCACATCTTATTGGTTATTTATCCGAAGACGAGCAATATTTGTATAATGGTGAGGCTGTCCGAACTCGAGTCGGTAAAAGTGGTGTAGAAGCTGCTTTTAATGATCAATTGAGCGGTATTGATGATTTTTATTTGATGCAGACTCATGAAAAGCTATTGCGCGGACGCGATGTCTATTTAACACTTAATAGTCAGTTACAAAATCACCTTGAGCAACTGTTAACGACGGCTTACGAAAAATATGAACCCGAACTGATAAGTGGTTATCTTGTCGAGTTGGGAACAGGCAAATTACTTTCTGCTGGACAGCGCCCTTCTTACAATTTAAATACGTTAGAAGGCATTGACCAAGACTGGGAAGGACAATTTGTGAGTGAAGCCTATGAGCCAGGTTCTACTTTGAAAATTTTGACACAAAGTATCGCCTATGACCGAAATATTTATCAACCTAACGAGCTTGTTATGACTGGATCAATCGAGATTGAAGATACCGTCGTCAAAGACTATAATTTATATGGTTGGGGAGAAATTCCATTCGATGAAGCGCTCGCGCGCTCAAGTAACGTGTCTATGGTGGAATTGGTCCGCCGAATGGGATTGGAGAGTTGGGAGCAAACGCTAAAAGAACTGGGATTTGGCGAATCGACTCACTCAAGTCTACCGGGCGAAAGTACTGGTTTTATCGATTTTGATAATCCAGTTTCTGCTTATATGTCAGGCTTTGGACAAGCAATATCTGCCACCCCGATTCAATTGATGCAAGCTTATTCAATGATCGGTAACCAAGGAGACATTATAAAAATTCAATATGCCTATGGCAGCGACACGTCGGATTATGAAACGCAGAAAATAAAAACAATGATCCGCCCAGAATCCGCGCAGCATATCTTGGACATTTTAATGGATGCTGTTGAACAACCGTATGGTACGGCACAAGATTTTAAAATGCCGAATGTACGTATCGCGGCTAAAACTGGGACCGCTCAAATTGCTAATCCTACGGGAGCAGGCTATTTGACGGGGCCTAATGATTACTATTTTTCGGTCGTATCATTTTTCCCGGCAGAACAACCAGAATATATGCTTTATTTGACTTTGAAGCGTCCCGAGAATAACCAAGGACGTATGGGAAGTCAGATTTTAGCCGAGGTCTTTAAACCGTTCGTAGATTATGTGTTATTAAATAACTAAGACAGATAAGGAGACTTGATAGTGAATCAAACGGAATTATTAAAGCCACTTTATAACTATACTGTATTAAAAGATATTGCTTTAGATGAATCAGTGACATCATTAACGAATGATTCCCGAAAAATAACACCAGGGTGTGGTTTTATTGCGATTCAAGGAGAACAATTTGATGGTCATCGAGTTCTAGCAGAAGTGATTGAAGCAGGCGCACGGTTGATAATTGTTGAAAAGAAACCTAAAAATATTGAGAGCTTAAATGCGACCATCGTTCATGTTCCATCAACGGTAAAGGCTCAGGCAATTTTGGGGAATCAATTTTATCAAGAACCTTCAAATAAAATGGATGTGGTGGCAGTTACCGGAACCAACGGTAAAACGACCATTACGCATATGATTAATTTTATGCTTGAGCGAATAGGACATCGGACGGGCTTAATTGGGACGGTGCAATATAAGATTGATCAGCAAATTTTACCAGCGATTAATACGACACCCGACTCATTAAGTTTACAACAGATGTATCATCAAATGGTTGAAGCATCATGTCAAGATGTTTTACTCGAAGCTTCTTCTCACGCATTAATGTTAGGACGTTTATGGTATACATCGGTTAATTGTGCTATTTTTACGAATTTAACACGTGAGCATTTAGATTTCCATAAAACAATGGATGGCTATGCTCAAGCGAAAAGTCTTCTATTTAGTCAATTAGGTCAACAATTTAATGTTGGTAGAGCGCCTCTGGCAATTATTAATCAAGATGATGGTGCGGGTGAACTGATGAGCGCTGTAACTTCGGCGGATATTGTAACGTATAGCTTGCAAGATAAGGGTGCAACAGCTTATGCGCACTCGATTACTTCTTCATCGGGACGCACAGATTTTGTGATGGAATTCCAAGGAGAAAGTTACGAAGTGATGATTCCAGTGCGAGGGAGCTATAATGTTTCAAACTTTTTAGCGAGTTGTTTATGCTTAGTGTATTATTATGATTATGATGTCACTAAAGTGATTGAAATGATGCAACACTTTGAAGGGGTCTCTGGTCGAATGCAATCCATTCAAGAGGGCCAACCTTATGAGGTGATTGTTGATTTTGCCCATACGACCGATGCTTTGGAACGTGTGCTTAGTGAATTAGTAGCACATAAATCGGATAATCAACGTCTTATTACGTTGATGGGTCACAGTGGAGGGAATCGTGACAGTGAAGCTCGGCCTGAATTGGGTAATATACTATTTAAGTATAGTGACCTTGTTATTTTAACAGCTGATAACCCGCGTTATGAAGATGTGACGAAAATTTGTCAGGAGATGATTGGCTCTCACAATGATAAAGCCTATCATATTGTAGTTGATAGAAAAGAAGCCATTCAATTCGCTGTGGATCAAGCCCAAACGAATGATATCTTAGTATTTCTAGGTAAGGGTGGAGAACCATATCAAGTAATTGAAAACCAGTATTTACCATATGATGAAGCGAGTGTAGTCCGGCAAACTATTCAAGATAAATTATCGAAAAGTGAGGGGTAGACATAACGATGAAAGATTTAATACCAGTAATTTCAAGTGCCTTTTTAAGCCTTATTTTTGTTCCATTTTTTATTAAGTTATTTATGAATAAAAAAATTGGCCAAGTGACTCGAGAAGAGGGGCCAAGTTGGCATGAAGTAAAAACAGGAACACCTACAATGGGAGGGACCGTTTTTATTCTAGTTTCTCTAGTTTTATCACTCATCTTTGCTGTACTATCACGATATTTTGACGGTTCTTTTTGGATGGTATGGTTAGCACTCTTGTTATTTGGTGGTATCGGTTTTATCGATGATTTTATTGCTGTTTTCCATCAAAAAAATGAAGGCCTGACCGCACGTCAGAAATTTTTAGCTCAAATTGCCTTCTCGGGGATTATTGCTTTGATAGGTTGGCTAACACAACAATTAATAACGATTCCTCTATTTGCTTTTAATATCCAAAATTACTTTTTAATTACAATTTTTATGTTTGTTTGGATTACAGGTTTTTCAAATGCGGTTAATTTAACAGATGGCTTAGATGGTTTAGCTACCGGATTGAATATTATTGCCTATCTCACCTATTATTTCATTGCGAAATCGCATGGCTATTTTGATATTGCTTTAATTTGCTTGATTGTGGTAGGGGCTTTAAGTGGATTTTTAATTTACAATGTTAAACCAGCGAAGATTTTTATGGGGGATGTGGGATCTCTGGCGCTAGGCGCGGGACTCGCAGTTATCTCGATTGTTTTAAATAAACCTTGGAGCCTATTATTAATCGGTCTTGTCTTTGTACTTGAGACGTTAAGTGTGATTATTCAAGTAATTTCATTTAAAACTACCGGTAAACGGGTCTTTAAAATGAGCCCAATCCACCATCATTTTGAAATGTCAGGGTGGAGCGAATTGAAAGTGGTATACGTATTTTGGAGTGTTGGTGCGATTTGTGCGATTATCTCATTGATTCTTTTTACATAAAAAAGGGAGTAGACGGAATGAACCAGGAATTGTTTGATCAAAAAAACATATTAATTATCGGTTATGCGATGACAGGGCAATCTGTGGCGGAATTTCTTGTTCAAAAAGGGGCCAATGTCACGGTCAATGACCGAGGAAATTTAATTGAAGACGAATCGGTCGATGCTTTAATTCGACAGGGTGTTAAGTTCGTGACTGGCGGTCACCCGCTGTCGTTATTGGAACAACCGTGGGACTATATTATAAAGAATCCTGGCATTCCTTATTCAATTGATATTATTCAAGCCGCAAAGCAACAAAATATTCCAATCTATACTGATGTAGAAATTGCGAGTTGGATCGCATCAGGCGATATTATTGGTATTACCGGGAGTAATGGTAAGACGACAACGACCCAATTGATTTACAATTTGTTGAAAGCAAGTGACCAATTTGAAACCTACTTATCAGGCAACATCGGCATTCCGGTGCTATCACAAGTTGATAATCTTAACCCAAAAGATCAATTGGTAATGGAGTTATCGAGTTTTCAATTAGAGGGAACGCAAAAATTCCACCCACACATTGCGGTTATTTGTAATATTTATGAAGCACATCTAGATTACCATCAAACGCGTGATAATTATATTCAAGCAAAATTAAAAATTACCCAAAACCAAACGGAGAATGACTATTTAATTTATCGTTATGACCAAGGTGAATTAACTCAGTTAATTAAAGAAAGTGGAACTCAAGCAAAGCTTGTACCATTTAGTGTCCAATGTATTGATGATGTCGTTCGAAAAACGGGAGTCTACTTTGAGAATGAAGCGATTTATTATCAAGGTGAATATGTGATGTCTACTCAACACATCCAATTACCTGGGCAGCATAACTTAGAAAATATCTTAGCGGCAATTGCAGTGGCAAAATTAAAAAAACTTGATTCAAAAATCATTGCAGATGTTATCAATCAGTATACAGGGGTTGCACATCGAATTCAGGTCATCGAGCGAGTAAAAGGCCGCACATTTGTGAATGATTCTAAAGCAACAAATATTATAGCAACAATTACGGCATTAAAGAGCTTTAAAGAACCCATTCGCTATATAGGTGGCGGCTTAGATCGCGGTAATGGATTTGATGAATTAATACCGTATGCCGGGAAAATTCAAAGCGCATATCTCTATGGAGAGACGAAGCATAAGATGAAAGAGACCTTTGATAAACTTCCAGGGGTTAAAGTGCACTTGTTTGACAACCTTGAACAAGCAACAGAACAAGCTTACTATGATGCACAATCGGGAGAGGTTATTTTACTGTCACCGTGCTGTGCGAGTTGGGATCAATTCGATCATTTTGAACAAAGAGGGGATTGCTTTGTAAAAACAGTCAAGGCTTTACTAAAGCAACAGCCTTATAAAAAGGAGAATTAATTTATGACAATAAAACGTATTGTACTAAGTGGCGGTGGAACAGGAGGACACGTCTATCCTGGTCTATCTGTTTATCAAGAACTTAAACGACGTTACCCACATTTAGAATGCCTTTTTATCGGAACAGCGAAAGGACTCGAATCTGAAATTTTAAAACAACATCCAGATATTCAATTTAAAACGATTGAGATTTCTGGGTTTAAACGTAAATTAACATTGAGCAACTTTAAGGTTATTTTCCAAATGTTCAACAGTACGCATAAAGCTAAAAAAATGATTCGCGACTTTAATCCCGACGTTGTGATTGGAACTGGAGGATTTGTTTGTGGACCTGTACTCTGGGCAGCCACTCAGCTGAAGGTCCCAACCTTAATTCATGAACAAAATAGTGTTGCGGGTGTGACAAATAAATTTTTAGCGAGTAAAGTTGATAAAATCGCGACTTCTTTTAAAGAAGTACACCGAGATTTTGCTCAGCATCCGCAAAAATTAGTCTATACTGGAAATCCACGAGGACAAGAGGTATTGGATAAAGTGAGTGAAATAGATAGTTTAACCTCACAATTTGGGTTGAACCCAGATTTGGCCACGGTCTTAATCTTTGGTGGAAGTCGGGGTGCACCCGCAATTAATCAAGCAGCAATCGAATCAGTAGAAGCTTTTGCTTCTGCACCATATCAAGTCATTATTGGGACTGGGAAAGTCCATTATGATGAATGGATCCAATATTTAGCTGAGCGTAAGGTGACGGTGCCAGCGAATGTTAAAATTATAAACTATATCGACCAAATGCCGAGCTTGATGAATCAAATTGACTTGATTGTATCACGAAGTGGCGCAACAACTTTAGCGGAGATTACTGCTCTGGGTCTACCGAGTATCTTAATCCCAAGTCCTTATGTAACAAATAATCATCAAGTAAAAAATGCTTTAGCATTAGTCAATCAGCAAGCCGCCGTAATGATTGAGGAAAAAGATTTAACGGCTCAAACACTTAAGGAGCAAATTGATGAATTAATGGCATCACCAAGTCAGCTCAAACAAATGTCTGAAAAAGCCAAAAACTTGGGGAAACCAGATGCGATTGATGCACTAGTAGTTGAAATTGAAAAATTAGTTAAGTAGAATGATGCGAAAGTATGAGAGGAGGTATAGAGATGAGGTACGATTCAAAAGAACGATTTAATTTTAATACGTCCAATAATCAAGGAAATCACTCTATTTTTGGCCATCGTACCTCATTGAATACCTCTGGCCCTTCGCAAAACAAGGTAATTTCAATGCGACACCCTGCACGCAGACAAGAATGGGATATGCGTGTTCAACAGCCTCGAGAACGAAATTTTAATCCTTATGAGCGCACGCATTATCATTTCGATGATTTTCAACCTTGGCGCAATGAAGCATCATCGCAAGGTTTTAGGTCAACATCGTTTAACTCTCGAAAAAAGACCCCACATTCACACGTACAACGTATTTCTAAAGTTGAAAAGTTAAAGCGTTGGTTCGACTCAGAATTAGAACGAGGACGACATGACCCCTATCCAAAAGGAATCGTAAAAGCAGGTGCAGTCTACTTATTTTTATTAATCATGGTTATGGTAAATGGTATTAAAATAAACCCTTATCAATTTGTTAACCAAGTCACGGTTTCGGGTAATGAATTAGTTGTTGATGCATTAATTCAACAATCGTCACGAATTGAACCTTTTGATCGGGTGAAAGAAGTATTCCGTCAACGTGAAGCGATTGAACGGGTAATTGTTTCGGAAAATCCAATGGTTGAATCCGTCACGTTTGAACGTCCTAATGGATCGGCATTAAATATAAAAGTAAGTGAACATCGTTTCGTAGGGTTAACAGAGATTAATTCTAATTTCTATCCAGTGAGTTCGAGTGGCGAGGTAATCAGCACAGAAAGACCGGAACTGGATTTAGCCGTTGCTGCTGATAAGTTACCGATACTTGAGGGATTTAATAATACTGGTGAATTACGAACAATTGCTGAGAGTTTAGAACAAATACCGCCAGAAATTTTAGCGCAAATGCAAAATATTCGTGCATCCACGGATATTAATAAACCTCAGGGGATTGAAGTTCAAATGAAAGATGGCAATATCATTATGGCTATTGCTTCAACGTTTGCTCAAAAAGTACAACATTACCCCAAAATTTTAAATCAATTGGAAGGTCGTACGGGGATTATTAATTTAGAAGTGGGCGCTTATTTTACACCGTTCGAATAAAACCAATTAACACTAAAGTTCCATTAATAAAGATAACTATTATTAGATTTCTATGTCGATAATGGTTTCTTCTTCTAATGGAATGTTGATTATGCTAAGATATATAAGAATATGAACTAGATTAAGGAGGCTCCCTCGATGCGACAACATGAGACTTTTGTGAGCTTAGATATCGGGACAACTTCGATTAAAGTAGTTGTAGCGGAATATATTAATGGATCTGTTAACATCATTGGTGTCGGCAATGAAAAATCTCGCGGGTTAAGCCGAGGTGTTATTGTTGATATAGATGAAACTGTCTATTCCATTCAAAGGGCAGTAGATCAAGCATCACGCAAAGCGAATTATCAAATTCGTTCAGTGATTGTAGGTGTACCAAGTAACCAAATTATGATTGAAGAATGTCATGGAATGGTTGCAGTGGCTAGCGAAAACCGTGAAATCACCAATCGTGATGTGGATAATGTTATTTCAGCAGCAAAGGTACGTTCAGTACCGCCTGAGCGCGATATTATTTCAATTATTCCAGAAGAATTTATTGTGGATGGCTTCAATGGAATTAAAGACCCAAGAGGTATGCTCGGTGTCCGATTAGAATTATATGCTCGACTTGTAACAGGACCCCGCACAATTATTCATAATATTAGACGCTGTGTACAAAAAGCAGGACTTGAGATTGCAGAATTGGTAGTTCAACCCCAAGCCATTGCATCCGTTGCCTTATCACGCGATGAACGTGAGTTCGGTACGGTAATTATTGATATGGGTGGTGGACAGACCACTGCATCGATTATTCATGATAACCAATTGAAGTACACAATGGTAGATCAAGAGGGTGGGGATTTCGTTACCAAAGATATCTCAATTATTTTAAACACCTCAATTGAAAGTGCTGAACGCATTAAACGTGAATATGGTTATGCAGTCAGTGCTGACACCTCAGATCAAGAGTATTTTCCTGTTGAAACGGTCGGAAAGAAAGAGCCGGTACGTGTCGATGAACATTTCTTAGCTGAAATTATTGAGGCACGTATGGTTCAAATTTTCGAAACGCTACATGACGAACTTCAACGCGTAGATGGCTTAGATTTGCCAGGAGGGTTTGTAATGACCGGTGGTGGTGTAAGTCTACCTGGTGTCGTTGAGTTAGCGAAACGCTACTTCGGCAATCAAATTCGCGTCTTTATTCCTGATGAGATGGGAATGCGTAATCCAATTTATGCAACGAGCCTAGGGTTGATTAATTACGTAGCTCAACTTGATGATATTCATCGAATCGCTCAAGGAACTTATTCAAATCTTGCATATTCAAACCAAGAGGTGCACCCACCTTATGCGCAAAGTAGACAAATGGAAAGGTCTGTAGGGCGTTCGACACCAGCGGCATCTTCCCAACAGTCTAATGCTCAAGCATGGCGTGATGATGATTATTTCTCTGTGGGGGCTGAATATGAACAACGAAACTCAGCCGCGGATAACCGTTCGCAACTGACAAATCGTTTCCCTAATTTATTTGGTCAACGGGAAAAGAATCAAGGTAGAGATGAGCAGTACCCATATCAAGATTATAATGCTTATCCGACATCTTCAGTAGGAGGTCCGGTTGAAGAATCAAACGACTATCGAGATAATTACTATCGAGAAGAATCCTACCCGAAAGATGAAAATAATTTTATGGCACGAATTCGTAATTATTTCAATACATTTTTTGATTAATAAGTTAAGTAACTACATAGGAGGTTATTGAGATGGAATTATCGTTCGATACAACATTGAATCACGATGGCGCAAATATTAAAGTAATCGGTGTCGGTGGAGCAGGTGGCAATGCGGTTAACCGTATGATTGAAGAACACGTCCAAGGTGTCGAGTTTATTGTAGCGAATACCGATACACAAGCATTAAATTTATCCAATGCGGATACTAAAATTCAATTAGGTCAAAAAATTACAAAAGGACTGGGCGCAGGTTCGCTACCAGAAATCGGTCTGAAAGCGGCTGAAGAAAGTGAAGAGCAAATTCGCAAATCACTTGAAGGCGCAGACTTAGTCTTTGTTACAGCAGGAATGGGTGGTGGTACTGGGACAGGTGCCGCACCCGTTGTAGCGAAAATTGCTAAAGAATTAGGCGCATTGACGGTCGGAGTTGTTACACGTCCATTCACATTTGAAGGACCAAAACGTGGTCGTGCAGCTGCAGAAGGTCTTAAGAACTTAAAAGAGAATGTTGATACACTGGTGACTATCTCCAATAATCGTTTGTTAGAGATTGTTGATCGCAAGACCCCAATGCTTGAAGCATTCCGTGAAGCAGATAACGTGCTGCGTCAAGGTGTACAAGGAATCTCTGATTTAATTACTTCACCAGGTTACGTTAACTTAGACTTCGCTGACGTCAAAACTGTTATGAAAGATCAAGGCACCGCATTAATGGGAATTGGTCAAGCTTCTGGTGAAAATCGTACAGCTGAAGCAACGAAAAAAGCTATTTCTTCTCCATTATTAGAAGTATCAATCGATGGAGCAGAGCAAATTCTATTAAATATTACGGGCGGCGCAGACTTAAGTCTATATGAGGCACAGGATGCAAGTGAAATTGTTGCAAATGCGTCAAGTAGTGATGTAAACATTATCTTTGGTACGTCAATTAACGAAGAACTCGGAGATGAAGTTGTTGTCACAGTCATCGCAACGGGTATTGAGCATGAAAAGTCTGATACGAGTCATTCTATAAAACAGCCTCGTCGAACATTTGGTTCAAAAGAAGCAACAGGCCAACCTCAACGCACAAGTGAAGCAGGACAACGTGAATCTAATGCGAATACTAATTATACTCGTGAAAAACGTCCCGAACGTGATTTATTCAGCGACTGGGAAATTAACCGAGAGCAAAGTACACGAGATATTAGTGATATTGAAGCTGAAGCACCAACAGAGCGCCAGTTTGAATCTACTCCATCTCATGTAAACCAACAACCGAGCGAAGTGAATGATTCCGAAGAATTAGATACTCCGCCATTTTTCAGAAAACGTCACCGTAATTAATTTAACTTAGCGAGGAAGCATTCGCTTCCTCCTCATTTTATATGGAATGAAAGGAGTTACGAATGAAACTAGTGATCATAATTAATTATTTGTTTAGAGCGTACTCCATGGTTTTAGTTTTATATGCGTTATTATCATGGTTACCTGGAGCGAGAGAGAGTAGTTTAGGGAAGTTAATATCGAAGTTAGCTGAACCTTATATCGGGATATTCGATCGTTATATTCCATCAATTGGTGGCATTAGTTTTAACGTAATTATTGCCTTGTTCGTTTTAAATTTAGTTCAACGCGGCTTTATCACGTTGGTCTTTAACTTGGTGAGTCGGTCGATTCGATGAACGAACAAGTCTATCAACATTACCGGCCGGAAGAAGCCGAATTTATTGATTTGGTCTACGATGGGTTACACAGAGTAGATAACCATTATGTTCCTGTCTTGTTACATTTTTTAACACCACGCGAGCAAATGATTGCGCAACAAATTGTTGAAGAGTATGGCGATTTTAAAATTGCCTTTTACGGTGGAATTCATGCGACGGAACGGCGTCGAGGTCTTATTTATCCAGATTATTATCAACCAACCGATGCTGATTACGGTTTGACACTTTTACAGTTACATTATCCTGTGAAGTTTGCAGATATTTCTCACGGAAAAATATTGGGAACATTGATGTCTCAAGGAGTTGATCGCAACCGTATTGGAGATATTATAAGTGATGGTGAGCAATGGCAAGTCGTTGTTGAACATGAAATAAGCACGTATTTAATCCATTCAATTGATAAAATTAGCAATGTAGGAGTTCGATTGGAAGAGATGCCTGCTGAATCAATGTTGATATCCCAAGAAGAATGGGAAACGGAGTCCATTGTTGTGAGCTCGATGCGCCTTGACACTTTAATTAGCAATGTCTATAATTTTTCTAGACAGCGTGCAAAAGATTTGATTCAACAAGGAAATATAAAAGTTAACTTTACGTTGACGGAACGACCAGATATTGAAGTCAGTGAACAAGATATTATCTCAGTACGTAAATTTGGCCGTTTCTGGATTGAGAGTATTAATGGAAGAACAAAAAAGGATAATGTCCATTTAACGGTTAATGTATTGAAACGATAATTAGAAGGACTTAGTTTGAATAGAAAGGGAGATAGTATGGCGATTACACCGAATGAAATCTTAACTAAAGAATTTGATTCACGTTTTAGAGGATATGATGCGAATCAAGTTAATGATTTCTTAGATATGATTGTGGCAGATTACGATCAACTGATAGTAGAGAGTGAGCGATTAAAGGAACAATTAGCACAAGCGCATGAGAAAAATGCTTACTTCGCTCAATTACAAGAATCATTAAATAGTTCTATTTTAGTAGCTCAAGAAGCTGCTGAAAGATTAAAACAAAATGCACGTAAAGAAGCAGAATTAATTCTTTTTGAAGCAGAGCGTGAAGCAGATTTAATTATTGATCGCGCTTCGACTACGGCAAAAGATATTGTCAAAGAATCAGATGTATTACGCCGCTCAAGTAAAAGCTATCGAGCTAAGTTAGAACAAATCATCCGTGAACAATTAGCAGAAGTAACAAGCTCAGAATACCACCGTCTATTTGATGAAGAATTAGACACCACTTATGACGATGAGCATCTGAAAGAAGCAAATCAACGTGCAATCGATCGTGTTGATTATTTGGAACAACAAGACCCTGAAGGGTTCAACCAAATCAATGAAATTGCTGAACAAATTAAAGAAGATCAGCAAACTGAACTTTATAATTTTGAAGATGTAGCAGTAGATCCAGCGCAGGAAGTGGCTACGAAATTGCAAGAAGAATATTCACAAGAACACGACGATGAGGATTTACTCGGCGAAACAATTCAAATCAATCCAAAAAATTAAATAATATAAATTATGATGAAGGACCAGTGCCCCCTAGGATACTCCAAGCGAATTGAGATGGGTGCGAGCTCAATAGTTACTCGTAGGGGTCATATCACCTTTATTTAAACACTTCTAAGTGAAGTCGCTCTAACGAGCGTTATCAAAGATGAGTGAATAGAATGGTTAATTCTATTAATTTTGGGTGGTACCACGCCGACTGCGTCCCGATTTTTCGGGGCGTTTTTTTATTTTTCAGGATGATTTAAAGGAGAAGAGTATGAAAGTAAAAGACACATTACATTTAGGTCAAACAAAATTTGATATGCGAGCTAATTTACCGCAAAAAGAAGTCGTTTTGCAAGAAGAATGGGAAAAAGAATCAATCTATCAAAAAATCCAACAAAAAAATGAAGGGAAACCTACCTTTATTCTTCATGATGGTCCTCCATATGCGAATGGCCAGTTACATATGGGGCACGCGTTAAATAAAATTTCTAAAGATTTTATTGTGCGCTATTATTCGATGAATGGTCATCGTGCACCGTACGTGCCAGGTTGGGATACACATGGATTGCCAATCGAACAAGCGCTAGTTAATTCTGATAAAGTAGATCGTAAAAGCTTATCGACGGCAGAATTTAGAAAACTATGTGAAGCCTATGCTTTAAAACAAGTTGAAAATCAAAAAGCAGACTTTAAACGTCTCGGAGTCACAGGAGATTGGGACCATCCTTATTTAACGCTTACGCCAGAGTATGAAGCGCAACAACTACGTGTTTTCGGTAAGATGGCAGAGCGTGGGTATATTTATAAGGGATTAAAGCCGATTTATTGGTCGCCATCGAGTGAATCTTCGCTCGCAGAAGCTGAAATTGAGTATAAGGATGTGAAGTCTCCATCAATCTACGTTGCATTTCCAGTTCGATCTGGTTCTGGTGTTGTACCTGATCATGCAGAATTTGTTATTTGGACGACGACACCATGGACATTACCTGCTAACTTAGGAATCTCTGTTTTGGGTGAAGCAACCTATGTCGCAGTTGAAGTAGGCACGAGAATATTTATTGTTGCTAAAGATTTATTAGAAACCATTGCAAATGAAATTGGTTGGGAAAATTACCAAGTTGTCAAAGAGTACCAAGGAGCAGAATTTGATCGGCTTAAAGTAAAACATCCATTCTACGACCGGGATTCATTAGTTATGGTTGGAGATCATGTTACCTTAGAATCTGGGACTGGCTTAGTTCATACCGCACCAGGGCATGGGGAAGACGACTTTATTATTGGACAACGTTATGGCTTGGAAGTATTAAGTCCAGTTGATAATCGTGGCCATTTTACCGATAAAGCACCAGGTTTTGAAGGAATGTTCTACCTAAAAGGGCAAAAAGAAGTCTTAAAAATCATTGAAGAAAATGGCACTTTACTTTATTTAAGTGAAATTGAACATAGCTACCCACATGATTGGCGTACGAAGCAACCGGTTATTTTCCGTGCGACACCACAATGGTTTGCTTCAATTGATAAATTCCGTGATCAGTTACTCGATGCAGTTGAAAATGAGGTAACGTGGTATCACCCATCAGGTCTTCGCCGTATTTATAATATGATTCGTGATCGTGGGGACTGGGTTATTTCAAGACAACGCGTTTGGGGTGTGCCACTACCAATTTTCTATGGTGAAGATGGCGAGCCAATTATTGATCGACAAGTGATTGATCATGTGGCGGACCTCGTTGAAGAGCATGGCTCAAATATTTGGTTCGAATGGGAACCAAAGGATTTATTACCAGAAGGCTACCAACATCCTTCAAGCCCGAACGGCCAATTTACTAAAGAATTAGATATTATGGATGTGTGGTTCGATTCTGGTAGTTCTTGGTCGGGTGTGTTAGAGACGCGCGAAGAATTAAGCTATCCAGCGGACCTATATCTTGAAGGGTCTGACCAATATCGTGGTTGGTTTAACTCAAGCTTTACGACTTCCGTTGCAACGCGCGATATGCCACCTTATAAGGCAGTCTTATCACAAGGCTTTGTAATGGATGGTAAAGGTCAAAAAATGAGTAAGTCTATCGGTAATGTGATTACGCCAGAGGAAATTACGCAAGATCTTGGAGCGGATATTATCCGTCTTTGGGTCTCAAGTGTTGATTATGAAAATGATGTACGTATTTCGCGTGATATATTAAATCAAGTTGCTGAGGCTTATCGTAAAATTCGTAATACTTTCCGCTTTATCTTATCGAATATTGAAGCTGATTTTGACCCAGCGGTTGATTGTGTTCAAGAAGAGGAGATGGAACCGGTCGATCGCTATATGATGAGTCAATATCGCCTATTGGTTCACGACATGCATGAAGCCTATACGCATTTTGAATTTAACCGAGTTTATAAACGATTAATTAATTTCGTGACAGTCGATCTATCGGCTTTCTATTCCGATATTGCGAAAGATATTGTCTATATTGAACAAATGAATAATCGTAAGCGTCGCAGTATTCAAACCGTCTTTTATGAAATATTATCTGGTTTAACTCGCATGCTAACACCGATTTTACTGCATACCATGGAAGAAATTTGGCAATTTATTCCAGGAGCAGAGAATTATATTCAACTTCAAGAGATGCCACATTTTGTTAATGTTGATGCAGATCAAGAGCTTGTTGATCAATGGGAAACATTCTTCAAAGTTAAAGAAGGTGTCGATAAAGCGAAAGAATTAGCGAAAGACGATGAGCATGCACCAGTTAAAAAAGGTTTTGAAGCGAAAGTTACCTTGTATTGTGATACAGATCTAGCCCAAGCATTAGCACAGTATAGTGAGCACTTAGATCAATTATTGATTGTGTCAGAATTGGAAATTCAGCCATTCAGTGAACGTGATACATCCGCAGTTGATTTTGATGATTTTGCAGTGAAAGTTGAACCTGCGAAAGGCCATATTTGCGATCGCTGCCGTGCGGTACGTCCTGAAGTAGGAACAATTGAAGCAGCACCTGAATTCTGTCAACGCTGCTACGATATCGTTAAAGAAGAAACGCCAGAGTTTTTCCAATAAAATATTCAATAAAAACGCCAGTCATTTTAATGTGACTGGCGTTGATTATTTTGATAAGAATCAATATGGATTATAACAAAATAGAGATAATCGCTTGCATCGATACGGGTGCTCCAGGTCCTAATGGAAGGTTTAGAGCAAACCAAATGATTAATAGAATACTCCAAATAATTAAGAATGCCATTGAGTAGGGTAACATCACTGAAATCAGTGTACCCATCCCGCTCTTCTTATCATAGCGTTGCATAAAGACAAGAACCATTGCAAAATATGTCATTAACGGTGAAATAATATTCGTTGCTGAGTCCGCTACACGGTAGGCCATTTGAGTCATTTCAGGTGATAGACCGACAGCCATAAACATTGGTACAAAAATCGGAGCTAAAATAGCCCATTTCGCGGAAGCAGAACCAATAAATAAGTTAATAAAGGCTGATAAAATAATAAAGACTAAGACAAGTGGAATACCTGTAAAGTTAGCACGTTCGAGTAAGTCTGCTCCTGAACTGGCAAGTAAAACGCCTAAGTTGGTGTAGTTAAAGTAGGCGATGAGTTGAGAAGCAAAGAACGCTAAAACAATAAATCCAGCTAATGATTTTACAGCTTGTGTTAAGCCTTCAACAATATCATTTGTTGATTGGTATTTTCCAACTGTTTTACCATAAACATAGCCTGGTATACCAAAGAGGAAGAATACCATTAAAATTAATCCATTATTCATAAATGGTTGAATCGTTTTTTGTTGTGTTTCAGGATCAATTTCTTGTAAAGGCCCAAACCATGGGTTCATCAAAATAGCAAAAACTACTAAAGTCACTAATAAAGCTTTACCCGCTTTCGCTAAAGCTTCGTTCTCTAATGGAGTGATATCTTCTTGTTCATGCTCAGAATAATCTCCCTCATAAGTTCCAAGGAAAGGTTCTACCACCCATTCGGTCACAAGCGTACCGGCTATGGTTAAAATGAAGGTGGATACAATTAAGAAGTACCAGTTTCCACTCACATCAACCGTATACCCTGACGTTGTTCCCGCTAAAGCTGCATTGGTAATACCACTTAGCATGGCATCCGTTGGACCAAAAATTAAGTTGGCTGAGAAACCACCAGATACACCGGCAAATGCTGCTGCCAATCCTGCAATTGGATGACGCTTGGCACTAGCAAAAACTAAAGCACCTAAAGGAATGACCACGACATATCCAGCATCGCTAGCGATGTTGGAAATAATACCTGCAAAAACAATCACCGTCGTTAGTAATGAGTGTGGAACACGCGTAATTAATTTCTTTAATGCAGTCGCAATTAATCCGCCCCATTCAGCAATTCCTACCCCTAGCATCGCGACAATCACGGTACCTAACGGTGCGAAATTGGTAAAGTTTTTAACGGCTGTGTTAAAAATGTGCCGTAATCCTTCCGCATTCATTAATGAAATCGCAGCAACCGTTCGTTCAGCTTCTTCTTTCGCATCGTAGAAACTCACTGTCACGCCGAGGCGATAAATAATTTCTGATACCACTATGGTAATCAGTGCTAAAATAATAAAAATAAAGACAGGGTGTGGCAACTTATTCCCAACGCGTTCGATAAAGTCTAAACCGCGCTGGACAAAGCTTTTTTTCTCTTTTTCTTTCATATCATTCTCCTTTGCAAAAAATTGTATAATCTATACTCCTTCAGTATATTTAATTCAAACAAGTATGTAAAGTAGAAGTATGTAAAGTAGAAAAAAAGTCTCCCCTGCGCGAATCGCAAAGGAGATTATATTTAATGGTTTGCTTGTTTATTTTGAGTAATCGATAGCAGTTGATTACGCAGATCATTTTCCATTTCAATCAATTCAGTTTCAGCTTGGATTCGCTGTTGTCGACCCGTTTGCTGGATTTGTAATGTTTCAGAGAGGGCAGACAAAAGATTGTTTTGTGTTTGTCGTAAAGTTTCAATATCAATCACGCCGCGCTCTGCTTCGCGAGCAACATCAATGGTACTTTGTTTTAACATCTCTGAATTTTTAAGCAAAAGATTGTTCGTAGTATCTGACACCATTTGTTGTGATACTGCAGCATTTTGCTGTCTCAAGATGGCTAATGCAATTGTTATTTGGTTCTCCCACAGTGGGATAGCCGTCATAATAGAAGCTTGTATCTTTTCAGCTAGGAGCTGATTTGTATTTTGAATCATCCGAATTTGTGGGGCCTGTTGGATTGTCAGTTGTCGTGTTAAGCGCAAATCATGGGTCCGTTTATCCAATCGTTCAAGAAATTGATTGAGATCATTGACTTTTTGAATATCCATCGCGTCTTGACTTGCTTGCGCTTTTTCCAAAGCAGCTGGGATTGTTTTTTCTTGGAGTTCTTGCATTTTTACTTCACTCGCAGCAATGTAAACATTGAGTGCTTCAAAATAATCCCGATTTTTCTCATAAAAGGACTCAAGCATCACATTATCATTAAGGAGCTCATTTTGATCGCGCTCTAATCGAATCGCCACGCGATCAATTTGGGTACTAATTTGTTGATACCGCAATGTCGTCTCAGAGATTGACGTTTTCACTTTACCGAATACCTTTTGCAGTAAATTTGGACGAGCACTTAACTCTTTTGGGTCGTTTTGCTGCAATTGAGTCATTAAATCGACAATTGCATCACCAATCCCGGTTACATCTTTTACTTGAATGTGCTCTAGCATCGCATTTGAAAAATCTTTCAGTTGACTTTGAGCATTGGCACCATAAGTAATAATGGATTGCATATCTTCTTCATTAATTTGTTTCGCTAATTCTCGTGCCTGTTGTTGTCGATGTTCAGGCAGTTGTTGAATCAACTGATGGTTTGTGATGACTTTATTTGAAATGACTCCTAAATCATCAAATTTTTGAGATGATTCGTGGGTTGGATCGAGAAAAGGATTTTGGATTAAATCTTCAATGGTTTGAGGTGAATTAGATGTAGGTTGTGTCATAAGAACCCCTCCTAAATATTTTATAAGTTCGACGTGTCGTTGAAATCATGTTGAGAGCGATGAATATTTTTTTCAGCAAACTTAATCTCATCATCAAGATCATTAATCATTTCTTGATGGAAAGCTAGATATTCTTCGGTCAATTGTTCGGATAATTCTTCAATTGTTTGAACGGTGCGTTCAAGTAGTAAATAAGTCTGCTTAGTCTTAGCAATATGATGATTGATCTCGTTGTATTTTGCAGCTAAATCGGCTAATGATGGAATGGTTCGGTAAATTGTATTACTAGCATTGACAATGCGCGTTGGGTCTTTAACAATTGCTTGAAAGAATTTTTGCGCGACATCAATCGTATTATGACGTACATTGACTGCTTTTAATTTAGCTGCTTGATTCATCTCATCTTCTAATTGAATGATTAAATCTCGTAGGACAGACATTTCTTGTCGGAAATACTGAATATCTTCATCGCTTAATCCAGCATCGTGATAATGTTTGGTTAATGTCGAATTTTTCTTAAAGGAACTAGCTGTGTTATGTTTAAACAGACGATTAAAGTCGATTGAACCTTTTTGGTTGAGCCACAAAATCAATAGTGTTGGGATAGCGATGGTACCGTAGGTTATTATTAAACTCATAAGGTGGCCAGTGCCCATGTAGGGGGTATTCTCAATCGCTAATAGCGTGGCTAGCGTCACGACACCTACCATCCCTCCGTAGATTAGATGTCGCAATCTTACGTTGCTTTTTTTAAAATATTTTCGGTAAACATGGGCAAGTAAGTCTAAAAAGATAAAGCCAGTAAACCAAACAGTAATATGAGCTGCTGAAAGACCCGTTAGAAAAGTAAACATCAATGCTATAATAATGTAGGCGCCATAGTGTTGTAGAACAAATAGACTTAATGGGTAAGTGGCGTTAAGTCGGACATAGTAATATCCTTGGTAAATGAAGCATGCTAACGCTAGCATTAGAATAATTGTATCCATATCGAAATTCCTCCTATTCGAGTAGGTAGATAATCTTAGTTATTGTATAATAATTGTAGCATAGCTTTGGGTGCTGGTTATCGGACTCAAGGCTGATATTCTAAAAAATAAGAGTGGATGTGAGAGAGTATGTTAGAAGCAGAGTTTATGAAAAGTGACCGTTTACGTGCGAGTGAACTGATTTATGACGGGCAAATTATTCAGCTATATCGTAATCAAGTTGAAATTCATCCGCAAGTTGTGGTGGCGCGTGAATTGGTTAACCATCAGAACGCGGTAGTAATTCTTCCTATTACCGACACCGATGAAATTATTTTAGTCTCACAGTATCGTCCAGCAGTAGATCAAGTATTACTCGAATTACCTGCAGGGTTGATTGATATTCATCAGTTGGCAGCTGAAGATCCATTGATAGCGGCTAAACGCGAGCTCGAAGAAGAGACTGGGATGCAATCCGATTGTTGGGAGTATTATGGCAAGTTAGATTGCTCACCGGGTTTTTGTAATGAGGCGATGGAATTCTATATTGCTAGAGATGTTAAAGGAGTTCCACATCCGATAGCAGGGGACGAGGATGAGTTTATTACGGTTAAAAAATATTCTCGCTCAACTATTCAATCTATGTTGGATGAGAGACTTATTTCAGATATGAAGACACATCTAATTCTTAAACTATGGCTATTAGGAGGGATATAATGCCATTGAATCAAAAAAAATCAGATTCACTGTACCAAGATTATTTGGATTACCAATCGAATGCATCAGAACCGCCGTTAGATGAAATGCCATACTCAATGGATTCAAACCCCCAATCAGAACGGGGGGAAATCCCATTGCAAGAGGACTTTGAAGAGGAGCTTCCGGAGCAACGACTTCACTATAGTGCGAAGATTGATTACTTTTTAAACAATAGCATTGTCGTTACAGCGGTACTTCTAATTTTAGTATTAGTAATAGCATTTTTAATTTAACGAGAGGAGTTACTTATAGAGATGATTGGAATTATTGGGGCAATGGCCCAAGAAGTTGCAATATTAAAGGAGCAGTTACAAAACCGTCAATTGATTGAACATTACGAGCATCAATTTTATACAGGACAATTGGGAGAACAGGAGGTGGTAGTGGTTCAATCCGGGATTGGGAAAGTTAATGCAGCCATCGTCGTTCCGCTACTCAAGATGCTCTTTGAAGTCGATTATATTATTAATACTGGAAGTGCCGGAGCACTTGATTCAGCTTTAAGTATAGGTGAAGTCGTCATCGCTCATTCACTCGTATATCATGATGTGGATGTCACGAGTTTCGGCTATAAATATGGACAAATGGCTGGGATGCCTGAAGCGTATTATCCGGATTCTCAGCTACAATCCTTAGCGAAAGAAGCGAGTCATCATATTGGAATCGAGCCTTATGTTGGAATGATCGTCTCTGGCGATCAATTTGTGGCTGGTGCCGAGGAACGTCAAGCAATTCTTGAGAAACTGCCTTTTGCTCGAGCCTGTGAAATGGAATCCACTGCCATTGCGCAAGCGTGCTATCGATTTGATATTCCATTTATTATTATTCGGGCAATTTCAGATCAAGCAGATGGACAAGCGCATCTCAGCTTTGATGAATTTCTGGAGGTTGCGAGTCAATCTTCTGCTACGCTAGTTATGTATTTAGTGGAACAAATAGGAACTTTAACAAAATAAGAAATAAAGTTGCAAGACTTGAATATATCTGATACAATAGCGATTGTGTAAAATAATGCAGCATTGAAGATAGAGTAAGGCTTTCATTCGGAATCCATACGGAGAGTGAGTAACTGCGGCTGCTAAATGTGAAAGCTTATAAGAAGAATGTACTTATTCGGATTTTCATCGAATTATTTTACTCCAAAATGAAATTAATGGAGGAATTTAAATATGGCACGTTATACAGGACCAGCATGGAAAAAATCACGTCGTCTTGGTATTTCTTTAACAGAAACTGGAAAGGAAATTGCAAAACGCAACTACCCACCAGGACAGCATGGTAACCAACGTAAAAAAATATCAGAATACGCATTACAACTTCAAGAGAAGCAAAAACTTCGCTTTATGTATGGTATTAACGAACGTCAATTCCGTAAGTTATACGACCGTGCAGGTAAGATGGAAGGGAAACATGGTGAAAACTTCCTTATCTTACTTGAAACACGCTTAGATAACTTAGTTTATCGTTTAGGATTTGCGAACACACGTCGTCAAGCACGTCAATTAGTTAACCACGGTCATATTCAAGTTGATGGATCACGTGTTGATATTCCATCATACTTAGTAGAACCAGGTCAAGTGATTGGTCTACGTGAGCGTTCAGAAAGCTTAGCGTTGATTAAAGATAACTTAGAAAACACAGTAACTCGTTTAGAATTTATCGAGTTTGATGAAAATTCTAAATCTGGTAAAATGACTCGTTTACCTGAACGTAGCGAATTAAACGCTGAAATCGACGAATCATTCGTTGTTGAATACTACAACAAATTAGGTTAATTACAAAAACGCACCACTTAGAAATGTTGGTTTCAAGATTTCTAAGTGGTTTTTTTCTGAGTTAATTCGACTGAAAAACGCTGTGTGTCAAAAATCATCAAAAAATACGGTATATGTAGGCTCAGCTAGGGTAAAATACGTTTAATTAATGAGAAATACTTTTATTTAGCGGTGGTCAATGGTATACTTTAAAAGGAATTATATAATCATTATGTACGAGTGTTAGAAGGGACGTAGACAATGAGTGTGACTTTCACAGATATCCTATTTGCGATTGTTGTTATCTTCTTGGTCATATCAGGAATTGTCTTTTTCATGAAAACTCAACGAACAAAAGAAGTTCGTGAGTTAGAGAATCGAAAAGATGAGATGATGACAGTTTCAATAGCGGATCAATTATTTACCTTAAAAAATATGGAGTTATCCGGTCAGACTAAACGGAAATATGAAAGTTTAGTAGCGACATGGCAAACTTTAACCAATTATCAATTTACTGAGATAGAATCTACGATTATTATTGCTGAACAGTACATTGATCAAATGAAATTAATTAAAGCCAAAAATGCAATGAATGAAGCAACCGATTTACTCGAATCGACGGAAATTGAAGTCAATGAGTTGCATGATGAATTGACGAAGTTAATTGATGTGACGGAATCAAATCAAGTTCGCTATGAAAGCTTACTTGAACGATACAATACATCCCGCAAAAATATTATGAACCATTCTTTCGACTACGGCCCAGCGATCGAGACATTAGAAAAGAATTTACAGTATTTAGAGTTGAACTTTACTCGTTACAATGAATTAATGAGTGAAGGAGATTATCTTGAGGCGCAAGATATGCTTGGCAAAACTGATTCAGATCTATCTACGTTAGAGGAAATTTTAGAAAAATTACCTAAGATGTATTCGAAGATTACAAGTGAGTATGAGGAAAATCTAGAAGATATTGCCCAAGGCTATAAGCGCATGGAAGAGAGCAAGTTCAAATTTGATGATGTCCATGTCTTAGAACGTGTAGATGAGATTCAAGAACGTTTGAATGAAGCAAAAACGCATATTAAGAATGCCGACTTAGCTGAAGCACAGACATTGATGGATAAATCTGAACGTGATATTAATGCCATGTATGATTTCTTACAAGCGGAAATTGATGCTAAAGAGGCTGTACAGGGATTAATGCATCAGTTAACTCAATCATTAGCACAAATTAAAGATGATAATCGCTATACGACTATTGAAGTAGATCGGATTGCGCAAAGCTATGTTCTGCATGATAATCAAGAAGACCGGATTGCGAATATTACCGAAAACATCCAACGTGATCAGGAAGAATTTGCTCAATTAAGCCAAGAAGTCAAAGAACATGAAGCGATTTATACTAAGGTATTACAACGGCTTAAGCGTATTGAAAAGAGAATCGATGAATATCTCACACAACAACAAGGAATTATCCAAAGTCTTGCTTCGTTGAGTCAACGCGAAAAAGATGCAAAGAGCAATTTAGATTTATTTGAACTTGATTTACGAAATATGAAGCGACGTTTGGAAAAACAACATCTACCTGGATTGTCGCAATCATTTTACGATAAGTTCTACTTAGTGACTGATCAAATCGAGTATATGTCTAAAGAACTTAATCGGGTCCAAGTCGATATGAATGAAGTAGAAGCATTAGAACAAGATTTGGCCGAAAATATGGCGACATTAGAAGAGATGGCGGAAGAATACATTGATAATGCAACACTCACGGAATATATGATTCAACATAGTAATCGATTCCGTTATGATATTCCAGAAATGGAACAAGCGATTCGTGAAGCAGAGTTTCTATTTTATGAGCAATTCCGCTATGGTGAAGCTTTAAATGTAATTGAAAAAGCACTTTATCGTGTTGATCGAGAAGGACCAACTCAAGTTCGTCGTATGTATCAACAAGAAAAACAACATCGAATTTATTAAATTAAAGCACATTTTTTCGGACAATTTGATATTAAATATTTTAAATTGAACAAGACACCTGTTTTGTTCAATTTTTTATTGAAAAGAGGGGATCATCGTGAATTATTTTGACCATAGTGCCACGACTCAGCCACTACCTGAAGTGATGGGAACGTATCAGCAAGTAGCTACCCAGTTTTTCGCCAATCCATCGAGTGCGCATGAACTAGGGCAAAGGGCTCGTCAATTATTAGAACAAGCTCGCAAGCAAGTTGCTGAAATACTATCGTATCGTAGCGATGAAATTTACTTTGCTTCAAGTGGAACGGAAGTAAATAATTGGGTCATTAAAGCGATTGCGCCATCCTATATAAGTGGTGCAAAAAAAGCAACTCTAATTACAACGTCTTATGAGCACCCATCGATTCGTGAATCCGTCCAATATTTGCAATCATCGGGCCACTCGATTGAATACTTACCGATTGATTCTAGCGGTGCTTGTGATTATGAAACGTTAGAAAAGTTGTTAACCGATAAACCGATTGGAATGTTATCAACGATGGGCGTCAATAATGAAGTAGGCAGCCTACTAGATTTTGATCGAATTGCGAAGTTGCTAGAGCCGTATCCGCAAGTGATTTGGCATGTGGATGCGGTCCAATGTTTGACGACCCAATTAGATTCAATCCTTCACCCAAGAATTGATATGTTAACTTTATCAGGGCATAAGTTCCATAGTGGGCGAGGCACCGGAATTTTAGCTTGTCGACAACGGGTAAATCTCCTACCTTTCTTGGACGGGGGAGGTCAAGAGATGGGGATGCGAAGTAGTACTGAAAACCTAGCCAGCATTGTCGCAACTGCCAAAGCTCTTCGCCTCACTGCTGAAAGACAAGCAGTGGCAAAGGCTACGTTGGTACAATTTAAAGACCAAATTATACACCAATTATCTCAGTATGGCTGGCAACTATTTAATCCAACGCATAGTAGTGAACATATTATTTGTGCAGCATTGCCACCAATTCCTGGTGAAGTTTTAGTGCATGCTTTTGAAGAAAACGAAATTTACCTTTCTACTACGAGCGCTTGCTCAAGTCGTAAACATCAACCTCACGCTACGCTCAGAGCCATGGGTGTAAACGATGTAATCAGTCAATCGGCTATTCGTATTAGTCTATCACAACACACTTCACCACAAGAGGTGGATTCACTTATTCAAGCGATTGCGAAAGTCAGTCAACAATTACAGCTCAGGAAGGAGTCATAGAATGACAACCAAACGACTTAAAATTCATTATGGGGAATTGTCAACTAAAGGAAAAAATCGTCGAATGTTTCAGCAGAAATTAGCCGAACAAATTCGCTATAAGACCAAATCACTCGAAAAAATTAAAATCATAGCTAATTTTGATTTTATGTATTTAGAGTGGGAAACAACACCTTATGAATCAATCATTGAAATTATTAAAACAATTCCTGGAATTGCTCGATTTGAACCGGTTTATCAAGTCGAAAAAAATCTGGGAGCGATTCAATCACGTGCAGTAGAATTATTTAACGAATTATCTATTGAACCAGGAGATTCCTTTAAAGTTGTAGCAAAACGTTCGGATAAAAATTTTGTTTACGATACTTATGATATACAGCGTGAAGTTGGGCATGTCATCGGAGAAACTTTTCCACAACTCAAAGTTGAAATGCGCCAACCGACTTATCGCTTAGCCGTTCAAATTGATCAAGGGAACCATGCTTATTTAAGCTTAGTGACTTATCTAGGATTGCAAGGAATGCCATACGGTTCCAGCGGGCGTGGTCTACTGATGTTATCAGGTGGGTTTGATTCACCAGTGGCAGGGTATCTAATGATGAAGCGCGGTCTCGAGATTGAAGCTGTTCACTTTAGTAGCCCTCCTTATACGAGTCCTCAGGCATTAGACAAAGCAAAACGGTTAGCGGGTGCTTTAGCACATTACGGGATGCCGATTCAATTTATTAATATCCCCTTTGCTAAGATTCAAGAGTCAATTAAAGCTCATGTTCATGATCAAGCGTCGATGACGGTCATGCGGCGAATGATGTTACGAATTATGGATCGCTTAATTGTGTTACGAAAAGCTGATGCGATTGTGAATGGGGAATCCCTCGGACAAGTAGCCTCTCAAACGATTCAAAGTATGCGAGTGATTAATGAAGTGACACACACACCGATTTTAAGGCCTTTAATTGCTTATGATAAAAATGACATTATCGATATTGCCCAAAATATCGGGACGCATGATATTTCAAATGAGCCTTTTGAAGATTGTTGTACAGTTTTTGCTCCAGCATCTCCACATACTAAGCCGAGAATTGAGAAGATTGAAGAACTGGAATCACGATTGCCGATTGAAGCGCTCGTTGAAGATGCGATTAATAATTTAACGATTGAAGTTATTGATGAGCATTATCAAGCGAGACAAATAGAGCAATACGATCAGTTCTTATAATTACACCCGTTTAAAACTTACTTGTCTATTGAGGTGACATCTGCTAAACTAGGCGTATATAATTGAAGCGAAGAAGAGAAGAGTAGTTGACAAAGATTAGAGAGAAGACGGATGGTGAAAGTCTTTACGTTGACGAAGGTAGCTCGGAGCAATAATGTACGAATGATTGAGTGCATTACGGATAGAATTCCGTTATCAACATTGAGAATGACAGATGTCATTAAATTAGGTGGTACCACGATTCAAAGCGTCCTATGTTATGTAGGATGTTTTTTTATTGAGAAAGGAAGGCGATATAATGGTTGAAATGGCCAGTAAATATAATCAGCATGATGTAGAAAAAGGTAGATATCAAAAATGGATCGATCAAGACGTGTTTAAACCATCAGGAGATGTTAAAGCCGCTCCGTATTCGATTGTTATTCCACCTCCTAACGTAACAGGCAAGTTACACTTAGGTCACGCATGGGATGTGACGTTGCAAGATATGATTATCCGTCAAAAGCGTATGCAAGGTTACGACACACTTTATCTTCCAGGGATGGACCATGCAGGAATTGCAACCCAAGCGCGTGTTGAAGCACGTTTACGCGAACAAGGAATTAGCCGATATGATTTAGGCCGTGAAAAATTCCTAGATAAAGTTTGGGAATGGAAAAATGAATATGCTGCAACAATCCGCGAACAATGGGCAAAAATGGGGATTTCAGTAGATTATAGCCGTGAACGATTTACTTTAGATGAGGGCTTAAATAAAGCAGTTAATAAGGTATTTGTTGAATTATATCGCAAGGGACTTATTTATCGTGGGGAATATATTATTAACTGGGATCCTGAAGCTCAAACAGCATTATCGGATATTGAAGTAATTTATAAAGACATTCAAGGGGCTTTTTATCATATTGAATATCCAATTGTCGATTCAGATGAACGCGTTGAAATCGCAACGACGCGTCCAGAAACGATGCTCGGAGACACTGCGATTGCGGTTCATCCAGATGATGAACGCTATCAACATTTGATTGGTAAGAAAGTTTTATTACCACTCGTCAATCGTGAAATTCCTATCGTGGCGGATACTTATGTCGACATGGAATTTGGAACAGGGGTCGTTAAAATTACACCAGCTCATGATCCGAATGACTTTGAAGTTGGAAATCGTCATGACTTACCGCGCATCAATATTATGGATACAGCGGGAGTGATTAATGAAGCCGGAGGTCCTTATGCAAATCTTGATCGCTTTGAAGCTAGAAAACGAGTGGTAGCAGATCTTAAAGAGCAAGGGTACCTTATTAAGATTGAAGAGATGGTCCATAGTGTTGGCCATTCTGAACGATCTGGCGCAGTGGTGGAGCCATATTTATCAACGCAATGGTTTGTTAAGATGGAGCCATTAGCAAAACAAGCTCTCGAAAATCAAATGACAGACGATCGAGTCGATTTTTATCCACCACGTTTTGAAGATACTTTCCGCCAATGGATGGAAAATGTACACGATTGGGTAATATCACGTCAATTATGGTGGGGACATCAAATTCCGGCATGGTATCATAATGAAACTGGTGAAATCTACGTTGGTGAGCAACCTCCTACTAATATTGAAGAGTACACTCAAGATCCGGATGTATTGGATACTTGGTTCTCTAGTGCACTATGGCCATTTTCAACGATGGGCTGGCCAGATGAATCAGCAGCTGACTATCAACGTTATTTCCCAACGAACACGTTAGTGACGGGTTATGACATTATTTTCTTCTGGGTTAGCCGAATGATTTTCCAATCGCTGGAATTTACAGATAAAGCACCTTTCAAAAATGTTCTGCTTCACGGATTAATTCGTGATAGCGAAGGCCGTAAGATGAGTAAATCGTTAGGTAATGGAATTGACCCAATGGACGTCATCGAAGAATATGGCGTTGATGCATTGCGCTGGTTCTTAGCCAATGGTTCCGCTCCAGGGCAAGACGTGCGTTATATGCCTGAAAAATTGTCCTCTGCTTGGAATTTTATCAATAAAATATGGAATGCGAGCCGCTACGTATTGATGAACGTCGACGGAAAAACAATCGATGAAATTGATCTTTCGGGTGAGAAAACATTAGCTGACCGTTGGATTTTATCGCGACTTCAGTCAACCATTGAATCTGTTACGCGACTATTTGAAAAATTTGAATTTGGTGAAGCGGGTCGATTATTATTCCACTTTATTTGGGATGACTATTGTGATTGGTATATTGAGATGACTAAGGAAGTCTTACAAAGTGAGACAGCTGACAAAACAACGACACAAAGTATTTTAATTTATGTGTTAGACCAATTTTTACGTCTCTTACATCCAATTATGCCATTTGTAACCGAAGAAATTTGGGGACATCTAGCGGGTGATGATCGTTCGATTGTGGTCGCAGATTATCCGGTAATTCAATCAGAATTTATCGATCAAACGAGTGAAAAAGCGATGGGACAATTGATGGATGTCATAATTGCTGTTCGTCAAATTCGTAATGAAATGAATACCCCATTGAGTAAACCGGTTGATATGATGATACAAGTTAAAAATGAAGAGAGTCTAGCAATTTTAACATCCAATGAAGAGTATATTCGCCGATTCTGTAATCCAAATGATCTACAAATTGCCCTTGAAGTAGAAACGCCTGAAGAAGTCGTTACTCAAAGTCTCGCTTTTGCTCAAATTTATATGCCCCTGAAGGGATTAGTTGTTTTAGAGGATGAAATTAAGCGATTAACAAAAGAACAACAAAAATTAGAGCAAGAAGTGAAGCGAGCACAAGGTAAGCTGAACAATGAAAAATTTGTTCAAAATGCGCCAGAAAAGTTAGTGAATCAAGAAAGAGAAAAACTTGAAAACTATGAGACTCGGTTAGCGGGCGTGGTTCAACAAATTCAAAAATTACAAGCGATGTTATAAAAACAAGCAGTAGGAGTAAAGTATGAAATTTGAGACGTTAGAAGCAGGATTAAAATGGTTAGAGTCACAGCATAATAACGAATCCAAACGATTCAACGAAAAAATAAAAGTCGCGATGGATTTTTTTAATAATCCACACGAAACTTTTCCAATTATTCATGTAACTGGAACCAATGGTAAGGGTTCTGTTACTAGTTATTTAAGAGACTTACTGATGAGTCAAGGACTTACAGTAGGGACGTTTACTTCACCACATATCGAACGAATCAACGAACGGATTGCGGTGAACGGACAACCTATCTCAGACGAAGATTTATTGGCGATTATTGAAAAGATGTATGATGTGAATGAATATTTATCGACCACTGAATACGGACGACTAGTGTTTTTTGAAAACTATACCGTGATGATGGCTCTATATTTTCAACAGGTCCAGCCAGATATTGTCGTCGTCGAAGTAGGGATTGGTGGCTTACATGATTCGACCAATATTATGGATGGTGAAGTTGCAGTTATTACGACTGTGGGTATTGATCATGCAGATCGTTTAGGTAATACCTTTGAAGAAGTCGCTTACCAAAAAGCGGGTATTATCAAACCAGGAGCCATTGCGGTAGTTGGAGATGTCCCATCTGAAGCGCTCAGTGTGATAAAGCAATTTTCTAACGAGCAAGATGCGACATTACGTGTCTATCACGAAGACTTTGATGCAATAGATATCCAAGTTAACCCTGGCGAAGGTGCTGAATACACTTATCAATTTGGAGGACAAGCTTGGAGAGATTGGAAAATTTCGATGCTTGGCGCTTATCAAGTAGATAATAGTGCAGTAGCGTTAACCGCGTTCTATGAGTGGATGCAACAGCATCAACGTGCTATCAATTGGGATGCCGCACGACAAGCGTTGAGTCAAACCCATTGGATTGGTCGGATGGAACGCGTGCATCAAATGCCATTAATCTATATTGACGGAGCCCATAATGTACAAGGCTTAGAAGCAGTTAAACAGTTGATTGAGGAGAACTTTTCAGATAAACATATCCGCGTTCTTTATGCGGGACTTGAACGAAAAAATCAAGAAGCACAACTGGAAATATTACGACAATTTTCAAGCGAAGAAGTTGATTTAACGACGTTTGATCACTTCGAAGCGATGTCGCTTGAACAATTCGATGCGCTTATTAAATCACATCACTTGCCACGTGAACAATTTCACTTAGTGGCGGATTGGCGACAATTAATTCAACAATTTTTTACTGAAAATAAACAGGACTCGTTGTTGTTGATTACAGGTTCATTGTACTTTATCTCAGCGGTCCGAAAATTTATTTTAGAAACTTTAAATTAAAATAAGTATTTATCTCCCCTCCAGTGTATTTATTATGCAGGAGGGGAAAATATGTTTAAACAAAATTATATTCAAGAAGTTGCCATCAATTCACAACCGCGTGAAAGGTTATTAGCTTATGGGGAGAAAGCCCTAGCTGATCATGAATTGCTTGCAATCTTACTTCGAACTGGGACGCGACAAAAGAATGTATTTCATTTAGCAATGAAATTATTACATCATTTCGAGCATCTATATGGCCTTAAAAATGCCAGTCTCGAAGAGTTGCAAGAAGTGTCTGGGATAGGACCTGTAAAAGCGGTGGAATTAAAAGCCGCAATCGAGTTAGGTGGTCGAATTCACCGCGCAGAACTACCTAAGTTAGGGCATATTTTATCAACGCAAGATGCTGGGAAATGGTTTATTAGTGAGATGGGTGATTTGCACCAAGAACATTTAAGTGTTGTTTTTCTAAATTCTAAAAATCATATTATTCGTAAAAAAACTATTTTTATTGGAACCGTCAATAGTTCCGTAGCACATCCACGGGAAATTTTTAAAGAAGCATGTAAGTATCCAACAGCACGGATGATTGTGGCCCATAATCATCCATCCGGAGATATTATGCCAAGCCAGGCAGACCTTTATTTTACCGAGCGGTTAATTCAATGCGGTGAACTGATGGGGATTGAGTTATTAGATCATTTAATTATCGGACATGACAAATATTTAAGTTTACGTGAAAAGACAAACGTATTTGATGAATAGCTTTAACTTGCAATTATTTGACAGTATGCTACAATAATAATGTGTTTTTGTATTAGATTGATTGTTAGAGGTTTAACTCCAATTCATACTATGCAAGAATATCAATAAAGTACATGCATTGCATGAATAGGAGGAATTAGCCAATGGCAGAAGGTAAAGTAAAATGGTTTAATGCAGAAAAAGGTTTTGGATTTATTGAACGTGAAGATGGAGATGACGTATTCGTTCATTTCTCAGCGATTCAAAGTGAAGGATTCAAAACTTTAGAAGAAGGTCAAGAAGTGACTTTTGATATTGAAGAAGGCGCACGTGGCCCTCAAGCTGCAAACGTTGTAAAACAATAATTTTAAAAACATTAAACATTTAAACCTACTATTTTTAGTAGGTTTTTAATTTTTTATTAAACAAAACAAGGATAGTAGTTTTCATTTGTTGAGTTTGCTATAATGGTTGAAGTATTACTACAGCACGGAGGGATGACGTAATGATATTCAATCGACAGCGCCTAGGTATTGATTTGGGCACCGTAAATACTGTAATTTATATTGAAGATCGCGGAGTCGCGCTAAGAGAGCCCTCATTAGTCGTAGTAGATCATCAGACGAATCAAATAATTGCCTTTGGAAAAGAAGCCGCAGCAATGATTGGACATCTTCCAGAACATTGTGAAGTGATATCTCCCTTAGTGAATGGTGTTATTGCCCATTTGAATTATACTAAAGAAATGCTCGCATTTTTTATTCGTAAAGCTTTGATCCGAAAATTGTCTAATCCTGATGTTGTTATCTGTGTGCCTAGCAATATTACAAAATTAGAACATAAAGCTTTAACTGATACGATCAAAGGTTTGGGAATCACTCGTGCGATGATTATTGAAGAACCCTATGCTGCAGCACTAGGTGCAAAGTTAAATATAGAAGCAGCTGAAGGACAATTAATTTGTGATATTGGCGGAGGTACGACCGATATTGCGATTTTATCATATCAACACATTATAAAATCACAGATGCTCAAAATAGCTGGCAATCAATTTGATGATGCCATTCGGATGGCAATCCGTCAACATTATCAAATTAAAGTTTCGCCAGAAGATGCTGAGGCATTAAAAATCAAATTAGCTAGCGCAATCGTGTTTGATGACGAGAGAGAAATTTCTGAAAAAGTTCAAGGACGTCATATTGTGACACAATTGCCAACTGAACAAGCGATTACGAAGCAATTTATCTTAGAATCCATTGATCCTTTAATTTTAGAGATTATTACAGCGATTCAAAAAGTTTTAGAATTAGTGGATGTTGAATTATCCGTTGACATCTTATCTAATGGTATTACCTTAACGGGAGGCGGCGCTTTACTCCCACGTCTTGGTGAAAGAATTGAAGAAGTGTTAAAAATTCCGGTAAATATAACAGATTCACCGTTAGATGCTGTTGCGATGGGGGCGGGACAATTGATTAAAAATATGACCTCAATGAGCAAACAGGGATAATTTGAGATTACAATATATAAGGATGAATAAAATGTTAAATAATAAAAAAATAATTGGAGCCTTGATTGGAAGTATCGTGGTTATCGCGTTACTATTTTACTCCATAACCAACGGTACAAGTAATGTTATATCAAGTGCCTTTAATGAAACAGGGGCTTGGGTAGGACGAGTCTTTTCAAATCCAGTCAATGGCGTAGTGCGTTTTGTCGATTCAATCGATAATTTAATTAATACTCACGAAGAAAATCAACGTTTGAAGTTGAAAATTGATGAAATTGATGAGCTTCAAGTGAAAGTGGTTGATTTAGAAACTGAAAATGAGAAGATGCGTCAGGAATTAAAATTAACTGAAGTTCTAGGAAATTATGATATTATTCATGGCACCGTTATTTCACGAAATCCAGACCAATGGATGGAAACATTGACGATTAACTTAGGACAAAATGATGGCATCACTAAGGATATGGCAGTGATGGCAGGGAATGGTCTTATCGGACGAATTGTTGAGGTGAATCCAACCAGTTCTAAAGTTGAATTATTGACAACACAACAACAGAACAATAGCATGGTAGCAGCACGTGTTCAAACCCAAGGGGAGTCCTCAGCGAATGGGGTTATTAGTAGTTATAATCGCCGGAACGGACATTACTTAATGACACAGGTTGATCCATCTGCAGAAATTATGCCGGGGGATATGGTGATTACATCTGGTCTGGGTGGTGTGATTCCAAGTCGTTTATTGATTGGGAAAGTAGCGGAGACTTATATGGATGAGTATGGGCTCTTTCAAGTTGTCGAAGTGATTCCGGCTGGTGAAATGACGGATATTCGTTTTGTGACCGTTATTCGCCGAGAAGGGCGGAATGAATCTTGATGAAATTTAATCGCTGGCATCGTCTAAAGTGGACGATTCCACTTATATTATTTTTGACAACGATTATTGATGCGGTCCTACCGGCTATTTTTCCAAAAGCCTTTATCAGTCCAGGTCAGATCATTATTCCGCATATTACGCTATACTTTATCATTGTTTTTGCGTTTTATTTTCGAGATAGCAATATCTTGCTGTATAGTTTTATTTTCGGATTATTTTACGATTCGTATAATACAATGATTTTAGGGTTATATGCCGCAATATATTTTATCATTGCTTATTCCGTCGTCCATACGAAAAAATATTTCCCTAAAAATAGTTGGATTTTAGCTTCATTCTTTGTCATTTCGTTTGCTCTATTAGACTTAATTGTCTATTTGTTCTATCTCAAGTTTGGCTATACTACGATCGGAATCAATACATTCCTGGCCAGTCGATTGGCTCCTACCTTTATCTTTAATATTGTGTTGATTATCGTGTTATATTACCCAACTAAATGGTTATTAAGACAGTTAGGGTATGAAGATTACTTAATTTTTTAAATATAAAAGGGATTAACTCCAGAGTGTAGTGCCCCCAAAAAGTTAGATTTTTGGTCCAACTTTTTGGGGACACTACAGATCAATGCGTAGAACCATACTTTAACTTAATTGTATCATGACCTGATAACTTAGATAATGACGTATTCCAAAAATTATTGAAGCCTATCGTCAAGATAATGTGAAGGAATTCATATTATCAGAACTTAATAATGCAATGATACCAGTGTGGTAGAAGAAATATCCTCAATAGGTGTTACTAAGGTAGCGTTTATTGGGTTTTTTATATTTTCTGGAAATTAGATCATTATGTGGTATAAGGTGACAAGCACATCCAACCTTTGCTATTCACACCCCATCTAACCTTTGCTATGCTCCAAAAGTGTCAAAGTGTCAGATTCGTTTTGGTCTTTTCTAATCTACTTGCAAAGGATGTTAATGCTATCTAGTATGACCAATAAGTAATGGTTAATTATACAGATATGATATAATAAAGTATCAAATAAAGGGGAATAAGAATATGAAATGGGAGAGAGGTACATCACTAAATACTGATTTAACGCAAAAACAAACCCAACAAATAAGTTTTGAACAACTACAAGCGCTAAAAATCCTTCAAACCGCTCGTGACGATTTATACCAATTATTGATGGATATGTCACAAGAGAATCCTTTCATGATAGTTGAAGATACACGAGATATGCTAGAACTTGATTCACTAGGATTAGATAACAATCTAGTTGATGATGGGAATAGTCAGTATGATTCATATGACAGTTCTATGAGTTCGCCAGATAAGCAAGATAGTCATCAAGCAATGATAAATCAGCTTGAAGATCAGAGGCAACAATCATTTCGCACCAATTTAATTGACCAAATAATGTGTTATCGTCACACATATTTGCGTGATTTAATGGTTAAGCTAGTCGATGAACTAGATGAACAAGGGTTTCTAAGAAAGACAGATGAAGAGTTACAAGCGATTCTAGAGTGTGATGCTGTTGAATTGCTCGATGCGATTACTTTGCTCCAACAATTGGAACCAGTTGGAGTTGGTGCTCGTGATTTAAGAGAATTATGGATGTTTCAAACTGAACTAGACCAATCAGCTCCAGAGATAGCTTATGTTGTTCTAGAAATATATTTTAATGAGTTAGTTAATCGTGAATACAAAACAATATCTAATAAATTAAATGTTTCTATTCAGGAAATACAAGAGACAGTCGACTATTATCAAACTTTAGCAGCAACACCAGCGGCCTACTTTTATAGCGAAGAAACACAATATATTGAACCAGATGTATTTATTCAACAGAAAGAAATGGGTTATGAAGTGTCTTATAATTTTCAAAATTTACCGAAGTTGAGTTTTAATGATACTTATTATCAGGAATTAAACGCAATTAAAGATTCTGAACTACAAGAATATATAAAAGACAAGAGACAACAAGTGCAAGCTGTATTGCATAGTTTGAAACGTAGAGAAGTAACACTCGTTCAAGTTACACAAATAATTATTGGAGCACAAGAGCTTTTCTTCATATCAAAAGGACATAAAGTTTCGCCATTAACCATAAAACAAGTAGCTGAAAAATGTGATCTTAATCCCTCTACAGTTAGTCGTACTATTCAAGGTAAGTACTTTTATACTGATTTTGGAACATTTGAATTAAGAAAACTCTTTTCAACATCATCGATTCAGTCGGAATCAGGTGAAGAGTTGAGTCAACAGTCTTTATTAAAAGAAATTCAAGAGCTAATTGATCAAGAAGACAAGCAACGTCCGTTATCGGATCAGAAAATAGCAGATATTCTGAATGAGAGAGGTTTCTCGATTGCACGTAGAACGATTAATAAATATCGTAAGGAATTAGGCATCTTATCAGCCACAAAGAGAAAGATTAAGTAATAGATAAAGGTTATTAATCTTTTTATGCAAAGAAAGCGCTTTAGTTATCTGTGGGGTCAATTTATAATACGACTAAGAGGTGATTAACGTTGAACGAACTATTGTGGAAAGAGTTTGTCATTAAAAAAGTAATTGATACCGATGCGCTACCGGATAAAATAGCTAATTCATGGGAAGTTTGTCGAAAGAAAGATTTAAATCCTTTTCAAATGGTTAGTAATACAGTGTTACGTTATGACAAATTATTATTGAAACAGAAAAGGCATAAAATATTAATTGATTTAGTTGAAGATGAGGTAGTAAAGATATCCAACATTTTTAATCAAAGTGAATCATTGTTTATACTAACAGATGCAGAAGGCTATATTATTTGGAGACAAGGGAACGCAAGAGCTATTGACCAAGCAAATAATATTGGTTTCTTTGAGGGGAGTCGTTGGGATGAGCTAGATGTAGGGACTAACGCTATTTCACTCGCTATATCAAAAAGGATGAGTCAAAAGGTATCTCGTTTTGAGCACTATTCAGTTGCATCGCATGAATGGACTTGTTTTGCATGTCCCATATTTGATGGGGATCATCTAGTAGGCATATTAGATATTTCCACCTATAATAATAATCATATTGAACACCAAAGTGTTACACAGTTAATTGCTGAGCGTGTCATGAACCGTTTATTCCAACGTCGAATCAAGCAACAGCAAGCTTTAATGACTTATGTAGCAGGTACTGATAAGCATAGCGTGCTTTGCAATGAGCACAAGCAAGTGGTTTACTTTCCTACTGAAATGAAAAGGTATAAGCAACTATCTCTAGGTATTGATATTGAAGCTTTTTGTCATCAATATGACGGTCTGTATAATGTTGAGTCCCTTTTGTATGATCAGGAGCTGATCGGTTATAAGTATCAATTCTATCCCAATAATCATACAGAAAGAAAATATTATCCAGGTGTACCATCAGAGAATAAGAGTTATCAGAATTTTTTAGAGAAAGTTTATAAGGCGGCTGAGTGTACTGTACCCGTTCATATACGAGGTGAATCAGGTTCTGGTAAGGAGATTATTGCCAAAACGATTCACTATAATAGTCCATATAAGGATGGACCATTAATTAGTCTAAATTGTGGTTCAATTAGTGAAAACTTACTAGAAAGTGAGTTGTTTGGGTATGCGGCTGGGGCATTTACCGGAGCGAGCAAGGAAGGCTATAGCGGTAAGATGCGACAAGCAGAAGGAGGCACACTCTTCTTAGACGAAGTGGACAGTATGTCTTTAAAAATGCAAGCCACATTACTACGTGCGATTGAAGAAAAACAGGTTACACCGATTGGTAGCAATAAATCTTACTCGGTTGATTTTCGAATTGTGACAGCAACTAATCAGGATTTGAAAACTGCCGTTTGTGAAGGTCGCTTTAGAGAAGATTTATACTACCGACTCTATGTCATTCCACTTCAAATACCACCTTTACGTCAACGAACAGAAGATTTACTTCCATTAATTGAATCATTCTGCCAGAAGAAAAAGTGGCAAATTACGTGGAAGAGAGAATTATTCGACATAACGAAACACTATCCTTGGTATGGGAATATTCGAGAGTTTAATAATTTTCTTGAAAGGTTATATATGTTCTATCCTACCCAACAACCTAGCTCGCATGTCATCAAAGAATTAATTGAAATGACCACTTTTAGTGCTCCACAAGCACCAAGTAACCTTATTGTTAAAATAGAACAAGAAAAAAATATACAACCTAAAAATGAAGCAGAAAAAATTCTTCAAACACTTGAAGAGTTTAATTATCATAAGAGTCGTGCTGCGGAGGCTTTGAATATATCACGCACAACCCTCTATCGTAAAATAAAAAAATATCAATTAGATGTAATGTAGATAAAAATTAGTTAGATTTAACTCCATTTGTATGAGCAATTGAATTTATTTCTGATGAATCAAAGAAGTGAGAACCCATTATTTAATGAGTTTTCACTTCTTTTTGTGTGTCAACTTACCTAAGTTAATGATATTGAGGAGAGTGTAAAATATTTTGTGTAAATGAAAAAATCCATACAAAAAAGGAAGTCCCTTCTGTAGAATAAAGTTAACGACAACCAATTCACAGAAAAGAGGACTTCCCTATGAATGATTTTACTACAGAAATTGTGCAAACTCTAGTCACTAAAGGCGATTTAAATGAATTATTCCGTTCGCACTTAGAAAAAGCGATAAACACACTCCTACGGACTGAATTAACGGCTTTTTTAGATTACGAAAAATATGATCGCACTGGTTTTAATTCAGGTAATTCGAGAAACGGTTCTTACTTTCGATCAATCAAAACCGAATATGGTGAATTAACATTGGAAATACCTAGAGATCGTAATGGTGAGTTTAAACAACAAACTTTACCAGCCTACAAAAGAACAAACGATACATTGGAAACCACTATTATCCATTTATTCGAAAAAGGTGTTACGATGTCTGAAATTGCTGATTTGATCGAAAAAATGTACGGTCATCACTATACTCCACAAACCATGTCCAACATGACTAAAGTTCTGACTGAAGAAGTAAATGCCTTTAAATCCAGAGCCTTAAATGATAAGTATGTCGCTATTTTTATGGACGCTACTTACATTCCACTAAAACGTCAAACTGTATCCAAAGAAGCGATTTATATTGCCATTGGTATACGAGAAGACGGCACTAAAGAAGTACTGAGTTATGCGATTGCTCCAACTGAATCAACATACGTTTGGAATGAGCTGCTACAGGATATTAACTCCAGAGGAGTTCAAGAAGTCTTGCTTTTTATTACGGACGGCTTAAAAGGCATGAAAGATACTATCCATCAAATTTATCCTAAAGCAAAATATCAGCATTGTTGTATCCATGTATCTCGTAATATCGCTCATAAAGTACGTGTCAAAGACCGAAAAGAAATCTGTGATGACTTTAAGGCTGTTTATCAAGCTAACTCAAAAGAAGAAGCGAATACCTTCTTATCCGGCATGATTGAGAAATGGAAGAAAAACTATCCTAAAGTGACGCAGTCACTCATAGAAAACCAAGACTTATTAACTTTTTATGATTTTCCACCTAGCATTCGTAGAACCATTTACTCAACCAATCTAATCGAGTCTTTCAATAAGCAAATTAAAAGATACAGCCGTAGAAAAGAGCAGTTTCAAAATGAAGAATCACTAGAACGCTTTCTAGTCAGCATTTTTGATACATACAATCAAAAATTTCTAAACAGAAGCCATAAAGGTTTTCAACAGGTAACCGATACATTAGTTTCAATGTTTACTGAGTAACTAATTATTTTGCAGGAGGACAATTTATTTACACAAAATTATTGACGCTCCCATATATGGAATTGCTAGTAATTCCGAAAGAATAACATTATTAAATAATAGAGTAATCAATTCAAACATAGGTGCTTTTGGTTCCGCTACCATAATTTGCGAAAAAATAGTTATAGGTCCTGACTTTTTTGGGAAGCCCCAAGAGAGTTGCATAAAAAAGTTTCATTTAGTTTCTATAAATTAAATGAGTGGATGAATCTTCCCATATGGAATAGTGATTATGACCATTCTAAAGACGTATATATGATTTGGCATAAAAAAATTCCGTTGAGAGAATATAGAATTGAGGAAATAAAAGGCTCACTAAAAGAAAATTATGTATATAGCCAGCAAAAATCAATTGAAAATATCAATATCAGTATTCGTATTGAAAATTTTTATACATTAATTTTTGATAATGGAAAGAATCTAGATGAAGTATATGAATGTATATATAAAGTAGTTCAATTTTTTTATGTGTTATTTGGTTCTGAACTCCCTGTCAAATTTATAGAGTTTGAATATGGATCGATAAATATAGGTAACAAAGTTATTGGAAAAAAATATAGGATGTATGTCAGGCAGAATGCTAAAGTTCAATCAAGAAAGCTTAGACCTTATGAGCTATTTCCTTATGCCACAATAGCCGATAATTTATCAAAATATATTAATAATTGGTTCGCATTTTATGCAGATTTAGAGACTATTATACAGACATATGTAGGAGACTTACAACTTACATCCTTTTTAGAAACACAGTTTCTCAATGCTTGTAGAAATGTAGAAATTTTTCATCGAATATATTTGGAGAAAGAAAAGATAGAAGGCCCTGAAATTGTGTTTATGAGAAAAAAACTCATGGAAATTGTAACAGGGGCAGAAGAGCCCGTCAGAAAATACTTTTCTGAAAGAATAAATTATACGGGAGAAGAAACACTCTCGAAAAGAATAAAAGAAAGCTTAAAAGTTGTTCCGAACCCTATTCTAAAGGAAACTATCTTATACAGATCTAAGTCACTATCCGATTCTAAAACTAGATTTGTGAGAGCGTGCGTGAATACAAGAAATTTCTTAACACATGGCAGTCAGGATAAAAGCAAATATCAACCCATTTTTGAAAAAGAAAATCTATATATGGCAACAAAAATTTTAAATACTTCTCAAATGTCAAATTAAGTTAGACAAATCATCATCAGCTAAATAGCTCAAGAATACTTCTAACGGTGTCTTGTAATTCAATGATTTCCTTGGAATGTGATTTCTTTTTGATACCACCGATTGGATAAAGGTTTCAGATACACCATTAAAATCCATAGCTTTATATAAAACATCTTTACATAATAAGCCATTTGAATGTTCATTCAATCCTCGTTGAGAAGGTGTTCCTGGATCCGCAAAATAAATTGAAATATCGTTGGTATTACTAATCTTTTTCCAATTCGAGAATTCTTTTCCACTCATTGGTAAATCGTGAGTGTCAAAGGTTTTATCTTTAAACATTCGATACAGTGTACGTACCGAACAAGCAATAGGAAACTCCGCTCGACCAATAAGGACATCAGGAGCCCACCCTTGAGCCACCTTTTTTTGAATGTATTCCTGTTGCTCATCTGATAACATAATCGGATGTCTTCCGCAGTTACGTTTGTTTTTCTTATATTGTTTATAGTAGCTCATTGCGCTTCCACCAGATTTAAGAAAACGATAGACCTTATAAATAGTTTGTCGAGAACGTTGTAACAGATTGGCTACTTTTGAAACAGATGGTGATTGATTGAAATAAGCTTCTATCATTACGAGTTCAGTTGGTGTAAGATGGTTATAGGTCATTTGTACTCACTCCTTATAATTCTTTCGTCGGAACTATTTTGAGTGTAGCACAAATGACTTTTTTTAGTTGTCTAGCTTAATTTTACAATCGGCGAATTAAAAAAGTAACAAAATCCTTAATGAAAGCGTTGACTTTTTGTTTGAATAGTATTATTATGAGTTAAACGAAAGTTAAAAGAAAATTAAACGAAAATAAAACGAAATAAAATGAAATTGTAGAGGTTGGAGATATGGAAAAATTAGATCGATTGAAGGATATAGTAAATTTTATAAATAAAAAGAAGCGTATTACAACAAAAGAACTTTCTGAAAAGTTTGGTGTCACAGAACAAACTGTAAGAAGCGATTTGGCTTTATTAGAACGAGAACATAAGATTATCCGAGTTCATGGAGGTGCAAAAGCAATTGACACAGATATATCTTTCGATGAACGTTTAGAAGAAAATGTACCAGAAAAACGAAGATTAGGGGAATATGCTGCTTCATTAGTTGAAGAAGGAGACATTATCTTTTTAGACGGTGGTACAAGTATGATGTATCTCATTGATGCATTACCAAAAGAAATCCATCTTCGAATAATTACTGCTAGTCTGCCCATAGCTGATAAATGTAGTCAATTAATAAATGCTGATATCTATTGTTTAGGAGGCATGCTCAATAAGCGAACAAAAGAGATGTATGGACCAAGAGCAGTGGCTGATGCTGAAACATTAATGGCTAACAAAGCATTTATAGGAGTAAGCGGTTTTTCTGTAGAAGATCAATTCACTGAAAATAATGTTCTTTCACTAGATGTGAAAAGTAAAATTCTAAATTCTACTAAGCAAAAAATAGTAGTAGCAGATTCCAAAAAGGAAAATAGAATTGGCATACAACGTGCATTTACTTTTAGTGACTTTGAGTTATTCATTACTGGAAAAAAAGTATCCAGTAAGTTTATCTCTGAAATAAGAAAACATATGGAGGTGATTCAAAAATAAAACTTTTAAATAAAATTAAAATTGAAAGGGGGTGAAAATGAATGTACGCGGATTTTATTCATCAAGAGTTGATTTTTTTTAATTCTAAATTTACTACAAAAGAGCAATTCTTTGAAGAAGCAACTAAAAAATTGAAAATGCTAGAGTATGTGGAAGATAGTTTTGAATCAGCAATTATGACAAGGGAGATGAGTTTTCCTACAGGATTAGAACTAGGGCATATTAATATCGCTATTCCCCATACTGATCCACAGCATGTAAAAAAACCGTTTGTTGCAGCCTATCAATTAAATAATCCGATTGAATTTGTACAAATGGCAACCACAGATAGTTTAGTTCCATGTGAATTGATTTTAATTTTAGGAATCACAGATCCAAAAAATCAAGTGGGATTATTATCAACAATTATGGAAATATTTGGAAATGATGAGAAGGTTTCTGAATATCGAAAAGTCAAATCACCAAAAGAGTTATATCACTTTTTACAACAAAATCTTTAAATTGAGAAAGGATGAATGAAAATGAAACGAATTATTGTTGCTTGTGGAAGCGGTGTCGCAACAAGTCAAACTGTTGCTTCAAAAGTTCAAAGATTATTAAATGAGAGAAAAGTTGATGCTAGCGTTGAAGCTGTTGATATTAAATCAATTAGAACGTTTATAAAAAATGCAGATGCTTATGTATCTATTACTCCAGGATCTGAAGATTACGGTGTTCCTAAATTTGATGGTATTAAATTTTTAACTGGGATGGGTATGGATGAAGAATTAGATCGATTAATTGAAGTGTTGCAAAAATAAAGGAGGATTTTGTCAATGATTGAAGCAATTTCGAATTTCTTTCAGGCAATTCTAAATATGGGAGCTACAGTGTTTGTACCAATCATAATGTTGATAATTGGTTTAGTAGCAAAAATGAAATTTAAAGATGCATTCAGTGCAGCATTGATTTTTGGGGTAGCATTTGCTGGAATGAATTTAGTTGTTGATTATATGTTGGGAAATATTACACCAGCCGCAAAAGCTTTTGCGGAAGCAACAGGAATCAATTTAACAGCGATTGATGGTGGATGGACGACAGGCGCTTCGGTAACATGGGCTTGGAAATATGCTTTTCTTGCTTTTCCAGTGACAATTATTATCAACATCATCATGTTAGCATTTAAATGGACAAAAACACTTAATGTGGATATGTGGAATGTGTGGGGAAAAGCATTTTGTGCAGTAATGGTCTATTATATATCAGGAAATCTGTATCTAGCTTTTCTAGTTGTAGCCATTCAAGTAGTCGTTGAGTTAAAAATTGGCGATATTTGGGCTAGAGAGATTCAGGAATTAACGGGAATTCCTGGTGTGACTTTACCTCATCATATGACATTAATTGCAGCTTTGTTATATCCAGTAGATAAATTTTTAGATTTATTTCCTATTTTCAACAAAAAAATGGATGTAAATGCTTTGAAAAACAAAATCGGTATTTTTTCTGAAAATCATGTAATGGGTTTTATTGTCGGTACATCGATTGGTTTAATTGGTAGATATTCGATTTCAGACGCATTGATTTTAGGAATAAACGCGGCTGCGGCTTTAACGTTATTTCCACTTGTTTCTAAGTTATTTATGCAGGCATTGTCGCCTATATCAGACGCAATATCAGAATATATGAGAAATAGATTTAAAGGAAGAGAGTTGTATATTGGTTTGGACTGGCCAATCTTAGCAGGAGCAAGTGAAATTTGGGTGCTGGCTATTTTGTTAATCCCATTTGAATTATTATTTGCAGCAATTTTACCAGGAAACCAAGTATTGCCTTTTGCAGGATTAATCAACTTATCCATTATTGTAGCTGCATATTTGCTAGGAAGGGGAAATATGTTAAGAATGCTTGTATATGGAATCATAACCACGCCAGTATTTCTATATATCGGAACTTACTTTGCCCCATACATTACTCAATTAGCACGTGATACAGGCGCAGTGAATGTTGAAGAAGGTACGATGCTAGCATGGGCAACTATTGAGAATGGTGAATTTAAGTTTGCTTTTGCAAATGCAATGGCAGGTAATTGGTGGGGAATAGTATTGGCAATTGCTTGGTTAGCGTTATTTGTCATTTTCTATATTGGTCGTAGTAAGGAAAATGTAAAACGTTATAGTGATGATTCAGAAATGGATGCGGTATAAGATGTTGAATAAACAAAATATTTTTAATATAAGCTCCATTTTTTTAGCTATGTTCCTACTAATTGCAGGATATTTTGGAAAGAATGCATTTCTTTCGGGATTATCTTTAATGATAGCTGTGTTGACTTACTATCAAACAAAAGGAGATAATCACACGTAAAATTATTAATTGAAAGGAGAGGAGCTATTTGATTTATACGATTACTTTGAACCCTGCAATTGATCATGTTTTTCACATTCAAGATGAATTAACTCGAGGGAAAAATAATAGAATCGCTGAAAGATATATGGATGTAGGAGGAAAAGGAACCCATGTTTCAGTCGGATTGAATATCTTAGGTAAAGAAAATAACTGTACGGGTATTACCGGAGAAAATAATTGGAATGAATTAAAGAACTTACTAATTAAACATCAAACAAAAAGTTCTTTCTATACAGTGTCTAAAGAAGACGTGCGAAATAATATTGTTCTTACAGATGATGGTGGAAAAGGTAGTTTCATGATTACAGAATATGGTTTTAAAATTAACAAACAAATTATTGATGCATTTTTCACTCAGGAATTAAATCAACTGTCTTCTAAGGATACGGTAGTAGTTGCAGGAAATCCATCTCTTCAAACACCAGTAGAAGTATTCGCTTATTTACTTGATAAGTTAGAAGAAAAAAAAGTTCAATTAATTGCTGATGTTTCAGGAAAATTTTTAGATGAAGTATTAAAAAGAGCTGTCTTCTTAATCAAACCGAATAACTATGAATTTTCTGAAATTATAGGTGAAGAAATTCTTTCTTTGGAACATTGTATTGAAGTATATCAGAAGAAAAAGTCAGTACTAACCAATATGAAATGTATTTCTGTATCTATGGGAGAAAAAGGATCTGTGTTACTAACAAATGATGAACAATATATATTTAATTCACCAAGAGTCAAAACAGTAAACGATACTGGCAGTGGAGATGCGTATGTCTCTGGTTTGGTTTACGGTTTTTCGGAAAAATTACCCTTAAAAGATATAGGAATTTTGGCAACTGCAGTTGGTGCTGCTAAAGCTGAAGAAACATTAAGTACAGGATTCTCAAAAGAACGTGTTCTAGAATTAAAAAAATTAGTTCAATATAGAAAGATTGGTGAGTAAACATAATGCTATACTACGGAGAACGAGTAAAACTGTGTAAATTTATCAAAAAAATGTATGATCGTAAATTTACAAATGCAGCAGGAGGAAATGTCAGTATAAAAGTAAGTGATGACCACTTTATCATGTCACCAACACTAATGTCTCAAAACTATCTTTGCGATTTAAATCCAGAACAAATTTTGGTCATTGATAAAGAGAAAAATATCATTGATGGTTATGGTGGAATTACACGTGAAATTAATATGCACATGGCTGCTTATGAAGAAAATGCAAAGATTAACTGCGTAATTCATGCACATGCTTTGAATTCAATGGTTTTTGCAAGTATGGGATTAGATATGCCTAATATTAGCGAAGGAACTCAAAAAATGGGAGAAATCAAATGTCTGGAATTTGCTCCAGCAACCACTCCTGAGTTAGCTGAAAAAGTTAGAAAAGAAGTAAGACAAGATCAAGCTATACCGAAATCCTATCTGTTACGAAAACATGGTGTTCTAGTAGTTGGAGCTACTTTAGAGAAAACCTATGATATGCTTGAGCGACTCGAATGGAATGCATACATCGCCAAAGAATATTTGATTTTTAAACAATTAGGAATAACAGGTATAGATGACCTTGTTGAATATGATTATAACACAGAAGAGTAAAGAGACTCTAGTTTCAGGATAAAAAAGAATAGTAGCTTGGGATTTAATACGGACAAGGATTATAGGATTCTTGTTCGTATTATTTTTTTTGCTATCAAGCAAACAATACAATACTGTATTAGAATAATTTAAACAGATACGTAATTGTTCATAGTTGAACATTTGTGGAGAGTGTAAAATATTTTGTGTAAATAAATAAAACTATACAAAAAAGGAAGTCCCTTCTGTAGAATAGAGTTACCACAACACATTCACAGAAGAGAGGACTTCCCTATGAACGATTTTACTACAGAAATTCTAAAGACTCTAGCGAACAAAGGCGATTTGAATGAATTATTCCGTGTCCATTTGGAGAAAGCAGTCAATACGCTTCTCAAAACGGAGTTAACGGCTTTCCTAGATTACGAAAAGTATGATCGCATTGGTTTTAACACGGGTAATTCTCGTAACGGCTCCTATGACCGTACGGTCAAGACCGAGTATGGGGAACTTCATCTCCAGATTCCGCGCGACCGCAATGGCGAGTTCAAGCAACAGACTGTTCCTGCTTATAGACGGACGAATGACACGTTAGAGGAGACCGTCATTCACCTCTTCCGAAAAGGTATTACCATGTCGGAAATCGCAGACTTGATTGAGAAAATGTATGGGCATCACTACACGCCCCAAACCATGTCCAATATAACAAAATCATTTACAGAAGAGGTAACGGCGTTTAAAGGACGGGAGCTTCATGACCGTTATGCTGCTATTTATATGGACGCAACGTATATTCCGTTAAAGCGGAAAACCGTCGCCAAGGAAGCTATTCATATCGCAGTTGGCATTCGCCCGGACGGATCAAAGGAAGTATTGAGCTATGCGATTGCACCGACTGAATCCATCATGATTTGGGAGGAAATTTTATTGGACCTTCAAGAGCGCGGTTTGAAAAATGTCCTCCTGTTCATCACGGATGGCTTAAAGGGGATGGTAGGAGCGATTAGTCGGTTCTATCCCAAAGCTCGTTTTCAACATTGTTGTGTACACGTTTCCCGTAATATCAGTCACAAAGTGCGTGTCGATGATCGTAAGGAAGTCTGTGATGATTTTAAAATGGTGTATCAAGCCTCATCTAAAGAGGTGGCGTTGGAAGCACGTGGTGCTTTTGCGAAAAAATGGAAAACTAGCTATCCAAAAGGGGTTGAATCGATTCTTTCGAACGATCACTTGCTCACTTTCTATGATTTCCCCTTGGCCATACGCAAGAGTATTTATTCTACGAACCTGATTGAATCCTTTAATAAGCAAATCAAGAAATACAGCCACCGCAAGGAACAGTTCCAAAACGAAGAGTCGCTGGAACGTTTCTTAGTCTCGTCTTTTGATACTTACAACCAAAAATTCCTAGGTCGCAGTCATAAAGGCTTTCAACAGGCCGAAGGCGAACTTGAACAAATGCTAAGCCAACTGATTGAGAATTAGAAACAATCTGCAGTAGGGAAGAATCATTTACACAAAATTATTGACGCTCCCATATTGAGGATTAACTAGCTAATTATTGTATATAAACTGTATCACTTTGTCCCAAACAGGACAAAGGATACACCGATCGAAACAAATTGTTTCATCTTGTTACAAAAAGTATCTTATCTAATGGCCTAAAGTAACTAATACCGCCTTTTCAAAAGTTGGCACGGTAATTGCTATATATTAAGTAGAGACGAAACATAATTAAAGGAGTGATTATAAAGTAAAACTTATAAGTGATTATATATTAAGAGAAAGGAGTCTGGACTGAATGAATTTACTAATAATGTAGTTCAAGCATTTAGCGATGCACAGACACTTGCTAAAGAAAAACAACAGATTCAAGTCGATATCCCTCATTTATGGTCAGTCTGGATGCAACCTAATAATTTTGTGTTTGATTTCTATGAATCATTAGAGATTGACATTAATGAGATGGTACAGGTCATCAGTAAGGAATTGGATAAGCTACCTGTGAGTCGAGGGAGTGAAAGTCATTACGCTCAACAACAGACGCCGAGGTACGATCGTTTAATTCAAAGTGCAAAAGAAGTAGCGAAGGAATTGCGCGATGAGATTTGTAGTTCCGAGCATTTTATTCTGGCATTGATGAATCAAAAATATAATCCGATAACAGCTTTTTTATTAAATAATGAGATAGATCGAGATGTTATATTAGAAAAAATGAATCGGGTTCGTAAGGGGAAGCGAGCAATATCTGAGAATCAAGAGATGGTTTATCAGGCATTAGATCAATATTCAACGAACTTAAATGAACGGTACCGACAAGGTAAGCTTGATAAAATTATTGGACGAGAGCGAGAAATTGAAGAGATTATTCGGGTCTTGTCAAGGAAATCAAAAAATAATGCCGTTTTAATCGGTCTGCCTGGTGTAGGTAAGACAGCGATTGTAGAAGGTTTGGTACAAAAGATTGAACAAGGACAAGTACCTGAGAACTTGAGGGATAAATCAGTTTATAACTTAGATATGAGTTCACTTGTCGCAGGTGCTAAATTTCGCGGTGAATTTGAAGAAAGATTGAAAGCAGTTCTAAACGATGTCAGAGATTCAAACGGAAAAATTATTTTATTCATTGATGAAATTCATACGATTGTAGGAGCCGGGAAGACAGAAGGTTCGATGGATGCAGGAAATATTCTCAAGCCAATGTTGGCTCGGGGCGAGTTACGCTGTATCGGAGCAACAACTCAAGATGAATATCGTGAGAATATTGAAAAAGACAAAGCCTTAGAACGGCGTTTCCAACGTATTCATGTATCGGAGCCAACGATTGATGAAGCAGTCGATATATTATCGGGAATTAAGGACAGCTATGAATTGTATCATGGTGTGGAGATTACTGAAGATGCCGTTAAGGCAGCTGTTAATCTATCGAATCGTTATATGACGGATCGATTTTTGCCGGATAAAGCCATCGACTTGATGGATGAAGCAAGTGCTGTTCGACATATTCAGATAAAAAGTATGCCAGAGCAAATTCAAAAATTAAAAGATGAGATTGCTCAAGTAAAGATAGAAAAAATAAAACAAGAACAAGGCTTTACTGAAAGTACTGAAGAAGATTTAAGTAGCTACTTAGAACAATTAAACTTTCGTTTAGATGAGAAAATAAAGCATTGGGAAGTAGAGCAAAATATTGTTGAACAGTTACAAGAGTTGAATGAAGATAAAATCTATCAATTAAGATTAGCTAAAGAGGCTCGACTAAAAGGTGAATTAGACGAGTACGTACATATTACTGAGACGCTTCTAACTGATATTAGGAGAAAGATAGAAGCCTTAGAAGAACAACGTCTAGCAAATATCAATGAATTGTATCTCATTCGACATACAGTGGAAGAGTCAGATATTGCTGAAATTATTGAGAAACTAACAGGAATTAAAGTCCAAGGTGTTATGGAAAACGAACGGCAACGATTATTGCAATTGGATCAAATTATTAAGCAACGTGTTGTTGGGCAAGATCAAGCTGTAGAAAAGGTTGCTCAAGCTATCATCCGTTCTAGAGCAGGCGTTCAAGATCCAAACCATCCCATAGGCTCATTCTTATTCTTAGGTCCTACTGGAGTTGGGAAGACTCAACTTGCTAAATCTTTGGCAGAAGTGTTGTTTGGTAGTGAGTTGGAGATGGTCCGATTGGATATGTCGGAGTTTATGGAGAAACATGCTGTAGCGAAATTAGTTGGACCGCCCCCAGGTTATATAGGCTATGAGGAAGGTGGACAGTTGACGGAAGCTGTAAGACATCGACTATACTCCGTAGTCTTATTCGATGAAATAGAGAAAGCTCATCCAGACGTGTTCAATATTCTATTGCAAGTTTTAGATGAGGGTCGATTAACTGATTCTCAGGGAAGAACGATTGATTTTAAAAATACAATCTTAATTATGACGAGTAATATCGGTTCTCTAAAGTTGCTAGAAGGATTAGAACGAGATAAAGAAATCTCTGAGGAAGTTGAAAATGAAGTCAAAGATGAACTAAAACATCATTTCCGACCAGAATTTCTAAATCGAATCGATAATATATTGTTATTTAATCCACTAACCTTAGAAGATATGTACGGCATTGTTGACTTAATGATAGCTGATTTAGCTCAGCGACTACATCGTCAACGAATTGATTTAGTTGTATCTCAAGAAGTGAAACGTTGGATTGCAGAAAACGGGTATGACCCAACACTTGGTGCGAGACCTCTACAACGATTTATCGTTGATCAACTAGAAACACCTCTAGCCAAAGAATTAATAAAACAAGATATCGTCTCAGATACTTGGGCATTCGTAAATCTTAATAACAGACAGTTAACTTTCAGTTACTTGGAGAAAGAAAATGAATAGTTATGAAAGCGTTTTTAAAAAAGGAGGTAAAGTAATTTGAAGCATTATGATGTACTAATCATTGGTGCGGGTCCAGGTGGTTATATTGCAGCGGAAGAGGCAGCACGTTTGGGAAAGAGTGTAGCGGTAATTGATCGTCAAGCTATTGGGGGAACGTGTTTGAATGTTGGATGTATTCCGAGTAAAGCTTATTTAGAGCATGCTCATTGGATTCATTCTATGAGTAAAGCACAACAATATGGTATGCAAGTAGAATTTGATGGAGTGGATTTTACACAATTGTACGAACGAAAGAATAAAGTAGTTTCGAGTTTACAAAAAGGAATTCTTTCAACTTTTAAATCATTAAATATTGATTTTATTGAAGGAGAAGCAATTTATACCGCAAACAATACATTTGAGGTTAATGGCGAGAAAATCACATATGGTGATGTGTTATTAGCAACAGGAAGTCAACCGTTTGTACCACCTATACCAGGATTAAGTTCACAAGAATATTTAACGACAGATACCTTCTTCTCAATGGAAGAATTACCAGAGAAGTTAGTGATTATTGGAGGTGGTGTCATCGCAGTTGAATTGGCCTTCGCAATGGAAGCCTTGGGTGTTGACGTTACTATGCTTGAAGTTGCCAAAGATATTCTACTAACAGAAGACGAAGATGCAAGAAAAATCATTAAACAGAAGTTAAAGAATCGAATGACAGTCGAAACGGAAGTTGCTATTAAAAATGTTTCAGATAATGCCGTTGAACTTGTAGGAGATAAGCAGTATCCCTATGATCAATTGCTTATTGCAACAGGTCGTAAACCCAATACAGAATTAGCTCAAGCGATGAATGTTGCATTAGATAAGCAAGGTAAATTTATTGCAGTGGATGAATATTATCAAACGTTCAAAGAACATGTATACGCGATTGGTGATGTTATTGGTGGCTATACACTCGCTCATTCAGCAAGTGCAGAAGGAATTAAAGCAGTTCGGGCGATGAACGGAATGAAAGAACGTCCAATCCTCAATCGATTCGTTCCTAGATCACTCTTTACAAATCCTGAAGTTGCTACATTCGGTCTTTCAGAGGAAGAAGCTAAGAATCAAGGCTATGACGTTGTAGTTGGGCAATTGCCATTTGGCTTTAATGGGCGTGCGATTGCGGTAGATCAGACGGATGGTTTTATTAAGTTAATGGTTGATCGTAAATATGGCGAGATTCTTGGAGCAGTTATTTGTGGTCCAGAAGCGACAGAAATATTACATCAAGTGCTCACACTTGTAGAAGCAGAAGGTACTATATATGAACTGGCTTCAACGGTTTACTCACATCCAACTGTTTCTGAACTCGTTCAAGATGTTGCTAAAGCTATTGTAAGAGAAATATAAGGAGGAAGAAAAAATGGTTAGAGAAAAATCAATTCCACAATTAGAAGGGCGTAGTGAAACGGCATTAAAAGATTTGGTGCAACTAGAGATTCGGACATCAACGAAAGCCGCTGCAGAAGCTGTGACTGCAGATAAAGCTAAAGGGATGTACCAAACAATGGAAAATATCCGGAATTTTGAAGACAATGTTAGACGTTTCTTCGCACAAGGGTTAATCCCAGGATTTGTTCATTTGTATGCCGGGGAGGAAGCAGTTGCGACTGGTATCTGTGCTCACTTGACAGATGATGATTATATTACTTCTACTCACCGTGGTCACGGGCATTGTATTGCTAAAGGCGGCGATCTCAACGGTATGATGGCAGAAATCTTCGGTAAAGAGACTGGTTTAGGTAAAGGTAAAGGAGGATCAATGCACATTGCCGATGTGGATAAAGGAATTCTAGGTGCTAACGGAATGGTTGGTGCAGGATTCGGTCTGGCAACTGGTGCAGGAATGAAAATCAAATATAAAAAAGAAGACAATGTGGCAGTTTGTTTCTTTGGAGATGGGGCTTCAAACGAAGGGTTATTCCACGAGTGTTTAAACATGGCTTCAATCTGGAATTTACCTATTATCTTTGTTTGTGAGAATAACTTCTTTGCTGAGTCAACACCACAGTGGTATGCATCGGCATCGGATACGATAGCTGAAAGAGCAGCAGCTTATGATATGCCAGGTGTTCGTGTAGATGGTAAGGACTTAATGGCTGTATATGAAGTAGCAGGAGAATATATTGAACGCGCTCGTAAAGGAGAAGGTCCTGCTCTAATTGAATGTGTTACATTCCGTAATTATGGTCACTTTGAAGGTGATGAACAAAAATATAAAAACAAAGAAGATGGCTTTGAAAAACGATTAGCGGACACGGATCCTCTGGATATATTTAGAGATTATGCAGTGGAACATGGGCTGCTCACACTGGAAGAACTAGATGACATTCGGGCGCAATCTGAAGCGGACATCGCAGATGCTATTAAGTTTGCAGAGGAGAGTCCACAACCAAGACCTGAATCTTTATATGAAGATGTTTTTGCTGAGTAACCTAAACACAGAAAGGAGACAATACAATGACCAGACAAATTAACTTTATGAATGCAATTAACGAGGCTTTAGACCAAGCAATGGAAAAAGATGAGAATGTTATTCTGTTAGGAGAAGATATTCACGGAGGAACCGCACTCCCTCACTTGGAAGAGCAGAATGAAGATGCTTGGGGAGGGGTATTTGGAGTTACGAAAGGTTTAGGACCAAAATATGGCTTAGATCGAGTGATTGATACCCCGCTATCCGAGATGGGATATATGGGTGCAGCTGTTGGAATGGCAGCAACTGGCTTAAGACCTGTTCCAGAGTTAATGTTTAATGATTTTATTGGTTTTTCTTTTGACTCATTATTAGGACAAGCTTCAAAAATGCGTTATATGTTTGGAGGCAAAGCCACTGTTCCAATGACTGTTCGGACAAACCATGGTGCCGGAGCTTCAGCCGCAGCACAACACTCAGGGTCTTATTATGGAATGATAGGATCGATTCCAGGTATCAAGTGTGTGGTCCCAGCGACAGCCTATGATGCGAAAGGCTTACTCTTAGCTTCGATTGAAGATAACAATACAGTCGTATTCTTTGAAGATAAAACACTATACGGACTCAAAGGAGAAGTGCCAGAAGAATATTATACTGTTGAGATTGGAAAAGCAAATGTCGTTCGTGAAGGTGAAGACTTAACGATTGTAACCATTGGAAAGATGTTATATGTGGCTTTAAATGTGGCTGAGACTCTCGAAAAAGATGGAGTATCTGTTGAAGTTATTGATTTACGGACAGTAGCACCTTGGGATCAAGAAACGGTCATTGAATCTGTTAAGAAAACAAATCGTTTAATTGTTATTGATGAAGCAAACCCTCATAACAATACAGCTACAGATATTGCATCGGTTGTAGGACAGAAAGCTTTTGATTATCTTGATGGCCCTATCAAAACCATCTGTGCACCAAATACACCTACACCGTTCGCAACAAATCTAGAAGCACTTTATCTACCAGATGCGGAAAAAGTATTAACAGAAGCAGCTGAATTAATCGATGATCTCAAAGCAAGAGCATAAGGGGGGAGTATAAATGGCAAAAAATATTGTAATGCCTACCTTGGGCTTAACGATGACAGAAGGAACCATTGAAACACTGTATTTCAATGAAGGAGATGCAATAAACACAGGAGATGTGATTGCAGAGATAAGTTCTGAAAAATTATCAAGTCCTGTAGAATCACCCGTCAGTGGTACTATATTGAAAATCAATGTACAAGAAGGGGATGTTCTACCCATTAAAGAAGTTATAGCTATTGTAGGTGAAGAAGGTGAAGAAGTAGCATCAGACGAACAGGATAAGGATGTTCCAGATGTCCCAGAAGAAGCATCTGAAGAAGTTTCAAGTGCTTCAACGAAAGAAGAGACGAGCAGTAAACCACGTAATCAAGGAAGCGATGGTGAGCGAATCTTTGCAACACCTCTTGCTCGTAAGATGGCTGAAGAGAAGGGGATTGATCTCTCGGATGTTAACGGAACGGGTGGCAATCATCGTATTACGCGTCTAGATATTGATAGATATGTACCAAGTGAAAAAGTCGTATCAAGTGTTCAAAGTAAGGATACCGCTACATGGGGTATTGGCTTAAGTGGGATGCGTAAGACGATTGCACGACGAATGATGGAAAGTATTCAAACAACAGCTCAAGTAACAAACCACAGAAAAGTCGATATAACCAACTTAATGGCTTTCCGCAAAGAGATAAAAGAAAAAGTCTCTCGTCCACTAAATAAAGGTGAATTATCGATTAATACTTTAGTGACAAGAGCGGTGATATTAGCCTTACAAGAGAACAGAGAATTGAATGCTTGGTATCATAATGGAAACCATGAAGTACAAGAAGCTATTCATATTGGTATGGCAACAGACATCGAAGAAGGCCTTGTTGTTCCAGTCATTCGAGAGGCAGATCAAAAGACTTTATCTCAACTTGGTTCTACCATCGCAAGCGTTGCTTCGCAAGCTCGAAATGGTAGCTTACCAGAAGACTTATATTCAGGATCAACATTCACTATTACGAATCTAGGTGGTGCTAATATTGAGTACTTTACTCCAATCATTAATCTGCCAGAAGTAGCAATACTCGGAGTAGGTACATTAAGCGATGAACTTGCGTTAGACAATGAAGGAACTGTCACCGTTCATCAAAAATTACCATTAAGCTTAACCTATGATCATCAAATTATTGATGGCGCACCAGCATCTCGTTTCTTAGAAACAGTATCTGAATACCTTAATGACCCATACAGATTGATGTTATAAAAATAAAAGAGAATAAGCGTAAAAAAAGCAACAGAACTAGCCCAATTTTGTTAGTTCTGTTGCTTTTTGATTGAATGAGGATTGTGAAGTGACCCTCAAAAGTTGGACTTTTATGGCTCTTTGTATGTTTATTATAGAACTAAAGGATTAACTTCACACGGAAGTTAATCCTTTTATATTGTATCGAACTAATGAAGCGATTCGTATTGGTAATGATAGTGAAGCGCTTCGCCATTTTTGATCTGGTAATCGTAGTCTTCGGTAAGTTTTTTCGCTTCCTTAACTAAGATATAGAGACCAATAATATTCGGGATAACCATCAGGCCGTTGAACAAGTCGGCTAACTCCCAAACAAATCCAATTTCTAATACTGTTCCGATAATAATGAATCCAAATACTAAAATTTGATAGATACGAACAGCAATCGGTGATTTGAATAAGTATTTAATATTCGCCTCACCGAAGTAGTACCATCCAATTACCGTTGTGAAGGCGAAGAAGAGCAACGCGATGGCTAAGAATTTACCACCAATACCAGGGATTGCGGTGTTAAATGCTTGCATAGTAACTTGTGCTCCAGCAATACCTTCAACTTTATATGATTCTGTCACTAAAATAATTAAAGCAGTTGCAGTACATACAATCATCGTATCAATAAATACCCCAACCATCGCAACAGAACCTTGGACAACAGGGTGTGGAACATCGGCTACACCATGTGAGTTTGGTGTTGAACCCATCCCTGCTTCGTTAGAGAAGAGTCCACGAGCAACCCCGTAACGAATTGCGGTACGAATGGAGTAACCCGCAATCCCACCTACGACAGCTTCGGTTTTGAAGGCTTCTTCAAAAATTAATTTTAATGTTGGGACAAGGTGACTTGAATAAGTAACAATAATTACAATTGCTGCAATAAAGTAAATAAATGCCATAATTGGTACTACTAATTCGGCGAATTTACCAATTCGACTCATCCCACCGATAAAGACTAATGCCGAAGCGACGGCTAATGCGATTCCGATTGGTAAGTGTGGAATATTGAATGCTTCAGTCATTACACTGGCAATGGAGTTCGATTGGGTCATATTCCCGATAAATCCAAGCGCCACGATAATTAAAACTGAGAAAGCACCCGCTAAGAACTTACCAAAACCACCTAAGTTATGATTTTTAAGACCTTGACTTAAGTAGAAAGCAGGTCCTGCAACGAGTTCACCATTGCGTGTTTGACGGTATTTTTGAGCAAGTAATGCTTCGACGAAAATCGTTCCCATACCAACAAGCGCAGTAATCCACATCCAGAAGATCGCTCCAGGTCCCCCAGTAAGGATCGCTCCAGCAACCCCACCAATGTTCCCCGTACCGACCTGTGCAGCTACGGCAGTTGCTAATGATTGGAAAGAAGACATTGAACCCTCTTTGTTACTCTTGTCACGCTTAAAAATTTGACCAAAACTGTTATCCCAACCTAATTTAGATTTTTTAAATTGCGGGAAACCTAAGTATAATGTCGATAATAACCCAAAACCGATTAATATGATCATCATCGGCCATCCCCATAGTTGTTTATTGATTGCTTTAACTATGGGATCTATCGTCTGAACAAAATTATCCATTTAAATAGCCTCCTTATTTTCAAAATTATTCAGATATTTCAACTAAAGCCAGATCTCCTTTCCAATATTTTTTTATAAATATGATAGCGCATACTTATATGATTTCATTATAGCACTATTTTTTTTAAAGTAAATTAGAAATTAAAAGATTATGAGTTTCTTTTAACACTTGAGTTGTAAAGTTAAATGCAACACTTTCTGTTACATGATTCGATGAACTTA
>OJKZ01000025.1_pt1 | contig 103895 bp, 89 predicted proteins | sample 1596791 | NCBI WGS metagenome assembly OJKZ01 (sample SAMEA3904677, study PRJEB24821) | metagenome | biome: Builtin; feature: hospital; material: surface | place: USA | collected 2013-06-04 | reverse complement strand
GGCATACGAGATTGCCTCTTGTCTCGTGGGCTCGGATATGTGTATAAGAGACAGGGCCCCGCAGGTGCTCCAGGCGCTTTTCTTCCGGTGCGGAGACGATCATCACGCAATCGACCTCGCGATCACCGCGGGTTTCTACCAGGAGGGGTACATCGTAAACGGCCAGCTGGCCCGGGTGTGCGCTAGCGAGGATCTCCCGAGCCCGCGCGATGATAGCGGGATGGGTGAGGACTTCGAGCCGGTGACGGGCCGCCGGGTTGGAGAAGATATGCGCGGCGAGGGCGGCGCGGTTGAGGGCACCGTCGTCGTTTAAAATACCCGAACCGAAATCGGTGGCGAGTTGCGCGAGGACTGAACTACCCGGGGCGGTGACCTCCCGGGCAAGTGCGTCCGCATCGGCAATAAGCGCGCCGCGCTCACGCAGCACGCGAGTGACCGTGGATTTGCCGGCGCCGATTCCACCGGAGACGGCCACCCGCAGGGCACGCCCGCTGGGATAGGAGAAGGTGCGTAGCTGCTGTGCGCTGGCTGCGCCAACTCTTAATTCTTTCACCATCCCAGCTTAACAATGCGTCCCGCGGAAAGAAAACGCCGCCGGCGCTCCCCCCCGAAGAGGCACGCCGGCGGCGTTACTAGGTGCTACCAGCGGTAGCGTATGCCTTAGTTGTTGGTCAGCTTCTCGCGCAGGGCCGCGAGAGCTTCATCCGCATCCGAGTCGAGCGAGCCGCTCGGTTCGGAAGTGGAGCTGTAGCTGGCCGGGATATCCGCGGCCGGTTCTGCGGCGGCAGCAGCCTGGGCGCCGGCAGCAGCATCGGCTTCGAGCGCGGCAGCAACCTGGGCCTTGTGCGCTTCCCAACGGGCCTGGGCCTGGGCGTATTCGTTCTCCCATGCCTCGCGCTGAGCTTCGTAACCTTCGAGCCATTCGTTCGATTCGGGATCGAAGCCTTCGGGGTACTTGTAATTGCCGTTTTCGTCGTAATCAGCGGCCATGCCGTAGAGCGAAGGATCGAAGTCCTGGGAGTTCGGATCCACGCCTTCGTTGGCCTGCTTGAGGGAAAGCGAAATACGACGGCGATCCAGATCGATATCGATGACCTTGACGAAGACGTCGTCGCCCACCTTGACAACCTCTTCCGGGGTGTCGATGTGGCGCGAAGCCAGTTCGGAGATGTGGACGAGGCCTTCGATGCCGTCCTCCACGCGCACGAAAGCGCCGAAGGGAACGAGCTTGGTCACGCGACCCGGAACGATCTGGCCGATCGCGTGGGTGCGAGCGAAGGACTGCCAGGGATCTTCCTGGGTGGCCTTGAGGGAAAGCGAGACACGCTCGCGGTCCATATCAACATCGAGAACTTCCACGGTGACGGGCTGGCCGACTTCGACAACCTCGGACGGGTGGTCAATGTGCTTCCAGGACAGCTCGGACACGTGGACCAGGCCGTCGACACCGCCGAGATCGACGAAAGCGCCGAAGTTGACGATGGAGGACACGACACCCTTGCGTACCTGGCCCTTCTGCAGCTGGTGCAGGAAGTCGGAGCGAACCGCGGACTGGGTCTCCTCCAGGTACGCGCGGCGGGACAGGACGACGTTGTTGCGGTGCTTGTCCAGCTCGATGATCTTCGCCTCGAGCTCCTGGCCGATGTACGGCTCCAGGTCGCGGACGCGGCGCATTTCAACCAGGGATGCAGGCAGGAAGCCGCGCAGCCCGATGTCCAGGATGAGGCCGCCCTTGACGACCTCGATGACCGTACCGGTAACCGGCTGGTCGTTGTTCTGCAGCTCCTCGATGGTGCCCCAAGCACGCTCGTACTGCGCGCGCTTCTTGGACAGGATGAGGCGGCCTTCCTTGTCCTCCTTGGTCAGGACAAGCGCGTCGATCTCATCGCCGACCTCGACCACGTCCTCCGGGTCAACGTCGTGCTTGATGGAGAGCTCGCGGGTGAGGATGATGCCCTCGGTCTTGTAGCCGATGTCGAGCAGGACCTCGTCGTGGTCAACCTTGACCACGGTGCCGGTGACGATGTCACCGTCGTTGAAGTACTTGATGGTCTCGTCGACTGCGGCGAGGAATTCCTCAGGGCCACCGATGTCGTTGATGGCAACCTGGGGTGCGTTGGTAGTGCGCATAAGTAGTATGTGCTCCGAAAAAATAGGAGATCGTGATTGGACAGAAGCGTCTCTCTCAGCAGCGTAAGCGCCGAAACGCTCGCGAGTGCTGATCTCGCAGCGGGCTGGTCGCCACACCCTCCTATTACGATGGACGCCAAGCTCGCGCGTAGACACGCCCGCACGAGTGTAGACACTTTCCGCAGCTAGAGCAAATGATCTGGACCCCGGGCACTGCAACGCAGTTTATAAGCAAGGGACTACCATGACGTAAGTCCATAACTCTACAACTCAGAAAGTGTGTTCACCCTATGTGGAAACGCAGCCTTGCCGTCGCAGCATCGTTCGTCGGCATCGTCGTCGGAGCGGGTTTTGCCTCCGGCATGGAAGCACTCCAATACTTCGTCGCCTACGGCACCCAGGGCTTTTGGGGTGTAATCGTTGCTGGCGTGACCATGCTGCTAGCCGCCACCGCGTTTGTCACATTCGGGTCGTATTTCCTCGCCGACGAACACAATGAAGTCTTCTACAAGGTGGCATCGAAGCCTGCCGCGTTCCTCATGGACTGGTCTGCGGTTATCTGCATGTTCTCCGTTGGCTTCGTCATGTTTGCTGGCGCAGGCTCGAACCTAAACCAAGCATTCGACTGGCAGATTTGGGTGGGCGCGGTACTCATGCTTGCACTGATGCTTATCGTCGGCCGATTCGACGTTGACCGCGTCGCCTCTGTCATCGCTTGGGCAACTCCCCTGCTGGTGATCTTTGTGCTCATCGGCGCGATCTATTCGTTCACCCAGATCAGCGTCGACTGGTCTGAGGTGGATAACTTTGCGCGCAACGAAGTAAACCGCGCTGACGGCACCCCGTACTGGTTCTTGGGTGCACTCAACCACACGGGACTAAACGCCCTATGCGGTGTCTCGATGGCGATCGTGATGGCCGGTGATGAGTTTGACACTAAGAGCACGCGGATTGGCGGAGTCCTTGGTGGACTCATTTACGTGGCACTTCTTGCCCTTCTTGTAGCCGCGCTGCTCATGCAGGTCGAGGCAGTAAACGGCCACGACATGCCACTTTTGACCGTGCTGGATAACGTCCACCCAGTCCTGGGCTTCATCATGACCTGGGTGATCTTCCTCATGGTGTTCAACACCTGTTTGGGCATGTTCTACGCGCTGGCAAAGCGACTCACCAGAAAGAACCCAGAGCGCTTCTACCCGGTCTATGCCATCGCCTGCATTGTCGGTTTTGGCCTTTCCTTCGCCGGCTTCCAGCCGCTCGTTTCCAACCTGTACCCGATCCTGGGCTACCTCGGCCTGTTCGTGATGACAGTGATGACCGTCGTCTACTTCCGCCACCGCACCCGCCTGAAAGAAGAAGGCGAGCGCCGCGCTCAAGCTGTTGAGGCCGCGCTTGACGACGACACCTCGGACGAGATTGAAGATCTCGCTGAAGACTCCAATCTCGAGGAGGATGAATTTAAAGAAGCAGTTGAAGACGCAGTCGAGGATGCCTCCGACGAGAAAACCGTCAGTGACGTGTAGGCCAATCAGGCCTCGCTAACACCCCAGCGGGGGTAGGTGTCGGGGGTAGGATTTTGGCACTTACCCCCACGTAACTAAAGGATCCAAAAAGCCGTTCACCTGTCCACATAAGCTGCGACTTATTAGACATTCCGTCACATGCTTAACAGTTACTGTGTATTGCTTGTGCGCCCGCTCAGTAGCAATTAAGGTTTTACCTGGTTCTTGAGGAATAGCCCCAGAACAGAGTGAAATCTAAGCACTGCCTGAGGCTCGGTACCTAATCGAGAACCCCGCCGCTAGGTGGTAACAAAATAGAAAGAGGAAATGGCCTGGGGGGTTGGGCCACGTCGGGGGATACGGTAACTGGGGACGCCGTACTCGAGGCGGGCATCAGATGAAGTTTGCGTGCTTCACGTGATGCCCGCCTCGTGCTTTCCCGAAACGTACTCGCGGCTAGTGCGCCGCCTCTTCCCAGTTTGCGCCAGTACCTGCAGACACCTCTAGCGGGACGAGGAGTTCGATTGCCTTGTCCATTTCGCGCTCCACGATCGCTTGGACGGCGTCTAGCTCGCCCGGGGCAACCTCGAGCACCAACTCATCGTGCACCTGCAGGAGGACACGTGATGCGTAGTCGCGCAAGGCGTCGTCGACACGAAGCATCGCAACCTTGATGATGTCCGCAGCAGTGCCCTGGATCGGGGCGTTCAGCGCCGCACGCTCGGCGTTCTCCCGCGCGATTCGGTTGTCACTTGTGAGTTCCGGCAAGTAGCGGCGGCGACCGAACACCGTCGAGGTGTAGCCGTCGCGACGCGCCTGCTCGACGACCTCATCAAGGTAGCGCTTTACCCCGCCGAATCGTTCGAAGTAGTTCTCCATAATGCCCTTCGCCTCACCGGCAGAGATCGACAACTGATGCGACAGGCCGTAGGCAGACAAGCCGTAGACGAGGCCGTAGGACATTGCCTTGACCCGGCGACGTAGCTCTGGCGTGACCTGATCGATCGGAACATCAAACACGCGGGAGCCAACGAAGTTGTGCAGGTCCTCCCCCGCCCGGTACGCCTCGATCAGGCCCTCGTCTTGGCTGAGGTGCGCCATCACACGCATCTCAATCTGCGAGTAGTCGGCGGTAAGCAGGCATTCGTAGCCCTCGCCAACTACAAATGCAGAGCGGATCTTGCGCCCGGCCTCAGTACGCACCGGAATGTTCTGCAGGTTCGGCTCCGCCGAGCTGAGACGCCCCGTCGAGGCCACAGTCTGATTAAACGTGGTGTGGATCCGGCCATCCGGCTGCACCGTCTTAATCAAGCCTTCCACCGTGGACTTCATCTTCTGGTGCTCACGGTGCGCGAGCAGATAATCGAGGAACGGGTGCGGATTCTTCTCTGCGAGTGCTTCGATCTCAGCCGCAGCAGTCGAGTAGCCCGTTTTCGTCTTCTTCGTCTTCGGCAGCGCAAGCTTGTCAAAGAGCACGACAGAGAGCTGCTTCGGGCTAGATAGGTTCAGGTCCGGCTCGTCGACCAGCTGACGCGCCTGCTCTTCGACCTGCTCAACCTTGTGCGTCAGGTCCTTGCGCAGCCCCTCCAGAACGTCCAGATCAACGGCGATGCCAATGTGCTCCATTTCCGCGAGCACCGTGACCAGTGGCAGTTCGAGGTCCGCGTACAACTCGTAGGAGTTGATCTCGCGCAGGTCCTTGGACAACTCTGCGGCAAGCTCCAGAATCGCCGCAGCCGCATCCACGTCGCCCGAATCATCCAGCAAGCTCAGCTGATCAGAGCTGGTGCTGAGCTGGCGCTGCAGGTGACGCTGGTACACATCCTCGAGCGCATACGTGCGCTGGCCGGGACGCAGCAGATACGCCGCGATCGCAGTGTCGTGTGCGATACCGCGCAACTCGATGCCGCGGCCACGCAGCATGTGATAGGCAGCCTTGGCTTCGTGCAGGAACTTCGGGTCATCCGACTCGAGCCAGGTCTTCAGCGCCTTGTCCTCATCAGCCGACAGATCGGCGGCAAGTTTCGCAATGCCGTGGCGCTGCTTATCGACGATAGCCAGCGCCGTCAGATCACCAGATCCAGGCGTCGCCGTACCGGAAAGGTACAGGGCAAGGCCTTGACCTTCATGGGACCTCAGCCAGGTGTCCAGCGACTCGTTATCAACCGTCACGTCAGCCAGCTCCACCGTCTCAGGTTCGGGTGCGCTGCCATCGGTCGGTACAGCGGCGAGCACGCGTTCGCGCAGATTCACGCCGAACTCGAGGTCGTCGAAACGCGCCGCAACCTGGGCGACATCGGCTGGCTTGAGTTCGAGATCACCCGGCGCCACGGGCAGTTCCACATCGGTGACCATCGCGGTAAGTTCACGGTTCAACCGCACCTGATCAATGCGCTCGCGGAAGTTGTTGGCTGCTTGCCCCTTTAACTCGTCCGCATGCTCGATAAGCCCCTCGAGTGTGCCGTACTGCGTAATCCACTTGGTGGCGGTCTTCTCCCCCACTTTCGGCACATTCGGCAGGTTGTCCGAAGGGTCACCGCGCAGGGCCGCGAAGTCCGGGTACTGCTCAGGCGTCAGGCCGTATTTCTTCTCCACCTCCGCCGGGTTAAAGCGCGTCATCGTAGACACGCCACGCATTGGGTACAGGAGGGTCGTGGTGTCGTCGACAAGCTGGATGTAGTCGCGATCACCACTGACCAGAACAATCTCGTAGTCACCATCTGCACGAGCCTGGGTCACAAGCGTGGCGACGATATCGTCCGCCTCAAAGTTCTCCTTGCTCAAGGTCACAATGCCGAGACCCCCCAGCACGTCCTCAATCAGCGGAACCTGGCCCTTGAACTCGGGCGGGGTCGCGTCGCGCTGCGCCTTGTACTCCGGGAAACGCTCCGTACGGAACGTCTTTCGGCCCACATCGAACGCGACAGCAGCGTGCGTCGGTTTTTCGTCGGAAAGAATATTGGCAAACATGGACAAGAATCCGTACACCGCATTCGTGTGCTGCCCACCCGACGTGGAGAAGTTCTCCGCAGGCAACGCATAGAACGCGCGGAAGGCCATCGAGTGGCCGTCGATCAACAGCAAACGCTTGGATTTTTCCGATGTTGTAGTCACGGTCAGCCAGTCTAGCGGGCGCCACGACACGACCTTCCGCACCTAATCCACCTGCGATTTCACACATCGGGGTGAACTGCGATACACTTTCGCGCGTCGCCCCAGTAGCCCAATTGGCAGAGGCAACGGATTCAAAACCCGTCCAGTGTGAGTTCGAGTCTCACCTGGGGCACCACTCGGGAGGGGGTTTCGGAAAAATTTTCCGAAACCCCCTCCCCTTTCGTTTTCAGCAAGAAGTGACACGGCCTGCTGGTAAACATCGCTTTCCTAAACCTCAAAACCCGGAAATTCACCACCAGGCCGAGTCGGAAGCAAGCAACGACACGTTGACGGCAGCACAGGAGATCGCGGTCGCCAATGGTGGTCCGGCCCCGCCCCGCATGAGGCGAACCAAGAGCGCTATAGAGAATTAGCGGAGGTAATCGAGTACCAGCTCACTGAGACGAAAACGGCATAAGCGAAAGGAAGAACGAGCGGAACGAAGGCACCTATAGCAATACAGACCGCAAGCAAGCCGACGGACTTAAGTCCACCTTTGAGCTCTGTAGATGACGCAACGAGAAGCACTGTCGGTATGGCAACGACGAAAAGAAGAGCGATGAGCAGAAGAGCAGGCGCCCCGTGTAAATACCCCGCAAGAAGAGTCCCGATGCCCGCGCAAATCCACAAGAGCTTTTGCAGGCTCACAATTCGTACCTCCGGCTATTTGTTAGGCGTATTTGCACGAGCTTAGTTAACCCTTCTTTTCCTTCTTGCGGGCTTCTCTGCGTTCGCGGCGTCGAGCGCGTTTGGCTTTGCGGATATCGACGACCCACCGAGGCACAAACGGCCACGGAAGTGGAATCCCGAACGCGCCCGTAAAACCAATGATTCCGATGCCCCCGGCAGCCATGCATAAAACAAGCAACACCGTTTCAACAGGCTCGGGAAGGTTCATAATTCCGAACAAAACGAAGGCACTGGCAGTACCAATAACCAGCGATCCGTAGGGATAGACGAAGAGCGCGCCATCGCTCTCTGAACCGTTTACATCGCCCTCGTCGTACCATTCCTCCGTTTTGGGCGCCCTTCGCACGCCCTGGATGTAGAAGGTCCAGCAGGCGATCATCAACAGGACTCCACCGATACAGACCAGCAGCACAGTAATATCAAGATCCCTGCTCATAGAGTATGACCTCCAAGGCTTGAGTGTCAGGTACCAAACAAGCTACCAGCGTCTGATCAAGCAAGCTCGGGAGCAATTTGAAGGTTCGCGGCTAGTTGATCAGGCCGTAGCTGCGCCAAATCTTGAGCATCTTGGGCCGGTTTTTGTAACGGATGGCTAGCTCTTCCATCTTTTCCAGCACTGCCTTACGCGCGACTGGATCGGCCGGGAAGCAGTCGATGATTTGCGTCGCCGATGCGGCAGCCTGCTTGTACGCCCTGTCGCCACTTGCCCGAGCAATGTGCTCAGGTTCCCTGAGCATGATTTCAAGTGCACGTTCCGGGTCGTGACTGGATAGCACTGAACGGGCGAATTCAAATGCAGAGTGAACGTCGACCTCGTCGCTATCTATCACCGACAGGCCCAATTCCGGATCGTTGAATCTCATTGCCGCTTGCAGGAGCATCACGTCTCTGCCCGGGATGCCCTCTGGGATGAGGTCGATCACGTCTTCGGTCACTCCCGGTCCATGGATCACGCGGTCAAATGTCACTGTTCCCGGGTTTTCTTTGAACTTCTCAATGCGGTAGTCCAACAACGCTTTGTCTCCCAGGTAGGCGCGCAATCGGTTTTCAAAGAAATCGATTTCGTTCCACTGGATCGGTGTATCCCACTTCGAAAGGACTGCTTTGACCTCATCTTTCCTGCCCCGTGACTCATAGAACTCGATGAGGTCCTTCACGGAGTTACCGTCGAGCAGCATTGATTCGATCTGGTCGTCGTCGCCACGCAAGAATGCAACATCGAGGAAGAGCGCCTTGGCACCGTACTTCGGTGGATTCGCCTCAAAGGCTGCGGCGATTGATTCGACCGCATCAGCGCCGAGAAGTCCCGCGTAGGCCCTCAGATCAGGCTCAACAAACGGCGCTTCCAGTGTCTCCTTCACCAACCACTTGGCAAGTTTTTGTTGGTCCTCAACGCCGTCAGCGCATGCTCGCGCGTGCAGGTCGAAGCATCGATGCAGCTCGTCGCCGAGCATCCCGGAAGAATCATCCGCACGTCCCAAAACCGCATTCAACCTCGTGATCGCGCGCTCAATTTGGGGGCGTACTGCGACGCCACGGTGCTCATCAACGTACGCCTCCACCACGTCAAGGGCATCGCTCCAGTGCCGTGCGAGTTCCATACTTTGCCAATAATCCCGAAATCCACTGCTCTTCCGCGATGCAGCGGTGATCGCCGATTTCACGTGTTCACGGACTTGTTTGTCATCGCCCGAACTCTTCAAGGCGTTAAACTCCAGCATCTCTTCGACCTCTGGAATCTGCCGCAGATGGTGAATGAGTCGCCGCAGTTCATCTGGGCTGGCAGAATCCACGTAGGTGTCCACCGCGTCTGGAGCCGACTCGTTGGAGGTAGCAGAGGAATCGGTAACCGCGGAATCGTCGAACGAGAGCTCGTTCGGGATGAGCAGCGCAAGTGCGACTGCCACCGCGTGTTTACACCATTGCGTGCCCACCGGGCAGTCGCACGTAGTGCCAACCCGATCCCCTTGCACAAACAATGTCGTTCGGTATGTCCACGTCCCTTGGACTGCGGCCTGAACTTCAGATTCAGTATCGCTAAGGATGGTGACATCTGCGGAGGAGATTTTTTTCCCTCGGTTAAATGCTCCTGAACCTGCGGCGTCTTCGATGGTTTCTTCTGTCAGCCAGCCCAAAATGGTGGTAGTCATTTCGCCAGTCTAACGCAGGTAGAGAAGAGCAACATGGGCATTAGGCGATGGCTTGGTTAGACTACGGCGCATGCGCCAGACCTATATCGCCGGCTTTGTCGCCGGAGCACTCATGTTGACCACGCTGACGGTTCCCGCACATGCACAGGAAGGGGCAGCGCAAGAGGACGCTCCAGTCTCCCCGAGCAACGCGCTGAAGGACACCATCGATTCGTTTGCTGCGCTGTCTGACGCGACCAGCTCGGCAAAGAAGGACGCTGAGAGCAACAAGGACAGCACAGACGGCAAGGACTCCAAGGACAAGCCGAAGGGGCTCATCGAGGCTCTTGAGCCGAACCCGGAGAAGGATCCGATGTACATCGATCCGGAGAAAAACCCGCTGAAGAAGGTGTCTAGCTCCGAGATGTTTACCGAGTGGACCGACGACATGGAAGAAGGCGAAGGCAAGGAGGTCGTCCAAGCTTGGGCAAGGGGCTCTTCCATCCCGGATACTGCTAACCCGGTTGAGCTGTGGAAGATGGAAGCCCAGGGCTCCGCAAAGATGGGCAAAGGGCTTTTCACCGGCGATTTCGCCCTGAGCTCAGAAGGATCCAGCCAGCGTACTTCCGTGTGGATCCCGGTCGTCCTCGGCATGATGGTCATTGGCCAGATCATTGAGCTGGCTATGCGTGGTATTCGTATGGCAACACAGTAGTTTCTACTGCTCGGGCGGTGCGTTTTATCATCCCGCATTCGGCGCGTAATATACGGGACTACGCAAGTATTCATCGTATGCGGGAGACCAATGCATTACCCACCCCACGCAAAGCGGCGTCTTTTCGCCGCTGTGCTCGCCGCGGCCCTGCCGCTCGCGGGCTGCGTTACTAACACAGAGGGCGGCAACCCGGACGGCTGGGAGCCGATCGTTCCGGACGCCGTACCTGAGATTGCGGCGATGGTGCCGCCAGAAATTGCCGCAGACGGCGTGCTCAACGTCGGCGCGAACCCACCGTTCGCCCCGTTCGAGTTCAAAGACTCCACCGGGCAGGTCATCGGTGTGGAGATGGACATTGCCCGTGCACTCGCTGGTGTCATGGGGATGGACTTCGATGTTGCAGACATGGACTTCTCGATGATCCTGCCCGCTGTCTCCAGTGGCAGCCTCGACGCCGGTGCTTCAGGTTTTACCGATAACGAGGAACGCCGCCAGACCTTCGACTTCATCAATTTCCTCTACGCGGGTATTCAGTGGGCTGCCGCTCCTGGCGCCGACGTGGATCCGAATGATGCGTGCGGTTTGACGGTCTCGGTGCAGCGTACGACGGTTTCGGAGACCGACGACGTTCGTCCGAAGTCAGAAGCCTGCGAAGCAGCGGGCAAGGACCCGATTACTGTGCTTGCCTTCGACACAGCAGACAACGCAGCGCTTGCAACGCTTGTCGGGCGCGCCGATGCTTACAGCGCCGACTCCCCTGTTACCGCGTGGGCTGTGGAGCGCTCCGACGGCAAGATGGAAATGATCGGCGACATGTTTGACGCCGCGCCGTACGGCATTGCTGTGCCGAAGGGTTCTGCGCTTGCGCCGGCGATGGCTGCCGCGATGCAGCACCTCATCGATACCGGCGATTACCAGCGCATCCTTGCGCAATGGAATATCTCGACAGGTCTGCTCGACCAGGCTTTGATTAACGAACAACCAGTGGGAGAACACTAAGCATGAGCACCCCATATTCCCAGTACGTCGCCTCTCAGGGCGAACGCAAGCGTCCTGAGCGTATCGAGGCGAAACCGTTGCGCCACCCTGGACGGTGGACGCTCGCAGTGATTCTTGTGCTGCTTGTGGTCTGGTTTGTCATCGGCGCGGCCCGAAACGAGGCTTACGGCTGGGACATCTACTTCCAGTACCTGCTGGATACCCGCATCGCTATGGCGGCCCTGCACACCATTGCAATCACGGTGCTGGCGATGCTGCTCGGCGTTGTCGGCGGTGTGCTGTTGGCCGTCATGCGCATGAGCCCGAACCCGGTGTTCAAGACGGTGGCGTGGGTGTTCCTGTGGATCTTCCGTGGTACCCCGGTCTACGTCCAGTTGATGTTCTGGGGCTTGATTGGCGCGATCTACGACTCGATCAACGTCGGCTTCGCCCAGATTCCGCTTGAGCCGTTTACCTCTTCAGCGTTTACCCTGGCCGTTGTTGGCCTCGGTTTGAATGAGGCCGCCTACATGGCAGAGATCGTCCGCTCTGGTGTCTCCGCTGTGCCGGAAGGCCAGGTTGAGGCCTCCAAGGCGTTGGGTATGAGCTGGGGTCAGACAATGACCCGAACCGTGTTGCCACAGGCAATGCGCATCATCATCCCGCCGACCGGCAACGAGTTCATCTCCTTGCTCAAGACCTCCTCGCTCGTCGTTGCTGTGCCGTACTCGCTTGAGCTTTACGGCCGCTCTATGGATATCGCCGCCGCCCTGTTCCAGCCAGTGCCGCTCCTGCTGGTGGCTGCGACCTGGTACCTGGTGATCACGTCGTTGCTCATGGTCGCCCAGCACTACCTGGAGCGCTACTTCGACCGCGGTGCTACCCGCCAGCTCACTGCTCGCCAGCTCGCCAGCCTGGCTGACGCCGAGGGCACCATTCCGAACAACGTTGAAATTGTCGAAGAACCGCAGAAGAAGGGACAGCGCTAATGACCGTCAAGGAAACTCCTATGATCCAGGCGGTAGATGTCTGGAAGTCCTTCGGTAGCCTCGACGTGCTCAAGGGCATCGACCTTGAGGTCGCCCCCGGCGAGGTGACGTGCCTGATCGGTCCGTCCGGCTCTGGTAAGTCCACGCTGCTGCGTTGTGTGAACCACTTGGAAAAGGTCAACGCGGGTCGCCTGTACGTCGACGGCGAGTTGATCGGCTACAAGGAGCGCGACGGCGCGCTCTACGAGATGAGTGAGAAGGACGCCGCCAAGCAGCGCCGCGAAATCGGCATGGTGTTCCAAAACTTCAACCTGTTCGGCCACCGCACGGTGCTGGACAACATCATCGAAGCCCCGGTGCACGTCAAGGGCCAGCCGGTTGCAGAGGCCACTGCGCGCGCGAAGGAGCTGCTTGCGATGGTCGGTCTTGAGTCGAAGGCTGACGCGTATCCGATTCAGCTCTCCGGTGGCCAGCAGCAGCGTGTGGCAATTGCCCGTGCGGTTGCAATGGATCCGAAGCTGATGCTTTTCGACGAGCCCACCTCCGCCCTCGACCCCGAACTCGTTGGCGAAGTGCTGCGTGTGATGCGCAAGCTCGCCGATGATGGCATGACCATGCTGGTGGTTACGCACGAACTGTCGTTTGCCCGCGAGGTCGCAGACAAGGTCGCGTTCATGGATGGTGGCCAGATCATCGAATACGGCACACCGGAACAGGTGTTGGATAACCCGCAACACGAGCGTACGAAGTCGTTCGTCTCCACGCTGTTCTAGCCGGACACTCCGTTACGCGAAACGGTCGCCCACATCCAGGCGGCCGTTTTTCATCGCTACAACAAGCCTGCGAGGCCGCGGACTAGCGTGGTGGCGCCTCCGAAGAACGCAAGCCCGAGCGCGATGCGGTAGGCCTTCGCGGACGGTACGTGCGGGGCCAGCCGCTTTCCCGCGGTGATTCCGAGAAGCATGCCGCCAAAGGAGGCGACCCACAGCCAGGGGTTGATCGAGGAAATATCCGCCGCACCCAAGAGTTCCTTTGCCCCGAACGACAGTGCGCCGGCGACGAAGAACAACGGCTGCAAGGTGGCGGCATAGATACGCTGTGGCCAACGTGCCGCGTGAGCGTAAACGGTAAACGCTGGCCCGGCAACACCCGCCAAGGTGTTCATGAACCCGCCGACGGCGCCAGCGGCAGCTGCAGGAACCACACCTTCGATCTGGGGCACGTAGCGCTTGCCCAACGTCACCACTGACAGGGCGATGAGTAACAGGGCACCGACGATGATGAGCAGGGCGCTCGTCGATACGCGAGAGACCACCCACACCCCGGGAAGCACGCCGATGATGAGCGCGCCTGCGATCGGCCAGAACTTAGACCAATCGATGTCGCGGCGCATCCCCCAGGTGTTAAACACCGCATTGACCATGGCGATGACGTTGATCATGAGCACGCCAACCACAGGTCCCAACAGCAATGAGAGCACAGGACCGGTGATCAGACCCAGTCCCATGCCGGAAATGCGCTGCAGCCCAGCGCCCATCACAACTGCGAGCGCGACGGCGATCAACACGATCAATTGCTGAATTTCTCCCGAATCGCGTCGTGGACGCTATCCGGCACGAGTCCGGAAATGTCACCGCCGTACTTCGCAACCTCTTTGGTTAGCGAGGACGAGATGTAGCCGTACTTCTCATCCGTCAGCAGGAAGTAGGTATCCACGCCGGTCAGGCGTCGGTTCATCTGTGCCATCGGCAGTTCGTACTCGTAATCGAGCGAGGAGCGCAAGCCCTTGATCAGCGCGCTGATGTCGTGCTGGGTGGTGTAATCGACCAATAGACCCGCCCAGCTATCCACGCGGACGCCTTCAAGGTGTGAGGTGGCTTCGCGGATGAGGTCGACGCGCTCGTCGATAGTAAACAGCCCCGACGTCTTCGTTGGGTTGCCTGTGACCAGCACGATCACTTCGTCGAAATGACGAAGGGCACGGGTGACAATGTCGAGGTGCCCGTTCGTGATCGGGTCGAATGAGCCAGGGCAGACTGCGATGGTCAATTTAGTTGTCCTCTGCTTCCGGGTCGGCGTAGACCGCCATATCCATACGTGCAATACCGTAGATGCGACGCTTGAGCTTCTGGCCGGTCGGGGTGAACTCCGCAGGCCATGCGGTCTCCGGGCTTTCGCGGTGGCGTTCAACGACAACCACTGCCCCATCTGCCAGCGCAGGTTTGAGGGCCTCGACCATCTCTGCGACCGCCTCGTCGGCTAGTTCGTATGGAGGGTCTGCCAGCACCATGTCGAAGTGTTTCTTCGGCGCCGATGCAACGTAGGTCGACGCCTTCATCTGGTGGATGTGCACGTTGGGGTGCTTGACCACGCCAGCGTTGTACTCGATGATTTTCGCTGCCTCAGGGTCGCTTTCCACCAGCACGACCTCTGCCGCACCACGCGACGCGGCCTCAAGTCCGAGCGCACCCGAGCCTGCGAACAGGTCGAGCACATGCTTATCGACGAACCCGAAACGCACCTGCAACGACGAAAACAGCCCCTCGCGGGCCCGGTCGGATGTAGGTCGCGTTCCTGCCGGCGGCACTTTGATCTTCCGGCCGCGGGCTTCTCCCGAAATGATGCGGTTCATTCCCATAACTTTAACCAGCTAACTCTTGTCCAAATATTCGAAGTCTTCTGCCACAAACCCGGCGGTGGCTGCCCTGGCGAACTCGGGTTGGTTTGCTACCAAGGTGGCGGCGTCGTCGTAGGCACGTTTAACGATGTCGTAGTCCTCAACCAAGTTAATCAACCGCAGCGTGCGTTTGATGCCGGACTGGCCTGTGCCAAGCACGTCACCTTCGCCGCGGTTAAGCAGGTCAAGCTCCGCGAGCGCGAACCCGTCCGCTGTAGCCGCTACCTGGGATACGCGGGTGAAGCCGGGGCTGCCTTCCTCCGCGAGCGTGTGGAACAGACACAGCGACTGGTTGCCGCCACGCCCAACTCGGCCGCGCAGCTGGTGCAACTGGGAGACACCGAAATGCTCCGACTCGCGCACGACCATCACCGTGGCATTCGGCACATCCACGCCGACCTCGATCACCGTCGTGGACACCAGCACGTCGATGCCGCCTTTGGCGAAGTCCGCCATGACGTTGTCTTTCTCGTCGCCTTTGAGGCGTCCGTGCAGGATGCCGACGGTCAGGTCCGCAAACTCCGTTGCGGCGAGATGCTCGGCAACCTCAAGTACGCCGCCTTCGCCGTCGATACGCGGACACACAATGTAGGCCTGGTGCCCGGCTGCAACTTCTTCGCGGATCTTCTCCCAAGCGCGCTCCACCCAGCGCGGTTTGAATTCCGGGACCACCGCAGACTGGATCGGTTTGCGCCCACCGGGAAGTTCGCGCAGCGTGGATACTTCCAAGTCGCCGAACACCGTGATCGCAATGGTGCGTGGGATCGGCGTTGCCGTCATCACCAGCAAATGCGGTGTGGTCTCCCCCGCTTTGGCACGCAGGGCGTCGCGTTGCTCTACGCCGAAGCGGTGTTGTTCGTCGACAACGACAAGCCCCAGGTTGAAAAAGTCCACGCCCTCTTGGAGCAGGGCGTGCGTACCGACGACAATGTCGGCCTCCCCGGAAACAATCTTCAGCAGTGCCTCTTGGCGCTGCGCGACCGTCATCGATCCTGTCAGCGCAACCACTCGGGTGGGGAGACCCGCACGCATGAGAGTGAACGTTAGCGAACGCGCGTGTTGCAGCACGAGAACTTCCGTCGGAGCAAGCAATGCCGCCTGCGCGCCGTTATCGACGGCCTGGAGCATCGCCATCAGCGACACCACCGTCTTTCCGGAGCCAACCTCGCCTTGGAGCAGGCGACTCATCGGCACCGTCTTGGACATATCAGCCGTGATGTCCGTGATCACTTCCTTCTGGCCGCGGGTCAGCGGGAACGGCAGACCGTCCAGCAGCTTGTCTTCATCGCCCCCCTTCACATAGGGCATCTCGGGCGCCCTGTGAGCGGAGGTGTCGATGCGTCGCACACCCATCGCCAACGCCACAGACAGGGCCTCGTCATACTTCAGGCGCTCCTTTGCGCGCGCAGGTCCCTCTGCACCGGGCTCGTGGATCTGACGCACAGCAGCATTCAACGGCAGCAGGCCGATGGGGGTGAAGCCAAGCGGCTCGTCGATACGAGGCAGCGATTTCAACACCGCATGCACAGCCCCCATAATCGTCCACGTGCTGACCTGCTTCGACGCCGGATACAGGGGAAGCCACTGGCGGCCACGCAGCATTTCTTCCAGATCGCCGAAGTGAGACAGCTGACGCATGGAACCGGTCGCCTCAGTAGGACCGTCCATGAGCACGAAGTCAGGGTGCTGCAGCTGAGGCTGATTACGGTAGAAATCCAACTTGCCCGTCAGCATCGCGCGCCGACCCGGCTTCAGCACCCGTTGGGCATATTGGGAGCCGAAGAAGGTGGCTTGGAACTCCGTACGCCCATCGTGGATCATCACCTTGGTAATCGGCCGCTTGGGCGTCTTTTTGGTGTAAAACGTGTTGGCGTCGACGACCTCGCCGATCACGGTGACCGTATCGCCTGCTTCGACCCCGGTCAGGTCAGCACCGGTGCCGTAGTGCAGGTAGCGTCGCGGATAGTGCCGAAGCAGCTCGCCACACGTGGAAATGTTGAGGTGTTTCTCAATCGCCCGTGCCTGCTTCGCAGGAATAACCTCAGTCAGTGGCCGATTGTCCTCAAACCCCAGCATTTACTCCACCCCGATCTCCGCACATGCTTGCAATCCATCTGCAGGATAAACCATGACCTGGACGCCGAGCTCAGTGTTCAGCGTGCGAAGCTCCTCCTCCGACAGCTCAGCTGGGTCAAACAGCACCGTGACTTGCTCCCCGCCGTGCTCGAGCAGGCGTTTGCATGCCCGCTTCACAGCATCGAGCGGGTCCTCGGCGATAAGCAGCGTCTCCCCACGTGCAGTAACCACCACATCACCCTTGGCAACCGCGCCGCTGAGTGTCAGCGCGCCCTTCTTTGCGCGGTGAGCCACTGCCGTACGCATCTCGCCAGCCGCCTCAGACATGGAAAACGCGGCGGTAGCCAGCGGCTGGTTCGGATCGTGCACAGACAGCGCTGCAATACCGGAGACTAACCGGACTGTAGGAAGCAGTGTGATCGTCTGTTCCAGCGCTCGGGTTGCTTTCTCCACGGCAGCGAGATTCCGGTTACTGAGCAGCCCATTCGGCAGCACGATGATCTCGTTGCTGCCCGAACGCCGAATCACGGAGAGCATGTCCGAGATCACCTCGTCGCCCGGGGCAACAGTGACCACACCTGCTTCCTTATACAGCTCTGTCAGGGAGCCGGGAGGAGTCACGGCCACAATCAAGCGATCGGGGTTTCGCACCACTGGGGCACCCGGGAGCACTTCAAGGCGCAGGTTTTGGACCTTGCCGAGGCGATACGCCGTCTCAATCACAGCACCTGCATCGAGCGAGTGAATGTGCACAGTGGCTTCCGTATCAGATAGCCGAGCGATGACCAGGCTGTCGCCCAAGGGGCGCAGCTCGGTTTCCAACTCCGCAATATCGCCCTGAAACCCAAAGAGCACCTCAAGGGAGTGCTCCCGACCCGACGGCCCCGCATGCGCCATGTCAACGTGCACGTCGCGGTCTGCCCCTTCAGCAGGTGCCGGGGTGCTTTCTGCACTGGCTTCTGTGCTGCTTTCTGCGCTGCTTACAGCGCTCTCTTGGACATCACCATCGGGTGCCGTTGCGGGACTATCCTCTACCTCTTCCAACAGCGCCTCGAGCAGAATCACCACACCGGTGCCGCCGGCATCGACCACGCCTGCCTCGCGTAGCACTGGCAGCTGCGACGGCGTGTTGGCCAAGGCCACCCTGGCCGCGGATGTCGCAGGTGCTGCGACATCGAGCAAGCTCAACGGACGCCCAATGTCCTCTACCGCTTGTTGGGCAGCCACAGACGCCGCTCGGAGCACCGTAATCACGGTGCCTTCCACCGGATCCGCAATGGCTTGGTCCACAAACTTCACGGCATGCGCCAATGCGTCCGCGACCATCTCCCCGTCCGAAGCATCGTCTTTGACAGACTGCGCGATTCCGCGCATCACCTGGGACAACACCACACCTGAGTTGCCGCGTGCTCCACGTACAGCGCCGACGGCCAGGGCTTCGGCGACATCGACGGCGCTGGCGTCGTCGCCAAGCAAAGCTGCTTGCTCGCAGGCTGAACGCATCGTGTGCGCCATGTTGGAGCCCGTATCGGAGTCCGGCACGGGAAAGACGTTGAGGCTGTTGATCTCCACTCGGCGCCGCTCCAGCTCGGCGGAGGCGCGTTGGGCCCACGCACGCAACCCTGCGGCGTCGATAAGCGGAGTGACAGACATGAAGCGAAAGCTTACAGGGAGCTGTTACAGACTCCAGTCGATGGGATTCGCACCCTGTGCTTGAAGCGCTTCATTTGCACGCGAGAACGGGCGCGAACCGAAGAAACCGCGCGATGCTGATAACGGCGACGGATGCGGCGACTCAATCCGGGGAGTATCTCCCAAAAATCTCGCAGCTGTCTGTGCGTCACGGCCCCACAAGATAGCTACGAGTGGCGCATCTCGGCGGACAAGCGCCTCAATTGCGGCCTGGGTAACCTCTTCCCAGCCTTTGCCACGGTGTGACGCGGGCTTTCTCGGACGCACGGTAAGCACCCTGTTGAGCAGCAAAATGCCTTGCGACGACCACGACGACAGGTCCCCATCCGCCCGGGGCGGGATACCCAGATCAGCCTGCAGCTCTTTGTAGATATTCACCAGCGACCTTGGCGCCGCCACCCCAGGCTGGGTGGAAAACGCGAGCCCCATCGGGTGTCCTGGGGTCGGATACGGGTCTTGGCCCAGGATGAGGACCCGGACATCGTCGAACGGATCCGCAAAAGCCCGCAAAATATCGTGGCCACGCGGCAGGTAGTCGTCCTCTGTGCGCAAAAAGTGCCCCATTGCGTGGATGCGGTCTTCTACCGGAGCGAGCGGTTCCTGCCAAGATTCGTGCACGGGCAACATTTAGAAACTCTCCCATCCGGCGGTCAATTCTGGGGCCTCGCCGTCGATGCGCACCCCGGGCTTGCGGGTGACTGCGCCAATCGAACGGAACCCAACCGGTGCGGACCCATCGATCGTGCCGATGAGGGTGTGGTCCTCCCCACCTGTGAGCACCCACTCCCACGGGTCGACGCCAAGGAGTACGCCCGCAGCCTGCAAGGTCGCATCCGGGCGCAGCGCCACCTTTGACAGTTCGATGCCTACCGAAGATGCCTTTGCCAGCGTCGTCACATCCCGGATGAGCCCATCCGAGTTGTCCGTCATCGCGGTCGCGCCTGCCGCGCGCGCCACCACGCCACGCCCCGGGGTAAGCACCGGGGCCTGATGCGCCTTCACAAGCACCTCGAGCTCCTCCGGCACATCAATCCCGGACTGCAGCAGCGCGAATCCTGCGGCTGAATAACCGATATTGCCGTGCGCGACCACTCGCTGACCGGGGCGTGCCGCGTCTAGCGTCAGCGGCGGACGATTACCACCAAGCGAGCCGATTGCGGTTACGGAGACCACAAGTTCTTGCCCGTCGGTCAGATCCCCGCCGACGAGTTCACAGCCATACTCCCCTGCCATATCCCCAATGCCGCGGGCGATCTCTTCGACCCATGCTGCCGGCGCATCGCGGGAGACAGACACCCCCATCAGTGCTGCAATCGGGCGCGCGCCCATTGCCTCGATATCCGCGAAGTTCTGCACCGTCGCCTTGCGGCCCAAAAGGTACGGGGTTGTGGTCGCACGAGTGAAGTGATGGCCTTCCACCAACATGTCGGTGCCGGCGACGACTCTCGAGTTTGGCACTGAGGGGGTAAGTACCGCTGCGTCGTCGCCGTTGAGGGCAGACGGTGCGGCAGCGCGAATCGCGGCGATAACCGCTCGCTCGCCGACCTGCGCAAGCGTCGGACCATCAGTGGGAAATCCGGTGGTGATCACGGGTTGGGCAGCCCTTTCGTTAGACTATTTCGCCATGGCAACCACGGCGCACGAACCACAGGTTAATCGCACAACAATTTTGGTCAGTCTTGGCCTCGCAGTCCTTCTCGTCCTCGGAGCCGTTATTGGCGCTCGTGTGTTCTTCCAACGTGTGGCGCTGCAGCCGGTCGCGATGGCTGATCTTCCTGCCCCGATGGCCGATAGCCCGGAGTGCGCATCGCTTATCGACGCCCTCCCCGACCGGTTCGCCGGCCTTCCCCGTGCCGAACTCGCAGAACCGGCACCACAAGGCGCCGCCGCCTGGCGCAAGTCCACCGATGACCGCGTCACCCTGCGCTGCGGTGTAGACATGCCGGCGCAGTACACGGACTACGCCGTCACTGAAACTCTCGGCAATGCAACGTGGATGCGTATCGACGACCTCACGCCCCAGTCCAACCTGGCCACCTGGTACACCGTGAACCGCTCCCCTGTGATCGCCGTGACCGGTGATGCGCAGGTACTCCACGACTCAAAGAAGTCCCTCGGACGGCTGGGCGCCGATGGGCTGCCATCGAAGGATCAGCCCCACAACCCCGCGCCTTTGTCCGCGTTGGAAGGCGCAGATGCATCGAAGTGCGACGCGCTGCTCCAGGCCGCACCGGATGCTATCGCCGAGGGCTACACCCGGACAGAGCCTGCGTCCGAAAACACCGTCGCATGGCGTGCCGAGGGACGTGATCCGATCGTTCTGCGCTGCGGTGTCGCCCCATCGCCGAATTACGCACCGGGTGCGCAACTTGCTCAGGTCAATGACATTCCGTGGTTCGAGGATGTGCTGTTGGCAAACGGCACCACGGCATCGACGTGGTACGCATTGGGGCGCGACAGCGGTATCGCCGTCTCTTTGCCGCAGGCGGAGAGCAACGAGGCGATTACGAACCTGACTGAACTGATCGCCGAGCACACCGCTGCGCTTTAACGCTGCGCCTTAACGCTGTGCTTTAACGCTGTGCTTTAACGCAGCGCGGTCCGCACCAGCGTGTCCAGCAGTTCCGGGTAGTCCACTCCGGTGGCTGCCCACACCTGCGGGTACATCGAAATCGCGGTGAATCCAGGCATGGTGTTGACCTCGTTGAGCACCGGGCCGTCCTTGGTGACGAAGAAGTCCACACGTGCGAGCGACTTACAGTTCAACGCCTTGAAACACGTCACCGCCATGTCTTGAAGCTGCGCGGTTGTTGCCTCGTCGAACGGTGCCGGAATCGTTGCCGTAACGCCCTCTTCGAGGTATTTCGTTTCAAACCCGTAGAAGCCTTCTTCGGAGTCTTCGGTGCCGTTGAGCTTCGCTGGCAGGGATGCCGCAATGGTCCCGTCGGGCCGTTCGAGGACTCCCACCTCAACCTCGTCGCCGACAAGTTCCGCTTCCACAATCACCTTGGAATCGGATTCGTGCGCAAGGTCGTACGCCGCCGGGAAGTCGTCCCAGGAGCTCACTTTGGACACACCGATCGATGACCCACCGTTGGCGGGTTTTACGAACACTGGTAGACCGAGGTAGTCACGCTCGTCGTCGTCAAGCACTGCCCGACCGTCGAGGATCACTTCCCTGGTGATCGCAATGTTTTCAGCCGCGACGAGCTTCTTCGTGTACTCCTTGTCCATGCCACAGGCGGATGCAAGCACCCCTGGGCCGACGTACGGGACACCAGCAAGTTCGAGCAGTCCTTGCACTGTGCCGTCTTCGCCGTATTTGCCGTGCAGCACCGGGAAGACAACATCGACGCAAGCGATACTTTCGCCGGTTGCGACGTCGAAAACCTGCCCCTTGCGCGTCGGGTTGATGGAGAGTGCAACTTCGCGGCCAGCGGGCACCTCAGGCAGCGCGACGCCGTTTACTGGGTCTGTTGTGCCTTCAACCCATACGCCGTCACGGGTGATACCGATGGGAAACACCTCGTAGTCAGCCGGCATGTGTTGCATCACCGACGCTGCGGAAATGCAGGAAATGGAGTGCTCGGTGGACATGCCACCATAAAGAACTGCTACGCGAATCACGCTGACCAATCTACCGCGTAGCCATGGCGCAGTTTTACTCTGCCTTCTTGCTGCGCCCCATCAGTGTCGCGATCGTGTCCGCAACTTTGAAGTTGTCGTGGCAAATAGCAAACACTGCCTGGGTAATCGGCATCTCCACGCCATGCTTTTCGGCGAGCTGGAAAATGCTTCTCGACGACACCACCCCCTCCGCAACCTGGCCCTTCGTCGCAGCCTTCGCCTCTTCCATCGTCGCACCTTGCCCCAAAGCGGAGCCAAATGTGCGGTTACGCGACAGCGGCGAAGCACACGTGGCCACGAGGTCTCCCATACCGGCAAGACCTGCAAACGTGCGGGGATCCGCGCCGAGCGCGTTGCCCAGACGAGTGGTCTCTGCAAGGCCACGGGTGATCAGGGATGCCAGGGTGTTGTCACCAAGGCCCTGTCCCGCGGCCATGCCACAAGCAAGCGCGATGACGTTCTTCGTCGCGCCGCCGATTTCGCAGCCCACAACATCGGTGTTGGTGTACGGCCTCAAATAGTTAGTCGCACACGCGGCTTGGACGAGTTTTGCGCGGTTCTCGTCGGCGCATGCAATCACGGTGGCGGCAGGTTGTTCGAGCGCAATCTCGCGCGACAGGTTGGGCCCGCTGAGCACTGCAATCCGGTTCGGGTCCGCTCCGGTGACCTCTGCAATAACTTCACTCATGCGCAGATGCGTTCCTGTTTCCACGCCCTTTGAGATGGACAGCATCGTCGCATCAGCCGGGATCATGGGTGCCCAACGCGCGACGTTTTCCCGCATGGTCTGGCTGGGTACGCCAAAGACGACGATGGTCGCGTCTTGCAGCGCGTATTGCTCGTTCGAGGTGGCTTCGATCGCATCCGGGAGTGTGATGCCGGGAAGGTACTCCGGGTTTTCCCGCGTGGTCTGAATGGTGCGGGCAAGGTTGTCCCGACGCGCCCACAGCGTGACCCTGTTGCCGGCGTCCGCGAACACCTTCGCCAGGGTTGTACCCCAGGAGCCTGCCCCCAGTACCGCAACGTTGACCATATTTTTCTGAATCCTCCCAGCCGATTGTTCCGGTTTAACCTACCACCGGCCGTGGCGCGTGGCGTGTCCGGCGTGAGTGGGTTACTTGGGACACAATGGAGGACATGCCTACTCACGCATCCAAGACACCAGGAAACAGCGGGAAGCTCTCCGAGCAAGATAAGGACGCCTTGGGTGAGAAGTTTCTCACTGGCAGGCTTCAGGCTATTCCGTTAAAGCCGCAGAAGGAGTTCGAGCGCACCACGCTTGCTGCGGGTGCGGTGCTGTGGCGCGGTGACGTTAAGCAACCCGACACCATTGAGGTTGCGTGTATTCACCGTCCTCATTACGACGACTGGTCGCTGGCCAAGGGCAAGGTCGACCCTGATGAGTCGCTTGTACAAACCGCAGTACGTGAAATCAAGGAGGAAACAGGCTACGACGTTCGCCTGGGCAAGTTGCTGGGCAAGACGGTCTACCCGGTAAAGAAGACCACCAAGGTGGTCTATTACTGGACCGGCGAGGTCGTCGGTGGCGAGTTCGTACCCAACAACGAGGTCGACGAGATCCGCTGGCTGCCACTCAATGAAGCGCTTGAGTTGATGACGTACGACCTCGACCGCGAGGTGCTCCAGAAGGCCCAGAAGCGCTTTAACACGCCCGCAGATACACGCATCCTCTATGTCCGACATGCCCGCGCCCACGACCGCAACAAATGGTCCGGCGACGACAACTTGCGTCCTCTGGATAAGAAGGGCCGCCGCCAATCCGAGATGCTCGTTCCCCTGCTCAGTGCGTTCGCGCCGGAACGTATTTACTCGGCGGTTCCGGAGCGCTGCCAGCACACGGTTGCGCCGCTGGCGGATGAGATGGGGTGTGAGGTTGTCGTCGATAAGCAGTTTGGCGACGATGCCTGGATCGCCGACATGGTTGGCGCCAAGCACGCATTCAAGGACGTGATTGAGGCCGGCGGAACCAGCGTGGTGTGCGCGCAAGGTGGGATCATCCCCGGCATAATCGCGTGGCTCTCGGCGCAAGGGACACTGCCTATCGACGAAGAAATCCGCGCGAAGAAAGCCTCCGTATGGGTGCTGACGTTCCACGACGGCAAGCTCATCGGCGCGGACTACATCCCCTCCCCACTTCCAGTTCTGTAACCCCACCACGACGAAAGGCCCACACCATGGCAGCTCCTACCGCCATTTCCCAAGACCGCATCGCGGCCACCCTGAAATCAATGGGGGTGCAGTACTTCCGAGAAGACAGCGGCGAGGTTCGCACCGCATTTCCCAGCCTGATGGTGTTCTTCGAGGTAGCCGAGGGTGGTTTCAAGGCCACCGCACGCTGGCTCGGCATCATTGAGGGCGACGATATTGAGACGCTGCGTCTGCGCTGCAACGAGATCAACCGGACGATGCCCCTCGTGCGCGTACACCCGGTACGTCGTGAGGACGATGCCGTCGTGCTGATCGACGCGCCGTTCTTCTCCAACGAAGGCTTCACCGACGAGCAGGTGCGTGCAATGTTGGACTACTACTTCTCCGCAATCCATCACGTGGTGAACCTGCTGCGCGAGGCCTTGCCAGATACCAGCGAGCTCTTGTCGACGAGCGGCCCGAAAACCTTCACCACCGAAGCAAACACCGAAGCCAACGCCGAAGCTAACCAGGAGGACTAGGACATGACTTCTGCAACCAGCAACCTCAGCATCGATCGTGTCATCGCCTTGTTTGACAAGGAAGGCTGGAAGTACGAAAAGGCACCGCTTGGCCCTGCGCTGCGCACCGGGTTTTCCGGTATCGGGCTGGAGATCAACATGATCGAGCCGAATCTCAACGTGCTGACCACCGTCGCTGTGGATTCGGTGAAGGCCGAGCAGTTCAACGAGGTGCTCGAGTGGGTGGAGCGCTACAACATTGAGAAGGCTTACCCCACCGTAACCGCAGTGAAGGACGAACAGCGCGGCATCACCGCGCTTGCCGTGACCTACTCTCTGCCGGGTTATTGGGAGCGCAGCGACCAGCAGTTTTCCGACGAGATCAAGACCGGTATCCAGGGCGTCGTTGTCGCTGCGCGTGAGTTCCTGGAGGCGTTCGCCCCGGGCGTCGTCGACCAGTTGGGCAAATAACCAGCCCGAGGGCGCTATCGCCGTCCGGGGCCTAACCCGCGACGGACGGCTTGAACGCTGGACGGGTTGCTTCGAATCGTTCGATAGCGGGCTCGTCGCGAAGCGTCAGCCCAATATCGTCGAGGCCTTCCATGAGCCGCCAGCGGGTGTAATCGTCGATCTCGAAGGTAAAGGTGTTGCCACCGACGGTGACGGTGCAGTCTTCGAGCGAGACGATCGCCTCATCACCAGGGTGCTGCTCGAGGTGCTTCCAGATCAGCTCGATATCGGAGTGGCTCATGATGCCTGCGAGCAGGCCAGCTTTGCCGGCATTTCCGCGGAAGATATCCGCGAATCGGGGGCTGAACACGGCGCGGAAGCCGTAGTCCATGAGCGCCCAGACGGCATGTTCACGCGAGGAGCCGGTGCCAAAGTCCTCGCCGGCAAATAGCACGGAGCCGTCTTTGAACGCGTCCTGATTGAGGACGAATGTGGCTTCGTTTTCACGCCAGTTAGAAAATAGGCCGTCCTCGAAACCAGTGCGGGTCACGCGCTTAAGGTAGCGCGCGGGGATGATCTGGTCGGTGTCGACGTTGGTGCGGGTCAGCGGAACGCCGACGCCGGTGTGAGTGGTGAACTTTTCCATGATCGGGCCCCTTTACAGATCTGCCGGGCTTGCGAGGTGGCCGGTCACCGCAGTTGCTGCTGCAACCAGCGGGGATACGAGGTGGGTACGGCCACCCGGGCCTTGGCGGCCCTCGAAATTGCGGTTGCTTGTGGAGGCACTGCGCTCCCCCGGTCGCAACTGGTCTGGGTTCATGCCGAGGCACATGGAGCAGCCCGCGGTGCGCCATTCTGCGCCGAACTCTGTGAAGATCGCGTCGAGGCCTTCTTCTTCGGCCTGCTGCTTCACAAGTGTGGAGCTCGGCACGACGAGCATGCGTGTGCCTTCGGCGATGCGACGGCCCTTGACAACGTCGGCGGCTGCACGCAGATCCTCGATGCGCGCGTTGGTGCAGGAACCGAGGAAGACCGTATCGATGGTGATGTCGCGCAGCGGCATGCCCGGGGTCAAGCCCATGTATTCGATGGCCTTCGCAGCAGATGCCTTCGTGTTGTCGTCGGTGAAGTCCTCCGGGTCGGGCACGTTTTCGCCGAGCGGCAGACCCTGGCCCGGGTTGGTACCCCAGGTGACAAACGGTGTCAGTGCTGCACCGTCGATTTCCACGACGGTATCGAACTTTGCGCCTTCGTCGGTCGGCAGCGTCTTCCAGTACTCCACGGCTGCATCCCAGTCCTCGCCCTTCGGCGCGTACTCGCGGCCTTCGACGTAGTCGAACGTGGTCTGGTCCGGCGCGACCATACCGGCTCGTGCCCCTGCCTCGATAGACATGTTGCACAACGTCATGCGTGCTTCCATGGACATCTTCTCGATGGCTTCGCCACGGTATTCAATGATGTGGCCTTGTCCACCGCCGGTGCCGATCTTCGCGATGATCGCCAAGATCAGGTCCTTGGCCGTCACGCCTTCCTGCAGTTCGCCAGTAACCTCGATTGCCATCGTCTTAAACGGTTTCAGTGGCAGCGTCTGGGTGGCCATAACGTGCTCGACTTCGCTGGTACCGATACCCATCGCGATCGAGCCGAACGCGCCATGCGTCGAGGTGTGCGAGTCGCCGCAGACAATGGTCATTCCGGGCTGTGTAATGCCCAGCTGCGGGCCGACGGTGTGCACGATGCCCTGTTGGATATCGCCCATCGGGTGCAGCTTCACACCAAACTCGGCGCAGTTGTCGCGCAGGGTGGCTACCTGGGTGCGCGAGGTAGGCTCGGTGATCTCGATGAGGTCACCGCTGGTAATACCCGTGGTGGGCACGTTGTGGTCCTCCGTTGCCAAATGCAACTCGGGGTGGCGCATGGTGCGTCCGTTCATCCGCAGACCGTCAAACGCCTGCGGCGAGGTCACTTCGTGCAGCAGTTGAAAGTCGATGAAGATGAGGTCAGGCTCGCCGTTTTCCCCCTTCGTTACCACGTGGTCGCGCCATACTTTCTCCGCTAATGTCAACGGTGGCTGAGTCATCCGGTCCTCCTTCATACGGGCTCCCGACATCCCACACTATGAGATGCTAGGATTCGAACTGTGAGACAGTATAACGAAGGTTCCGGGATTAAAGTCCTCGACCGCGCAGTTGCCATCACACGCTCGGTTGGTGCGGGTGATAAAACACTCGCAGAACTTAGCGACGACACCGGCCTGCCACGCGCAACCGCCCACCGCATTGCCACTGCGCTGGAACTGCACCATGTGCTTTCCCGCAACGAACACGGCGAATGGACACTCGGCCCAGCACTGACCGGTCTTGCCACGGGGCTTCCCTCCGCGCTGCTTCCGGCAGCCGCGCCGGTTATGCGAGACCTGGTTGCACAGACCGGGGAATCCGCACAGCTTTACCAACTGACGGGATCGACCCGCACCTGCATCGCTGCCGAAGAACCGGAAAGCGGACTGCACAACGTGGTGCCGGTTGGCTCCAGGCTCACACTATCGGCCGGTTCTGCGGCCCGCGTGTTTGCCGCCCACTGCCCGATCGACTCCCCGTTTGATGCAGCGGACCTCGAACAGGTACGCAAGGTCGGCTACGCCGAGTCTGTCTCCGAGCGCGAGGTTGGCCTGGCGAGCGTGTCCACCCCGGTGTTCCAGCCCGACGGCACCTTAGTCGCGGTCCTGTCTGTGTCGGGTCCCGCCGAGCGCTTGAAGCCCTCCCCCGGCGCAACATGCGGCGAGGCGCTCAAGGACGCCACCGCTCGGCTGAGCGCCGAGCTCTAGCCGAGCTCTAGCCGAGCTCCAGCCTGGCACTGGGGGTGCCAACGGGCGTCAGCGAACGTCGATGTCGTCCAAGCGCCCCGCAGACCACACCGCGGGGGAAGCGGGTCTTCCGCCGCAGGATCAGTTCGTCCTCGATGCAGTAGGCGCCGACCAAGAACGCCTCGATCTCCTCACTCGGCGGAGTCCGTTTGACCAGGTAGGGGTCGATGAGGAAGTTATCCGAGGTCGTGCAGCACCGGGTGCGGTTCATGGCTAGGCCCACCAAGGGCACGCCGTCGGAACGGGTCTTGGTGAAGGCGACTTCGGCAAGGGTTAGCCCGCAGCCGTCGACAAGCGAGCGCCCCGGCTCAAGATACAGACGCAACCCGCGCTCGCGCAGCGCCTCTGCGACGCCGCCGGAGAGTACCTCGGTGAGCCACGCGCCGCGCGTCGGCTCCTGCCAGTCCCGGGCCGAGCACGCCGCGCTCGAGAGCGTCGGCGACGAGGGCGCGGGCTGAGCGGTCCTGCCGCCGGGGTTGAAGGATTCGAGTTTGGCTCAGTTTCCCCCAAACGCTCCATTTGAGGGTACGCTCGCCACGTGAGAAAGAGCGGGCAGATTCTTGGACGGGACATTCGTCGCCTGCTGCGCGTTCCCCGGGCCTTCATCATCATCGTCGGCGTGCTTATCATCCCCGCGCTCTACGCGTGGTTCAACATCAACGCCTTCTGGGACCCCTACGCCCACACCCAGAACATCCGCATCGCGGTGGTCAACAACGACCGGGGCGCCTCCGCCGAGCGCGTCGGCGAGGTCGACGTCGGCGAGCAGATCACCGAGCAGCTCAAGGGCAACGACAAGATCGGGTGGGTGTTCCTCCCCGAGGACGAGGCCCGCGACGGGCTCATGCGTGGCGACTACTACGCCATGTTCCTCATCCCGCCCGAGTTCAGCGAGGACCTGCTGAGCCTGGTCAGCGGCACCTACACGCAGCCGGTGCTGGAGTACTACGTCAACGAGAAGAGCAACGGCGTCGCCCCCTCGATCACCGACGCCGGCGCACACGCCGTCGACACGGCCGTGTCCGAGGCCTTCAAGAAGAAGGTCGGCGAGGCCGCCGCGACCGAGCTGCGCAACAAGGGGATCGCGACGCGCGAGGACGCCGAGAAGGTCCGAGGCAAGGCCTCCGGGAGCTTCGGCCAGATCGCCGCCGACCTCGACGCCGCCCAGGGGCGGGTGGCCACGATGAAGCAGAGCATCAGCGGGGCGCGCCCGGTCGTCACCGAGCTGAACACCCTCGTCGGCTCCGTCGACGACACCCTCGGGTCCGTGGACTCCTCCCTCGGCGAGGCCGAGGGGATCATCGCCGAGCTGCAGAAGTCCTCCGCCGGTTTCAGCGCCGACACGTCGGCCGCGCTCGTCGAGTCCACCAACGCGCTCAGCCTCGGCGCCGCCTCCGCCAACGCCTCCATCGCGGAGGCGACGGGCCAGCTCGGCACCGCCCAAGGGCGAGTGCGCTCCGCCGTCGGCGAGGTCGACGGCGTGGTCAAGCAGGGCGAATCCGCCGCCGCGCAGCTGCGCGCCATGTCGGCCGGGGCCGCCCTATCGCCCGGGGTCCGCGCTCAGCTCGACGCCGCGGCCAGCGCGCTGGAGGAGCGTACCGTCGCCTCCCGCGCCGTCCTCGACGGCCTGAACAACGTGGACCGCCGCACGGGCGCTGCGTTGGCGTCAATAGGCGAGCTCGGCGACTCCCTCGAGGCCGCGACCGCCGACTCCAACGCCGCAGCGCGCGCCGCAAGCACGCAGCTCGGCGAGTCCGTGCCCGCGATCAACGCCTCGCTCGCGCAGGCCTCCGGCAGCGTCGCCTCCGTGCGCGGCGCGCTGAACAGCCAGCGTGCCCTGCGCGAGGAAACGACCTCGCTGCTCGCCGGGGTGGACAACCAGCTCGCGGCCAGCCTCGGCATCCTCGACGAGGTCTCGGGCAACCTCGGCACGCTTGCCGACGGCGCCCGCGCCGCCCAGTCCGACATCAACGCCCTCCTGGCCACCTCCGACTCGAAGGCCCTCAACACTGTCACGAACCTCAACTCCGCGAAGATCGGCGAGTACATCTCCTCGCCCGTCACCGTCGAGCAGCAGGCCGTCTTCCCCACGGAGAACTACGGCAGCTCCATGGCCTCCTTCTTCACCAACCTGGCCCTGTGGATCGGCGCGTTCGTGCTGACGATCATCTTCCGCGTCGAGGTCGACACCGAGGGCTTTCGCCGCCTCACCGTCGGCCAGGCCTACCTCGGCCGCTTCCTCCTCTTCGCCACGCTCTCGGTGCTCCAGGCCGTCGTGGTGACGCTCGGCAACGTGGCATTTGGGGTGCAGATACAGTCCGTCACGGCCTTTCTCGCCACCGCAATCGTCATCGGGGTCGCCTACACAGGGATCATCTACTCCATCGTCTCCGCGCTCGGCCACATTGGCCGCGGCATCGCCGTCTTCCTCGTCGTCATCCAGATCCCGGGCGCGTCGGGCCTCTACCCCATCGAGCTCATGCCCGACTTCTTCCGCCGCATCTACCCCTTCCTCCCCTTCCGCTACGGCATCGACGCGATGCGCGAGACCATCGCCGGGTTCTACGGTCATCACTACCTCCGCTTTTTGGCGGCGCTTCTCGCCATGTCCGCCGCAGCCTTCGCCCTGGGGTGGCTGTTCCGACTCACCTCCTCGCACGCCAACCTCCTGTTCAACCGCCAGCTCGCGCGCACGAACCTCATCACCAACGAGAAGGTGGAGGTCATGGGCTCGCCCTACCGCGCGTCCGACATCATGGCCGCCCTGTCGGACCGGGATGAGTTCCGCGGTGGCGTCGAGAAGCGGGCGCGGATGCTGCGGGAGAACTACCGCACCCTCATCTTCGGCGGGATCGGCGCGGGCGTTGTCGGCATCGCCATCATCACCCTGCTCACCATGCTCCTGCCCACCGACAAGACGATCATGCTGGCCATCGTCGTCACCTGGTCACTGCTGGTCGTCCTCTACCTCGGCGCGGTGGAGTACTTCACGCAGAGCCTCGTCGACGCCGAACAGGTCTCGCGCCTCGGCGAGGCCGAGCTGCGCGACGCCGTGATCCACCGCCACGACTCCGCCGGCACCAGCGTCACCATCGGGCCCGCGGATGCCGAAAGCGAGGACACCAAGTGAGTACCGTCTTCTCCATCGCCTACAACGACCTGCGCCGGCTCTACACCAACGTCATGGCGGGCATTGTCATGGTCGGCCTGATCGCCATCCCCTGCCTCTTCGCCTGGTTCAACGTGCTGGCCACGTGGGACCCATTCGGCAACACCGAGCGCCTCGAGGTGGCGGTGGCCAACACCGACCGCGGCCACACGAGCGATCTCACCCCGCTGTCCGTCAACGTCGGCGACATGGTCCTCTCCCAGCTCTACCGCGACGACTCTATGGACTGGGTCATCACCGATGCCGACAACGCCATCGAGGGCGCGAAGTCCGGTGAGTACTACGCCGCCATCGTCTTGCCGCCCACGCTGAGCGACGACATGTTCACCTTCTACGCCGGAAACGCCGAACCCAGCCGCATCGACCTTTACGTCAACGAGAAGAAGAACCCCATCTCCCCGGTGCTCATCTCCAGCGGCGCGCAGGGCGTCAGCGCCCAGATCAGCGCGTCGTTTACTAGAGTCCTCGCCGAGGTGTCCTTCGGGTTGATCGAGACGACCTCGGACTTCTTCAACGAGGCGGAAACCAAGCAGGCACTCGACTCCATCGAGACGCGCACCGCCAGCGCCCGCGACCAGCTGCTCTCCAGCGCCAGCACCGTGGACGCGCTCGCCTCGCTCACTGAGTCGAGCGTGCCGCTCGTCGACAGCGCCGAGCGGATCTCCGGGGCGCTGGGCGACTCCCTCGGGCAGGTCCGCCCCGTCGACCTCGGAGCCACCGGGGCGGGCCTCGGCGGAGGCGGCGCAGCGCTTGCGGCGGCGCTGGGGGCAACGTCGGAAAGCTTTGCCGCCATAAGCGACCGCGTCGACCAGCTGATGGCGGACTCCTCCGCCACCTCCCAGGCGACCGCCGCGAGCCTGACGGACATCGCCGCGCGCATCGATGTCCAGGTGAAGCAGTACACGGCCCTGCGCGACACCATCAACGGCCAAGTCGCCCCGGTGCTTCCCCCCGACGCCCAACCGGCGGTGCGCGCGGTGGTCGGCGACCTCAACGACGCTATCGCCCGCCAGACGGCCGTGCGCGACCGACTCAACGACGCCGCCGCGCGCCTCACCGCCGGGCAGGGCGGCCGGGACGGGAAGAACGCGGACCGGCAGGAGATCAAGGACTCGATCGCCCGGGCCCGCGAGGCGATGGACTCGGCCAAGAATTCCTACGACACCGGGATCCGCCCGCGCCTCGAGGCGCTGTCGGGCTCGCTAGACAACGTCCGGGCGAACGTCGACAAGGCCCGCTCGGACATGGACGGCGTCTCCTCTGCCCTGGCCAATCGGCCCGGCTCGCTGCGCGACACCCTCGCAGCCTCCGGTGCGAACCTGCGCGACACGGCGGAATCTCTGCGCGCCAGCGCGGCGAGGATGCAGGAGGCGCAGCGGTCGATCGCGCAGTCGCGCTCGAGCGGGGACCTGACGAAGCTGGCCGACCTCGTCTCCAGCCACCCGGAGGAGCTCGCCGACGCCCTCGTCGACCCAGTCAAGGTGGAGCGCAAGGAGGTCTTCCCCCGCGTCAGCTTCGGCGCCGGCATGGCCCCGCTCTACACGGTCCTCGCCCTGTGGGTAGGCGCCCTGTTGACGTCAGTGGCCGTGCGCACGGACGACCGCTCCATCGAACAGAACGTGGTCGATCCCGGCCGCGTCACCGCGGGCCAGAAGTACTTCGGCCGCTACCTGACGTTCGTGACCACCGGCCTGGCCCAATCCACGCTCCTCATGGCGGGCCTCATCGTCTACGTGGGCATCGAGCCCGCGCACCCCTTCCTCCTCTTCATGGCGGGGTGGGTCTCGAGCCTGGTCTTCCACCTGATCTGCTACACGCTGGTGCTCTCCCTGAGCAACGCCGGCAAGGCCGTGGGCGTGCTCATCCTGGTGCTCCAGGTCTCGGCGGCGGGCGGCGCCTACCCGCTGCAGCTGCTGCCGGGCTGGACGCAGGCGATCAGCCCCTGGCTGCCCGCGACCTACTCGATCCGCGCTATGCGCGCCGCGGTCTTCGGCACCTACGGCTGGGACTTCTGGCGAGACCTCGGCATCCTCGTCCTCTTCGCACTGCCCTTCCTCCTCCTCGGCCTCTGGCTGCGCCACCGGCTGCACCACGCGATCAGCCGCATGGACGAGGCGGTCGCCCAGACCAAGGTGATGATGTCCTAGCCGCGCCTACAGGTCGATGGTGCCGCGCACGCGGGCGGGGACCGCCCACCCAGATGTCGCGGCCGTCGTCGATAAGCAGATTATGCTTCGACGAACCCCTCGCCGATGCGCCACTGGCGCTTCTCGCCCAAGCTGACGGAAGCGTCCGGGTCCTCCACGTCCGAGACGCGGTAGTAGAGCATGTCCACGTAGTCGTAGTGGATGCTGGCCACGCCGTAGCCGTGTGCGTCAAAATCGATATGGCTGACCCACGGGTTGGCATCCCGAATCGTCTGCTCCACCAGCAACGACGTGGAGTTGTCCTCCTTGTGGTACGTGCCGAACGCGGTGGTCAGGATCTCGTCCACGTTAGGCGCGGAGATTGAGGTGGTGACCATCTCGCAGCCGATCTCGCCGAAGCCGGACGGTGAGGCGATCGAGTTCGCCCACTCCGAGTGAATATCGCCGGTGAGGAACAGTGCGTTCGATTCCTGCTCGTCCAACATGGTGAGCAGGCGGTCGCGCTCCGCGGCGTAGCCGTCCCACTGATCCGAATTCACCGCGATGCCCGTCGCGCGCTCCTTCATATAACCTGCAGCGATGTTGGCCTTCTCGTTGTCCGGGATGGTGGCAAATCGCATCGGCGAGACCATCACCGAGTTGCCCAGCACATCCCAGCGTGCGGTGGACTGTTGGAGTTGTTCTGCCACCCAGGCAAACTGCTCGTCGCCAAGCATTGTGCGCTCATCGTTGGCAAAGTTGTCGCTGGTGGTTTCCTCGTCGCGGAAGGTGCGCAGATCCATCATGGTCAGCTGCGCGAGGTTGCCAAACTGGAAGCTGCGGTAGATGCCTGGAGCCTCAATGAGCGCACTGCGACGCACCGGGAGCCATTCGTAGTACGCCTGCATCGCCGCTGCTTCGCGCTGCGCCCACTTCCCTTCAACCCGGCCGTCCGTGTGGTTTTCGGCTCCTTCGCGCCAGCTGTTGTTCGCCGACTCGTGGTCATCCCACACCACAATCCAAGGGCACGCCGCATGGGCCGCCTGCAGGTTCAAGTCGGTGCGGTAGCGGCCGTAACGTTGGCGGTAATCCTCCAACGTGGTGATTTCCCACTCCGGATGGTGCATCCTGGCAACGCCACTCTTGCCTACGTATTCGCCGGTTGGATACTCATAGATATAATCGCCGAGGAACACCACGTGGTCGATTTCGCCCGCGCGCGCACGCTGGGCCATGTCAGCGTAGGCGCTAAAGAATCCGGACTCCCAGTTCGCGCAGGAAGCGATTGCGAGATTCAGCGTATCGACGTCAGCGTCCTTTGCAGGAGCCGTCAACGTACGCCCGATTGGCGAGGAAGCACCGGCGTACTCACCGGATTTCACGATGAAACGGTAGAAGTACTCCGTATCTGGATCGAGCCCGTCCGGATCGACGTGCACCGTGTGGTCGGATTCCGCACTCGCCGTCGCGCTTCCTGTCTTTGGGTGAGTGAAGTCTTCATTGGTGTCGATCTGCCATTCCAGCTCGATATCGTCGCCAAGACCTGAGCCCGGCAACGCCTCGCGCGAGGGCGTCACACGAGTCCACAGCACCACGCGATCTGGCAGCGGATCTCCGGAAGCAACCCCGTGCAAAAACGGCAAGCCCCACTGATCCGCCGGCGTTGGCACCTCGGGAGTGGAGACTGTGCTGCGGCGGGCAGCAACGGCACCACCTGTGCCTAGGGCTGCGGCGGCGACAGTCGCAGCGACGGTTTGGAGAAATATACGGCGATTGACACGGGATTTCGAGCTCATGCCGCTCACTTTCAACCAGCTCACAGACTCATGCAACGAGGAACCCGCCAAGTTTCCAAAAGTTCACCCACACTTCACTGAGGTGACGATCCGCTAGTAACCCGCTGTTAAAACAACGTGACTTGTGTGGGTGGACATGACTGTTTCGCTTTCCCGTGCCCCTCGTTCCCTCCGCCGCGGCGCAATCTCCGCGGCCGTTGTCGTATCGCTGTTTGGCTCTGCCACGACGGCCGTCGCTGCAGATGCCCCTGAAGGTGCAATCAACACCCGCATCAGCCGCATCGTCCTCGGCATCGGATCCGACGCAACGGAAGCGAACTTGGCCTGGCAGTCGAAGACCAACGAAACACAGTTCCTGGAGTACTGGCCGACTGCTGATCCAACCAACATCACGCGCGTGGAATCACCCCGTGGCCCGTACAACTCGGCTGTCTTCTACCCGCACGAAGCGACGATGACCGGCCTCGAGCCTGACACGGAGTACGCCTACCGGGTTGGAAGCGATCGTCGTGGCTATAGCGAGCAGCGCACCTTTACCACCGGCACTGACGGGGATTCCTGGAGCTTCCTCGCCATGGCCGATGCGCAAATCGGCGTAGATACGAAGATCGCCGAGCAGTCCGCCGCATGGAACAAAGCGGTCAATACCGCAACCGGTGAACACCCCGACTCCGCGTTCATCATGCACCTGGGCGACCAAGTTGAGGGCTGGGGTGCCCCGGTCAAACAGCTTGAGGCATTCACCGCGCCAGAGAAACTCCAGGAGTACCGCCTTGCCGTACTGAAGGGCAATCACGAGACATACACGCTCGACCGTCACTTCCAGGACACGTACTTCCTGCCCAACGAAGTTGATGACACCGCGAACTACTTCTTCAACTACAACAACGTCTTGTTCATCGGGTTGGACGGCAATCGCGCATCCAAGGCCGACATCGACGTCCACGCGAAGTTTGTCAACGAAACGATTGCCGCACATGGTGGCGACGCCGACTGGGTGATCGTCGGTATCCACCACGCACCGTTCTCCCAGGGCACGCACTACACCGACAAGGATGTCGTCGAACTACGCAACTCCTTGACCCCGAAGTTGTCCGAAGCCGGTGTGGACCTGGTGCTCAGCGGCCACGACCACATCTACACGCGCACGCATCTGATGAACGGTGTCGACCCTGTTATCCCCGCTGGCGCATCGAAGTCCGGCGACATTCTTATTCCGGAAGACAACGAGGTCCTCTACGTCACCTCCACCACGGCAACGGGTGGCAAGTACTACGACTTCCAGGACGAAAACGGCACAACCCACCCGAATGTCCGTGAAGAAAATGTTACTGACCTGGCGCACAAGTCCACCGCACGCTGGCGCCAAGACTACAACCCGGACTACACCAGCATCGATGTCTCGTCGGACTCGCTGAAGCTCACGACGTACAACATCAACACCCCGTACGTGGTGGATCAGGTCACCCTGCTGAAGAAGGATGCCGCGCAGGAGGACGCCCCGCAGGAAGAAGCACCGACGACGACTGAAAAACCAAGCGCGACCACGACGAGCGCCGCGAAGCCGACCACGCTCACTTCGGTGTCCACGGTGACGTTGACGGAAACTTCGACGATTACGTCCCCATCTCCCACCGTTGTGGAAACCACCAAGGTTGTCCCCACGACGGTGAAGCAAACCGTCACGCCCACCACAGAGAAATCCGGCGCCGATACCGGGACAACTCCGTCCGAGAACGACGCCAACAACGGCCCTCACGAGACCACTGAAACCGACGCGTCCGGCTCCAGCACGACCGGCATCGTCCTGACGGTGTTGGGCATCTTGTTCGGCCTCATCGCTGCCATTGTTGCGGTGCTGGTCAACCTGAACCCTCAGTTCGTCCAAGACATCCGCCACAAGTTCGGGATCTAAGGGCTACTCCGCTGCACGGGCACTGACACGCTCAGCCCACCGATAGATAATGTTCTGTTTATCTCGGCGTAGCGTGTCGTGGCCGAGGACCAACCCCTCGTTCATCCGCCCTGCAGCAGCAAGGTGCTTCTGCCCCACCAATGTGCCGTCCGGGTGGATGTGCAGGGCGCTAGTGTCTGCATAACGCATCCCGACACCACGCTCGACGAGATCCCCAATGAGAGTTCCGTCGACGACTCCGGCAGGTGCGTTCACGGCGTCAATCACGACTGTTGCGCCGACCTCCTTGGCCACTTCGGTCAAATCGTCTTCGCCACGGTTGAAGACGTCGGTGCGGATCCGGTTGTCGTCGATAAGCGCGAGCATCTCCACCGCCGATTCAACAGGTGGGCCGGTAGCAACGCGCCCGAGTGTGCTCATGAAATCGTCGAACTCGGAGCCGCCAAGCGAATCTCGACCGCCGAAGGACGCGCGCTGGATGAGCGCATCCTCGGTGTCGCGAAACGCCAGCGCCACAGCAAGCGCCGGCGTCCATGGTCTCTCCCCTTTTGCAGCAGCGACGGATGTGCGAAGTTCCGCCACTGGATCCCCTGTGAAGTCCTCGCCGTTGATCACCGCTTGAATATCCTCACACGCACCTTCGCCACCGACGATCGTGAGGATGGCTTCTGCTGACTCCGTCAGAATTTCCTTGAGCTCTTCAAGCGACTGGCACTGCAGAATCGCCCGGTCAGCTTTTTCAATGATGGGTTGGGCGGCGCGCGATTGCTCCTCGTCGAGGTAGGCCTTGACCTCCATAAAACGGCCCGATCGGGTCACTGGGTAAAACGCTTTCGCCTTTGCATAGCGCACGACATCGATAAAGGTCAGCGCTGCTCCGCGCACGAGCGCGATGTCATCGGATGTGACCGAATCCAGATTGCTTGCCGGGTACGCCGGGGCGATTACACGAAGATCCCCGAGATCCTGATGAGCAAGCGAGCCTGGCCAGTCATGCGCGTGCCCGGTCACCATGAGTACATCGTCGAACTGCTCGCCGTCCACTTCAACGCCATTTCCCACAGGGGTTACGTCCTGTACCCGAGTGATGCGGAAATCAAGCGTGCACTTTGCTGGCAAGTTCGTCCGCAACGCTTCCCACGAAGCATTCAAGTGCTCGCCTACTCGACGCCGTGGAGGGAACTGCCCTTCCAACTCGTCGTTTGGATCTAAGGGCCCCAGGTGGGTCTCCACAATGGATTTGGGGGCGTTGAGGATCCACTGCTCCGGAACCGAGGCACCAAACGCTCCTGGTGCTGAGATTTCTTCCATCGGTGTCTCGTTAAACACCGTAAGTTCGATGGCTGCTCCACGCTGCCCCGCACGATCAATGAGCTCTTCTGCAGCCCACAGCCCACGGGGGCCTGCTCCGATGATGGCAACTTTCATTTGCTACGCCCCTTTGCGGAGTACTCGTCGAGCGTTGCTGCTGCCCACTCGAAATCGGCACGGCATATGCCGCGACGCGCGTCGTATTCGCCAAAAGTTACGCCGGACATGTGCCCCACCTTAGGCGGTGCGGGCTTCCAATCGCTCGACTTGGCGACGAAGCTCCGCACCCAACTGATTGCCCGGCAAGCGTTCCTGAACCACATCGCACACTGAGCGGTACCACCACACCTGCCGCTCTACAGGCGAATTGAAGCGTCCCCAGAGGTCATCCCCGATTATGTCGAGGTCGGCATGAATGGAAAGCAGGTTGTGCAGTTTGTCTGCAGCTGCAATGAGAACACTGCCCTCCTCGGCTTCGCGAAGATGAGCAAGGTATGCGTCGGCGCGTCCCTGCCAGCTGCCGATGCTGTCGTCTTTGGTCACGCCTCGGACGAGGCCGACAACTCGCGCGCCGAAATCCGCAGCCATCTGCTCTGCGCTGTATTCCTCGGGGACATCTTCGAAAATACGGTGGAATAGTGCACCGATGAGAACGTCCTCGTCGTCGGTGACCTGAGAAACGAAGTGCATCACGCCAAACACGTGCGATACGTAGGGAATGTCGGTGCCTTTGCGCACGTCATTGCGGTGTGCAAATGCGGCGACGTTGATAGCCCGAATGATTCGCGGTGATGGGGATGCAACCGGAATGTGTTCTGCCATGTACGGCTCCTTTCTGTCGGGAAACACGTCCCACTGTAAAGGTGCCGCCGTCACGAAAGACGGAACATTCGAACACTTCTGCTAATCGACGACAATCTGTCCCCGCACCCGCACCGTCACCGCTCCACCAACCCAAATGTCGGAGCCGTCGTCGCTGATCGCCACGCGACCGTCCCGGCCGAGCGCAGTACCTTGGGAGACCGAGTAAGTTGCCGGCACGTCCCCGCGCGATCGCAGCCACTGCGCCATCGCACCGTTCGCGCTACCCGTCACCGGGTCTTCGAACGTCGGAGTAAAAGCGCGTAACACATACGCCGGATCCGTCCCACCCGTGAGTGCGGCAAACGCAACCTTGAGATCGCTCGATGCCGGTCGTTGTAACGCGCGCAGGGTTTCTACGCTATCCAGCAGTGCCAACCGCCAGCCCGGCCCGTTGTCGCCCCACGCGGCGTCAACGAGCGAACTCTCCCCCACCCCGAACACGTCGCAGATCTCTGCACGCTCGCATGCCGTAAGAGGTGCAGAATTCTTCAGCGGTGGGGTTGCGAACGCGAGCGTCGATTCGCTGATACGCACCTGCACATTGCCAACACCGCACTCTTGGACGACGCCGCCTGAGGCCTTCGGCGTATTACCCAACTCCAGCCACGCACGCGCCGTGCCCAGGGTCGGGTGCCCTGCGAAGGCGTATTCCTCGGTTGGGGTGAAGATTCGGACCCGGTAGTCGGCCTCGTCGTTGGTGGGTTCGAGCAGAAACGTCGTCTCCGAGAAATTCGTCCAAGCTGCGATCCGCTGCATCTGCTCAGTGGTCAGATGGTCCGCCCCGCAGATCACCGCGAGAGGGTTTCCCGTGAAGGCACCGGTTGAAAACACGTCGAGTTCGAAGAAATTGAGGGAAGTCACTGAACCTACGCTACCAATGCGAAAACCTCCGACCCGGAATCCGGATCGGAGGTTTTCTCCTTGTACCCCGTACGGGATTTGAACCCGTGTTACCGCCGTGAGAGGGCGACGTCCTAGGCCGCTAGACGAACGGGGCGCGCTCGCTTTTTGCGACTTGCTAACAATAAAGGAAACTTCCCAATATCAACAAATCAGCACGTCAGACGCTAAAAACTACTCCACACCAAGCGCTGGTCCGAGCGTGTCCCAACTTGCCACTAACTCACGTCGGAACAAGCCGAAGTTGTGCGTCCCTTCCTTGAACTCGTACCAATCCGGGTCGATGCCATTGCGTCGTGCCTCTGCGATGAAGTGCAGCGAACACGCATACGCGAGTTGCTCATCAGGCACAAGAAGTGGCTCGGGCGAATCGACGACCTCAACGTCAAGCTCCGACGGCAAACCACGTGAGGCCGACAGAAAAATCTTCTTCCCCTTGAGCCCCTGAACATTGCGCACGGGCGAGTGGGCGGCCCACGCCGGATCCCAGGAGCTGCCCCACATCTGTGCTGGGTCGCCCTTATTAATGCGCACGGTGCCGCTGGCGAAGGCCTGTCCGACAAGCCCAGTTGTCGACGGGCAGGAGGAATATGTTCCCGCAGCGACAAACCTGTCTTCCAAGGTGGCGATGTGCAGGGCTGGCCCACCGGACATCGAAAGGCCTGCGATGGCGTCGCGGCCGGTGCCGTGGAAGTGCTCGTCGATAAGCGGCGGCAGCTCCTTGGTCAGATACGTCGTCCACTTGTAACTGCCGTGCTTGTCGTGCGTTCCAGCCCAGTCGGCCTGCTGCGAGCCGATAGAGCCGCGCGGAGTGACCACATTGATGTGCTTGTCTGCGAAGAACTCAGAAGCGCGACCATCTTTCCACCACGGGGTCACCATTCCACCACCTGCGCCGCCCAGAAGGTAGAACGTCGGGCGCGGATCGGTGTTCTCAGGACCGCCTTCCGGCAAGATGAGTTCGTTTTCAATCTCCCGGCGCATCGATGGCGAGTAGACAGTGAGCACCCACACGTTGTCCTGCAAGTGCTCCAGTTTGCGGAACTGCGCAGGCGGCGCGTCCGAATCCGGGAACGTTTGGTCCACCACCGTGCTCGAGCCAAGTGACTGTGCCGCCCGGGAGCTGCCCTCGAACACAAAGCGTCCGAACAGCAGGTGGCCGAAAATACCGCTCATCATCGCGCCGATCAGGATGATCGGTATTGCTAGCGGCGGAGTATCCGGCCCAATCTGACGGAAGCCTTTGATCAGCGATGATCCCGTCCATCCAGGTGCTTCTTGCTTTTCGACGAGCCCAAGGCTCTCACGTGATTCCACCGCCGGTGCTGGCGTGGCGACGAGCAAGCTCACTGACGTAGTGGCTGCACACAGGGCCACACCGCGACGAATCATTGGTTTCACACGCCAAACTGCAGCCCAACAGCTGTCACGAACTCGACCCTGACGATTCTGACGAGCCTGACGAGCCGCGCTGCCCCAAAGGTTGTGGCGCTTCGCTTGGCAGCGGCGACTTTGGCACCGGTGTTTCGCGCTCAAACGGCTCCACATTCAACGCCGGACCGATAACGCGCCAGCTCTCACGCATGGACTTTTCAAAAAGCCCCCAACTATGTGTGCCCTCCACCTGTGGGTACCACTCCACATCCAAGCCTGCCCGCTTGGCTTTGTCGGCGAAATAGGCAGAGCACGCATAGGATGCCGCCTCAATGGTCACAGGCGGGCCAATGCGCTCCGATGATGTCTTCGACGCATCGATCGCGCCAGGTACCCCCTGGGCAGCGGCGATAAACAGCGCAGTGTCCCGCAATGCATCCAGGTTCAACACCGGCGAATGCGCCCGCCAGGCCGGGTCGCTCGACATGCCCCACATCTTCTTCGGATCAGCGCCATTCATCTTCAGCGCTTCACGCACGTAGGTGTCCCCCAGCATCCCGGTTGTGGCCGGGCACCCCGAGTAGGAGGCCGCGGCGGCAAAGCGCTCCGGCGCGATGGACGCGATGTTCAGCGCGGGCCCTCCGGACATGGAAATGCCGGCGATGGCGTCGTGGCCGGTGCCGTGGAAGTGCTCGTCGATAAGCGGCGGCAGCTCTTTGGTCAGGTATGTCAGCCACTTGTTTCGCCCTGTTGCTTTATCTTCGCGATACCAGTCAGCCTGCATCGAGGACACCGACCCAATCGGTGTAACCACGTTGACCAACTTGTCCTGGAAAAACTCCTGGTAGTCCGAAGAATTACGCCACGACCATCCGTTCGCGGCACCGTCGGCCCCCATAAGAAGGTAAAAGGTCGGGCGCGGGGTGTCGTTGTCAGGACCGCCGGGAAAAATCACCTCGTTTTTCACTTCTTTGCCCATGGCGTGCGAATAGACGACGACCTCGTAGACGTCGTTTTCGATGTGCGTTAGGGACTTCAACTCGGCCGGACGCGCGTCCGGGTCTGGGAACGTATCGCTCAGCTGGTACGAACTGGACCCTCCGGATGAGCCGCCGACGCTGGAGCCTTCGTACATGGACGAGCCGAATACTCCCCCGCCGAGCGTCGTGAGAAACAGTGCCGGCACCGCAAGCAACGGAATCGTGGAAAACAAGCTAGACGCCGCTACTGGAACGCTGAGCGCGTCGATCACGCTTGAGCCAGTTTGACGCGCTCTGCCACTTAAAAACGACGGCAACAACCACAACATAGACACAAGGTACCTGCCGGGAAGACTCGAACGCGAAAACCTCCGACCTGGCGAACCAGATCGGAGGTTTTCTTCTTGTACCCCGTACGGGATTTGAACCCGTGTTACCGCCGTGAGAGGGCGACGTCCTAGGCCGCTAGACGAACGGGGCATTAGGACACAGAACGCGATTGCTCTGCAGCTGGCCTACCAGGACTCGAACCTAGAATGACGGTACCAGAAACCGTAGTGTTGCCAATTACACCATAGGCCATTGTTTTTCAGTCCTGACCTGCGCTTTCCGTTTCCGTTCCGCGCTGTCTGCCTGAACAACATGGAGTACTATAACCATGAATCGCTATGTGTACCAAATCCGCAGGCCACCGCATAGAAACGCGGTGGCCTAAACGTACGAAAACAACAGCGTTGTAGTTCCTACTCCGTAGCGCTCCTACTCTGCAGCCTGGTACGGCGTAACGGCGCGGGCAGCTTTGAGACGCTTCAGCGTGGACTCACGGCCAAGCAGGTCCATGGACTCGAACAGCGGCGGGGACACCGCGGCACCAGTGGTGCCCACGCGCAGGGCGCCGAATGCGACACGCGGCTTGAGCTCGAGGTCCTCGATCAGCGCCTTGTTCAGCGCTGCTTCGATGTTCTCGGTGGTCCACTCCCCCTCACCGATCGCCTCAAGCGCTGCAATACCGGCATCCAAAGGCTCGACGGCGGTGTCTTTGAGGTTCTTCTTTGCACTCTTCTCGTCCAGCACCAAGTCATCGTCCGCGATGACAAGGAACTTCAGCAGGTCGTACGCATCGGAGAGCACCTTGATACGGGTCTGCACGAGATCCGCCGCAATGGTGAACTTGTCTTCCGGGTAATCCGCTGGGAAGTCGGTGTACTCGGTGAAGTACTCGCGCAGGCGGTTTCGGAAGTCTTCCGGCTCAAGCAGGCGAATGTGGTCGGCGTTGATTGCTTCAAGCTTCTTCTGGTCGAAGCGGGCCGGGTTACCCAGCACGTCCGAGACGTCGAAGGCCTTGACAAACTCGTCGACAGAGAAGATGTCCTGATCCGCAGAAAGCGACCAGCCCAGCAGCGCGAGGTAGTTGATCATGCCTTCTGGGATGATGCCGTTGTCGCGGTGGTTAAACAGGTTGGATTCCGGGTCACGCTTGGAAAGCTTCTTGTTGCCCTGGCCCATCACGAACGGCAGGTGGCCGAACTCGGGGGTGAAATCCGTAATACCGATACGCTTCAGCGCCTCGTAAAGCGCGAGCTGACGTGGCGTGGAGGACAGCAGGTCCTCACCGCGCAGGACGTGGGTAATACCCATGAGCGCGTCGTCAACAGGATTGACCAGCGTGTACAGCGGCGCACCGTTAGAGCGGGCGACAACGTAGTCCGGCTGGGTTTCGGACTTGAAGGTGACCTCACCGCGAACAAGGTCGTTCCAGGTCCAATCCTGGTCCGGCATGCGAAGGCGCCAGACCGGCTTGCGGCCTTCGGCCTCAAAGGCGTCAATCTGTTCCTGGGTGAGGTCACGGTCAAAGTTGTCGTAGCCCAGCTGCGGGTCGCGGCCTGCAGCCTTGTGACGCTCCTGGACCTCTTCGTTGGTGGAGTACGCCGGGTAGACCTCGCCGGCCTCGATGAGCTTGTTCAGCACATCGGCGTAGATGTCAGAACGCTGCGACTGACGGTACGGCTCGTGCGGGCCACCGACGTTGATACCTTCATCCCAGCCAAGGCCGAGCCACTCGAGCGACTCAATAATCGCCTGGTAGCTCTCCTCGGAGTCACGGGCGGCATCCGTGTCCTCGATACGGAACACGAACTTGCCTCCGGAGTGCTTGGCTTGCGCCCAGTTGAACAGGGCGGTGCGGACCATGCCCACGTGTGGGGTTCCGGTCGGCGACGGGCAGAAGCGAACGCGCATATTGGGGTTTTCAGTCATGGGGCAATCGTAGCGCGCCATATGCATTGCGCTTGCCGACGCCCAACCACCCCCGGCGCTCACCGCCCAGGATCCAGCAACATATCGCGTTACTTCGGGTTGCGCATGAGGAAGCGCCACATTTCGTCTGCTGCAGACGGCGAGTACCACCAGAAGTGGTTCGAGCCATGCACCTTGATCACTTCCACGCCCTTGCGGCAGTTTCGCGACGACACCCGAGTCGCATTGTTGCCTGCCGGGCGCGAATCAACTCCCCCGAAGCACCCGTTGCGGCGCTCGTAGGATTGAAACAGCTCCGGCACCGGCAGCACTTGCTGGCCTCGTCGAGTAGTGCCGTGGTACGGGGTGAGTGTGTCGTTGGTGCCGTGAATGGCCATGAACGCGACCGGCAGGTTCTGGCAGCCACGGTTCACCGGGGCGTAGTACGCGCCGGACACGCCAGCAACGCCAGCAAACAAGTCCGCCATGTGGCAGGCGGAGACTGCGGCCATGCCGCCGCCGGTGGACATGCCGGTGGCGTAGATCCGGCGTCGATCGATGTTGTAGTAGCGCTGGACGTCGTTGATCATTGCGCGGACAAAGGCGATGTCTTGGCCTGGACGTGTCGCTGCGGTTGCGGATCCCTCCCACGATGCTCCGATCGCGCGCGGGTAAACGATGATCGCGTCGCGGCCGACAGATGATTCACGCAGGCGTGAATAGTTACGAAAATTCTCCGTGGAATCCTGATATGCGGAGTACCCCACCATCACCGGGGTGGGACGTGCAGGGTTGTACCCTCGCGGCACCCAGACGAGGTAGCTTCGTCCCGCTACTCGGACCTCGCCGTTGGCCCCGTTTGCCACCGGCGCCGGCGCTTGGGGCGCCCACGCACCGGGGAGATTCGGCGCGGGAATTTGCGGGGCGGGAACTGGGTTGATCGGCAACGATGAGCCTTGTGGCAGGGAGTCGTTGGCCATCTGGACAAACTTGTTCCACTCAGCATTTGCCTGGTTGACCGCGTTTGTAACTGCCTGATTCGCCTGCGAAGACAAGTCTTGCGCCTGTGCAGGGACAGGAGTGACCGCCCCAGCGGCGATCATGAGGGTTGCCACGCTTCCTGCCAGTGCTTTACGGATCCGCCCGACCCGTTTCGCACCAACTGTCACATTGTTACCATCTTTCACACAGGCAACAATAAATCTGGGGTATATCCGAAGCAACTGATCCGACCGCACCTTTTTGCACGCCGCCGGTTAGAGTGTTTGCCCATGTCCGTCAACCCGCTTGCCGGCCCTCCATCCGGCCGCCCCGACACTGCGCCCGATTTTCTCCTTTCGCGCGCAGAAGGATCGGTCCGCACTCAAGGCGCCACCCGCACGTTTAGCGACGCCTGGGAAGCGAACAACGCGCTAGAGCGCGGCGAGGTGGAAATGGTTGTAGGTGCGCTCCCCTTTGACCAGGACTGCCCAGCGGCGCTCACTGTGCCAGAGCACATCATTCGGGAGCCAGGCCCGCTAGAGCCGCACCCGTATTACCGGATTGGCGCAGGTTCTCGCCTTCACGCAACGCTTATCGACGTCGACCCTTCCCCCGAGGAACATCTTCGACGCGTTGAGGCCGCAGTGGGTACTATCCGCAACTCCCTGTTGGACAAGGTTGTGCTTGCCCGTGCGGTAGACATCGCCTTCGACCCGCCCGTTGATCCACGCCTCGTCGCGGCCAGGCTGATCGATCTGTCCTACACGCACGACGGTTTCATCGCGGACCTCACCCCATCTGGCCGCACGGGACATTTCCTAGTCGGCTCCTCCCCCGAAGTCCTGGTGCGCCGCCGTGGCAACAAGGTGACCTCCTATCCCCTTGCAGGTTCGGCAGCACGTGTACCGCACGATCCGGCGGCGGACCGCGCCGCAGCGGAGGCACTGGCGTCGTCGCAAAAGGATTTCGACGAACACCGCTTCGTTGTCGAGCACATCCGCGAGGTCCTCGAGCCACTTTGCTCTGACCTGCAGATTTCAGAGCGCCCAATCCTAGAAAAGACCAGCGAGATGTGGCACCTTGCCACACCGATTAGCGGCACGTTGAAGGAACCGGCACCAACAGCGCTGGATCTGGCAATGCGTCTCTACCCCACCCCTGCTGTGTGCGGCACCCCACCCGCCGCCGCAGAAGCCCTGATTACCACCGCCGAATCGGATCGCGGTTTCTACGCCGGCGCGGTCGGATATACCGATGCCGCAGGTGATGGCGAATACATGGTTGCCATCCGTTGTGCGGAGGTCAACGGCGACGGCACACACGCCCGCGCCTGGGCCGGTGGCGGGCTCACCGCAGACTCCGACCCACAGGCCGAACTCGACGAGACTTCAGCCAAACTGCGCACGATCATGCGCGCGCTGGGCCTGTAAACACGGCCCAAAAGCGAGCCTGCGTTCTAGGCGCGCTCGACGGGGTTGCCCAGTTTGCCGATACCTGGGATCTCAACCTCGATGTAGTCGCCCGGAACCATCTCTGCGGTACCCGCCGGCGAACCGGTTGCAATGACATCGCCCGGCAGCAGAGTAAAGGACTGGGAGACCCACTCCACCATCTCTCCAACCGACTTGATCATCTGGTTCGAGTTGGAGTCCTGCTTGGTCTCCGTTTTACCGTCGTGGGTGTGGTGCGCCTTGATCGGCAGGTTGGCAAAGTCGAACTTATCCAGGTCCGTCTCAATCCAAGGACCGAGCGGACCGAAGGTGTCCATGCCCTTGGCGCGCGCCCACTGACCGTCCGCGAACTGGAGGTCACGCGAGGAGACATCGTTGATGATGGTCACGCCACGGATCACAGACTTCCAGTCCTCAGCCTTGACGTTTTTGCATGGAACGCCAACGACGAGCGCCAGCTCGCCCTCAAACTCGACGCCTGTGGCGAACTCCGGGATCTTAATAGCGGCACCAGGGCCAATCACGGCGGTCGACGGCTTGATAAAGATTGTCGGCGGCAGGTGCTCGGCGGATTGCTTGAACACCTCAGCTACGTGGTCCGCGTAGTTGCGTCCCACAGCGACGATCTTCGACGGTAGCGTCGGTGCAAGCAACCTCACCTGGTCAAGGTCGTATTCTTTGCCGGTGTACTCCGGCGCACTAAACGGCGTGCCCTTGATCGCCTTTGCGGTCGTTCCCGCATCGTCGATAACGGCGAACGTCATTCCTTCAGGTGTTGCAATTCGTCCAAAACGCATGTGATCGAGCATACAACCCCACTGTCATTGTGGCGCATTTGGGATTCACTGACGTCTACTGCGCGCTCAGCGCCAGGTACAACTCCGCGCACGCGATCGCGTCGGTAAGCGCGTTGTGGTTCGCGTAGTCGGGCAAATTGTAGCGCTGTCGCACGCGCGCAAGCCTGAGGTCCTCGCCGCGCGGATACGTACCCATGCGCTCCATGTGTCGCCGCTCCATCGCGAAGGTATCCACTACCTCGCTCTCGCGCAGGCCCCATCGCTTGCCCTTGACATCTTTTTGCAGCTTTGCGACGAAACCTAGCTCCATCTGCGCAAAATGGGCCAACAACTTGCGTCCTTCAAGGGCACGATCAAACGCGTCGAGTACTTCGGCAGCGACGACGCCTTTGTTCGCAATATCGTCGTCAGTCACCCCGTGAAGCGTCACAGTATCGCCAACTTGGGCGCCTGCGAGAACAAAGTACTGTGCCTGTGATAGATCGATCACACGCCCGTCGACGGGAACCCAGCCGATGGAGACCATCTCATGCTTCTCCGGCTTGAGTCCAGTGGTTTCGACGTCGACGGCCAGCAGGGCGTCGTCGTTAAGCACCCGCGCTTTCGGTCGAAAGAACATCTCACACCGCCCGCGTCGGATACTTCGACGCCAGCGCGTTCTGCAGCGACTTGATCACACCGAACGCATCGCGCAACGCGGCCCGATCCAGGGATTGCAACTGCTTCGGATCAATGCGGTAGTTCGGCTCCTCCCCGGCGCGCACCTGCTGCGACTGGTGTTTCATGACAAGGTCCGAAAGGTACTCGTAAGCGTCTGCCAGATCCGACGCTCCCTTCGTCGATACCGCCTCGCCGGCAGAGGCACGCAGGCGTGTAGGCGTATCCACCGCACTGACACCGGCCACGATGGAGTACAACCGAGCCATCTGCACCACAGCGGCAGTACCACCGCGTTTGATGTCTAGCGTGTTCGCATACTCGCCGTCGCGCTCAAGCACAAAGCCACGGAAAAAGCCCACTGGAGGCTCTCGGAACGTAGCCAGAGCTGCCAAGTGTGTATGTAGACGGCGCGACCCGCGCGCCGACGACAACGCCGCCTCATGCACCTCATCAGCCAGCGAGCGCCACCCCTCGCCTGAGCCGAAGATCGCGCGGAAATCGAAAAATACCTGCGCGTGCAGCAACGCGTTCGGATCAGGTGCAGTGACCCAAGTGTGGAACATGCGCGACCACTGCGACTGCGTCATGCGCCACTTTGGGTTCGACGCCATCATCTCCCCCGGGCATAACGCCTGACCTGCATGCGCGAGACCCTCGCAGACAAACTGTGTCAGCGCGGCGAAGTACTCCCCATGGGGTTCTTCGTCGTAACTGTCCGCGAGGACCAACGCGTTGTCTTGGTCGGAGGCTGGCCCCATCTCCGCGCGAGCCTGACTGCCTACCGCGACAAAGGCGTACGGCACCGGTGCTGGCCCCAGCTTCTCCTCCGCTAGCTCTCCCAGGCGGCGAGCGATGGAATCCGCAATCGATGTCAGCAGGCGCTGTGTCTCAGCAGCGGACGCGCCTCGCTCAAAGAACCGCACAGCCACGTTTGCCGCCGCGTCATAGGCTCCCTCAAGTTCCTCATACGTACTCTGCTGCACATCTGCTGCCAAGTAGATCGGGTCTGCTTGCAGCAGGCGCATGATGTCGAATGAGGTCAGCACACCGCACACACCTCCGGCGCCTTCAACCGGCAGGTGGTGGATCCCCAACTCGCTCATCGCGAGCATCGCCTCGAACACCAACGCTGTTTCCGGGATGGTGCGCACTGGTGAGGACATCACATGTGCAATAGGCCGTGACGGGTCCACTTGCGCTGCGACAACGCGAGAACGCATGTCCTTGTCTGTGAGGATGCCGATCTGCTCACCTCCGACGACGACGAGGCAACTCGCATCGTGCTCGTTCATCACACCGGCAGCGTGCGCGATTGATGCAGTTGCGTCACAGGTGACGGCAGGGCGGCCGTCGACAATATGCGCAATGGGCGTACGCAGCACACTCGCCGTCCCCCCATCACGCACCTCCTCCGCTGCTACTTTGAGACGACGAGACGCCGACTCAAAGAACCTGTGCAGCTCAGGATGCGCATCAAGCAGGCCTGTGAACACCTCGCGCGGCAGCATGAGCAACACGCTGTCTTCCACCGCTTCCATCACATACTGCGATTCCCGCGGACCTACCAGCGTGGAGTAGCCGAAGTTCAGGCCTGTATCGCGACGGTCCAGCAGCAAGTTGTCATCGCTGACGATGTCAATCGCACCCGAGCGAATGATGTACAGCGTGTCGTTGGGCTGGCCGAGATCCACAACGACTTGACCGCGGCGCACATAGGTGATCCCCATCTGTGCGGGCAGGGCCCGGATCTTCTCTTCAGGGAGGCTTGAAAACGGCTCGTGCTGGGCCAGGAAGCCGTAGACCTCGTCCAATTCCACGCTCATGCCCGAAGCCTAGCGTGAGCACGACCCCCACACGGCGAATTTTTGGAAAACTACTGGTAGCTCACAAACCACGGGCGAGGATTCACGTCGGCATAGGTCTGCTCCGGAGTAAACATGGGAGAATCCTCGTCGATAAAGTTCTTCCACGCCATGAAGTAATTCGGGTCCAACCCCTGACGCAGGATGTTCCACGTGTCGAACTTCTGCTCCGGCAGCCCATGACCGTCCGCGTGAAGGATCCATGCCAGTTCCGGCTGCCCGGTGACAATGTTTTCGCGGTCCGGGTACATTCCAACCTGGAACTGGTGCAGAATCAATGCCTTCTGTGGCAGGTTGTTGTCGCGGACAAGCGCTGCAAGCCAGTCGGCGACCTCATTGATTTCGGCTGCGGTTGCGCTACCGATACGCGAAAGCGGCTGCTCACCAGGGTTTAGCTTCCATTCCGCATCAAGTGCCAAGCCAACGTTCGGCTGCTTGAGCAGCTCCTCGTAGATCTTCGCCTGCTCCAAGAAGTTGCCTTGGCCCGGCTGCAGGTCGATTACGGCGTAACCACCTGCGTCCACGATGGCATCCACATACGGGGCGATACCTTCCATCGGCGTCTCGTTGGAGTAGTTACCGTCATCGCCCGGGAATTCCGATGCCACCGACGCAATGACCTCGAAGGCAGGAATGATCGGCTGATCCTCCAGCGGCTCGTACCAGGAGGCGTATTGCTTCGCCAGTTCAACTGCTGCGGCAGGGTCCTGCTCCCCCATCACTCCGAGCTCTGGGCCGTACGGATGGCCGTAGAGCGCAATCATGCGCCGGCCTGGGAACACCAGTCCGCCGCCACCAGGCAGTTCACCATTGGCGGCGAGTGCTGCACGCGCACGGAAGTTCTCGTTCGAGCCCCACTGGCGGCCAAGCGCGAGCACGTCCTGTTTCATAACATCGCGCATGCTTTGCGACGACGCCCGCGGGTCCGCAGCCGCCAACACCTGCACATCCGCACCTGCTGCGCGAGCTGTGGCCACCGACGCACGCGAGGAGACCGCCGTGGCAAACACTGGCGGCATCTGCAAGTCACGCGGGTTCTTTGCCTCGAGTGCCGCAATCGCCGCCACATCTTCTTCGGCACGCTCGGCTACGACCGGTTCAGTCGCTGCTACCGCGTCGTCATCGCCCGGAACCTCAATTACCCGGGACGCGCCAAGGCGTTCAACCTCAGCATCAATCGCGGCGTCGGTGCCATCGAGGCGCACCAGAAGCGGCGCACCTAGTTCCACTGCAATCGCGGCAGCCCGAAGCTGCTGATCGCGATCCTTCGCGGAGACCACCACCGTGTCCGACGACTCGAAGAAGCGCTGCGAGACTTCCACACCCGTGCCGTCGGCGTCCTGAACCACCTCGTCACCATCGGTGGCAAGGGCGTTCTTGGCGCCAGCATCGGACTGAGAGCCCCCACCGAGTCCTCCGTCGCCTGCGCCGCAGCCAGTCAGGGCAAGCGCAGAAGCACAGAAAATGGCAAGGGACGCACGTGTGATCTTCCGGGAAGAAACCATGCGCTCGACCCTACGCGAGGGCGTCGACGATGCGCTCACCTACCTCGGTGGTACGCACCGGCGTGTCTCCACGTTGGGTCACGTCGCGCTCGACTGCTTCTTCGATGCGGGCGGCGTTGGTGTCGTCGCCAAGGAAGCGCAGCATCATCGCCACAGACAGAATCATTGCCGTGGGATCAGCAATCCCCTGGCCCGCGATATCCGGTGCAGAGCCGTGCACCGGTTCGAACATGGATGGGAACTCACGTGCAGCATTGATGTTGCCGGAGCACGCCAGCCCCACACCGCCCGCAACCGCACCTGCCAGGTCAGTCAGGATGTCGCCGAAAAGGTTGTCGGTGACAATCACGTCGTAGCGCGACGGGTCCTGCACCATGTAAATCGTTGCAGCATCGATGTGGTTGTAGTCCACCTCGACCTCCGGGAACTCCTGCGACAACTCGTCGACCACGCGCTGCCACAAGCCACCTGCGTTGACCAGCACGTTGGTCTTGTGCACGAGCGTGACCTTCTTGCGGCGCGTCATTGCCAACTCAAACGCGTACCGAGCAACACGCTCAGCGCCGAAATACGTGTTCTGAGAAACCTCGGAAGCAACTTCGTGCGGGGTGCCCCGACGCAAGGTACCGCCGTTACCAGCATAGAGCCCCTCGGTACCTTCACGGACCACAACAAAGTCGATCTCACCAGGGTTTGCGAGCGGGCTCGTCGACGATGGGTAGAGCTTCGACGACCGCAGATTAACGTAATGGTCCAACTTGAAACGCAGCGGCAGCAGCAGGCCGCGCTCGAGCACACCCGCAGGCACGCGCGCCGGGTCGCCGATCGCGCCGAGCAGAATCGCATCGTGTTCGGCGAGGCTTTCCAAGTCCTCGTCCGTCAGCAGCTCGCCGTTGCGCAGGTAGCGGCGCGCTCCGAGGTCATATTCGGTGGTCTCGACGTCATCGCGCACAGCATTGAGGACCTTGAGCCCCTCCGCCATAACTTCTTGGCCGATACCGTCGCCAGCAATCACCGCGATTTTCATATTCTGGGACACCTTTCTCACTGTGTAGACTCTGGCGCCCACATTAGCACTCCTTAGCGCTTGGGTTTAACGATTCCGCTCCGACTGACGGATACGAAACGCCAACTCCTCACTCGAGCCGAATTGCGCCCCCAGCGCAATAAGCGACTTATCAGAAAGCCCCGCCATGGCGAACAACGTCGCTTCCGCTTTCCGCGGATCCGGCAGCGGCACGATCTCCACCGCGGCACCGTAACTCCTCGCATTCGCAATCGCGGGTATCGACGACTGCCACGTGGCCACCACCTTCGGCGACATATGCGCATCCCGGCGCGATTGGACGGGAAACGGTTGCGCTTGGGCGCCGGGTTTAGCCACGGGATCTGCCCAGGTAGCACGTAGCCAAGTGGGATCGCTACCGTTGAGTTCGGCGACTGCGCGGGCACTGTCAGCAGGGTCATCGATAGTGCGTTCAACGAAGCGCAGCGAAGTCATCTCGCCGAGCGCGCGCATCCCACCGGGGTCGCGTCGGATACGTACTGCACCAGATGCGGGAGCCATAGCGACATCACCGACAGTTAAGACGGTCACCGTGTGCATGTCGGCGATCATGGAGACGTATTCGGCGTGGCGTGCTCCGTCGTAGACCATCATCGGGGCATGTGCGGTCACTGCGATGGAGGCTGCGCGAAGTTGCGCCTCCGGGGTGTCGTCGGAAAGCACGAGCGTTTCGGAGCGCGGGAAGAACAACTTCGCGGTTTCCATGCCAAGTGGGTCGTCGAGCACCACCGGGTGAGGCTCAAACGTTTTGGAGACATGCCCTGCGACGTTGACGCTACGGGCGCGATCGTAAGGGCCAAGTTGGACATCCGGAGTGCATGCGGCGAGCAGTACGCCCGCCGATAGCACGGCAAGCGATGCGTACCCGGAATGCTTCACCGGTCCTCCTTCGTGTCTCTCCCCTGTGCTGTTCCTATTCTGCGTCGTCGCACAATCCTTCGTCGCTGAGAACGTTGCGGTCCATCGCGTATTCAATCATGCCGATGAACCGTTCACGACGATCAGCGATAAATCGCTCCCAGTTAGATGTCAGCAGTGCTTCTGGGTCGACTTCGTGGCTTTCGAGCAGGGCGTCAAAGTCATCGTCGTCAAGCAGCGACTTGGACTGCAGCCTGGGCAGGTAGCGTTTCGGCTCGTTTTGCTCAATGACGACCTCGGTACGACGGCCCATCGGCGTGCGGTTGAGCACGCTGTCGGCCAGCTGCTCGTCGACACCGAATTCGCGCAGGTACTCCCACGGGAAGATCTGGCCGAAGCGAGGTTTCAGTTCGGCCACTGTGGATTTGTCGAAGTGCTCTCCAGTGCGCCAGTCACGCGCGCCGCGTGCCATCAGTAACGAATACAGCCCACGGTAGATCCCACTGTCCGCGGTTGCGGTATAGAGACGGGATTCGTGGAAACGTGCATCGGCGACCGTACGTGGCTCGGCGTCGGTCTCTCCGCAGACCCACGGGATGACTTCAGAGACGTCTACGCCGATGCGGATTGTCGGCGCGTGCGCGGCATAAAGCTCACCGAACACGCCGCACCAGAACCAACGGTTGAGCCTGTCACCGACTTCCTTCTTTCCTGCAAGTTCGGGACGTTCGGCCAGGCGCGCAAGCATAACCGCGAGCGGGATGAGTTGCGCAGGGTAAGGGACTTGATCCGCAGCGACGATACGTCGCTCCTGCAGGAACTGGGCGACCGCAACGAACCCGCGGGCCATCTCATCGGCATGTGCACGGTAATCCTCGATCGTGATGTTGAGGATGTCACCACGGTGGCCCAAAGCAGGCCCCTGCCGACTGGTCAGCAACAGTGACAGTGCACGCAGGAATTCCACACGGCCGATGCCCTTGAGCACGTCATAGCAATCAAACTGGGCTGCGAGTTCTTCCCAGTGGCTAGCCAAGTCGAACGTCGGGTCTTGGGTTGCATATGTCGCGGTAAGGAGCTCGAACACATCCATCTGCACACCTGCCGAGTTAGCAAACGCAAAGATCTGCCCCACTCCCTCTTGTGCAGTATCGCGGTCCAGGCGGATCATTGGAATGTCGTACGCAGGCAGCTCACGCATCACCGCATTGATAAATCGCTTCACGGCAGTACGCACCTCGTCGTGTTGTGCATGTGCCGCCATATCGACGAGGAGATCGTTGCCCTCTTTCCAGAGCAACATCGAAACCGGCATCACAGCGTGCTCGATCATGTCATCGCGATTTCGGATGCCACCTGGAATGTCCGGCCCAAAGTGGGATCGGACATTCCCTTCCCCATCGACAGCAAACACGGCTTCCACCGGCATCGGCGTGTGTGCCACCGCCGCTCGTACGTCCACCATGAACTTCCGGGAAATCGGTCGCCCAAGATAGTCCACCGTGCTCACCTCCCCATCACCCTTAAATGCGTGAAAGAGCGACGTGAGGCGCTGTTGGCCGTCGAGAAGCAACAGGCCCGGTTCCACTCCAGCAACATTCACCCCCTCAAGCGGGCGTGGTTTAAAACGCTGCTCCGCGTTGCGAGTATCGAGCGCGAGGAAAGAACCGACCGGGTAGCCACGCAGCACGGAGGTGACCAACGTGCGCACCCGATCCACGTCCCACAGGTATGAGCGCTGAAAATCAGGCAGCTGCAGCTCGCCGCGCTCAGCGCGGGAAAATAGATCCTTGAGCGAATAGCTCGGCGTAGTAAAGCCCATATGCCTTAGCGTAGGACAGAATCAGCACACCGTCTCGTGCTCGATGTGCTCTGGCAGCTCAATTTGCACTGTCGCATGCTCCACACCCAGCCGGTGCAACTCCGCCTGAACCCGATCCAGCAACTGATCGCGGTCTTCTCCTTCCGCCGCCACAATGTGAACCGTTGCAATCACCGACACCCCGTCAAGCGACCACAAGTGCAGGTCATGCAAATCCCTCACCCCAGGCAGTGCACGTAACTCAGCCTCGACTTCCTCGGCGTCAAACCCTTCGGGCACACGCTCCAGCATCACACCCACCGACTCCGCCATGAGTTTCCACGCACGAGGAACAATCAGGCCCGCGATCAGCAACGACGCAATGGGGTCAGCCGCAGTAAAGCCGGTCAACGCGACAATTGCGCCGGCCCCCAGCACGGCGATAGACCCGAACATATCCACCAACACGTGGAGGTATGCACCGCGTACGTTGATCGACTCCTTTTGCTGGGAGTACAAAATCCACGCCGACAACGCGTTCGCCGCAAGGCCGATCGCGGCGATGATCATCATCGGACCCGTATCAATCGGGGCTGGATCCCGCAGCCTGCGCAAGGCCTCGATTGCAATCCAGACGGAGACTGCCAGCACTGTCGCGGCATTAATCATCGCCGCGAGCACCTCGACACGGCGGTAGCCGTAGGTCGCGTATGACGTGGCTGCACGCTTACCGACGAGCACCGCCGCCATCGCAATGATCAGCCCGGCCGCGTCCGACAACATGTGCATCGCATCCGCAAGCAGCGCGACCGATCCCGAAATCACACCTCCGACCAACTCCGCGACGAAGACCGTTGCGGTAACGGCAAGTGCGGCGCCGATCGCTTTCGTCGGCGCGTCAACACGTGCGCCATGAGCATGATCATGATGAGCGTGATCTGAATGGTTGTGCATAACGACAACCATAGGAACACCAACACGTTAATGACAATTTATTGAAAATCGCTGCCGGGATGCTTTCCGCAGCGCTCACGAGGAGAAACGAATCCTTCGCGCCTCCCCGGGGCGAAATCCTGCCGAGCCAAATCGTCATACTTTGTTACAGTGGGCGACCGTTCGCATATCCGAGCACGTCACGGGCGGTTCACCATGAATCCGCCCCGAGCGGCGCGGATAAGTAATAACGAAAGGAATTAGCAAATGACTACCCCGAACCCGAATCAAAACCCGAACGACCCGACCGAGGATGTTCGCGTCGAGCGCACTACCCCTGAGGCTTCGACCACCGCACCGGCGCGTCCGGCTGCTGGCTCCACTGCAGTGACTGACGACGATAACGGTGGCGGCGGATGGTGGAAGTGGCTCCTGGGCATTCTGGCAGCACTCCTGCTTTTGGCCTTGCTGTGGAACCTGTTTACCGGCGACGACGCCGAGGGCGACGCCACCGTAGACACCTCCACCACGACTGCAGCCACCGAGGTTGTTAACGAGACCACCACGGTCGAAGACGGCACCGTTACCGAAACCGCACCGGCCGAGGACGCCGCTGAGGACGCCAACACTGACGCCAACGAGGCCGACGCTACCGCGACCGAGACGACAAACGTCGTCGAGGAGGTCATCGACTCCATCGCACCGGAAGGCGCCCAGGAGGAGGCTCCGGCTGACGCACCGGCCACCAACTAATTATTCGGCGCGATCCGACTACCCCGCACCCACTCTCCGGGCGCGGGGTTTGCTCTGCCGTGCGGGCTTGTGCGGGAGAAGCACGACAAAGCCCTCGAATCACATTGATCCGAGGGCTACGTTTACCTGCCGAATTAGCGGGCAGTGTCGGTAAGCGGGTTCTTCACCCAGCTCATCATGTCGCGAAGCTCTGCACCGGTCTTCTCAATCGGGTGCTGTGCAACCTTGTCGCGCAGACCCTCGAGCTCCTTGTTGCCACCCTCAACGTTGGCGACGAGGCGCTTGGTAAAGGTGCCGTCCTGGATATCCTTCAGGATGTCGCGCATACGATCCTTCGCCGAGGCGTCGATGACACGCGGACCAGAGAGGTAACCGCCAAACTCTGCCGTGTCAGACACGGAGTAGTTCATGTTGGCAATGCCGCCTTCGTAGATCAGGTCGACGATCAGCTTCATCTCGTGGAGGCACTCGAAATACGCCATCTCCGGCTCGTAGCCAGCCTCGACCAAGACGTCGAAGCCGGTCATGATCAGGTCCTCGAGGCCACCACAGAGCACTGCCTGCTCACCGAACAGGTCGGTGACAGTCTCGGCCTCGAAGGTGGTCGGGATAACGCCAGCGCGTGCGCCACCGATTGCGGCAGCGTAGGACAGCGCAAGCTCACGGCCGTTGCCCTGCGGATCCTGCTCCACGGCGATCAGGCAAGGCACACCCTTGCCGTCGGCGAAGGTGCGACGCACCAGGTGGCCCGGACCCTTCGGGGCAACCATGCCGACGGTGATGTTGTCTGCCGGCTTGATCAGGCCGAAATGGATGTTCAGACCATGCCCGAAGAACAGGGCGTCGCCGTCCTTCAGGTTCGGCTCGATGTCCTCTTCGAAGATCTTGGCCTGGGAGGTATCCGGGGCGAGCAGCATGATCACGTCAGCCCATGCAGCTGCCTCAGCATTCGTCTTCACATCAAAGCCGGCCTCGCGGGCCTTTTCTGCGGACTTGGAGCCGTCGCGAAGGCCAACAACCACCTCGACGCCGGACTCGCGCAGGTTCTGAGCGTGCGCGTGACCCTGGGAGCCGTAGCCGATGATTGCAACCTTCTTGCCCTGGATCAGGGACAGGTCTGCGTCTTGGTCGTAAAGCACTTCAATAGCCATAGTTCTCGCTTCTTTCTTCATTCTGTGAGACGGGCGTTTCACATTATGACACAGCCGCCTCAGTTTGTGGGTGTTTTTAGTCCAATGGAGCCAAAGTTTTAGCGCCACGCGTCAGCGCTACCGTGCCTGATCGGGCAAGCTCGCGGATACCGAACGTATCCATGACGTCCAAAAACGCCTTCAACTTCGGTGACTCACCGGTGGCCTCAATAACAACAGAGTCCACCGCAACATCGATCACGCGCGCTCGGAACAGGTTGGCAGCGTCCACCACCTGCGGACGTGTTTGATTGTCCGCGTTGACCTTGACCAGCAGCAGCTGGCGGCCGACCGTGGTGTCGTCGTCAAGCTGCTGCACCTTAAGCACCTGGATCAGCTTGTAGAGCTGTTTGACGATCTGCTCGACAGAACGCTCCGTTGCATCGACCACCACCGTCAACCGGTTCACGCCCTCTTTCGACGTCTTCGCCGAAACGAGCGAGACCAGGTTGTACCCGCGACGGGTAAACAGGGCGGTAACACGGGTGATAATTCCGTCAACGTCCTCAACCAGCACTGAAAGCGTGTGGCGAGTGATTGCATCTGGTTGCGTCATTGTTAGTTCCCTTCCTGCTCCGCCGCAGCGGTCTCGATGGCCTCGCTGATTGCCTGCGGCGACTCCGCAGCCGACTCCTCATCGTCGAAGAACGGGCGCATTCCGCGCGCATACTCAATGTCACTATTCGACGAGCCCGCAGAGATCATCGGCCACACCTGCGCGTCCTCGCCCACGATGAACTCAATGACCACCGGGCGATCGTTGATCTCACGCGCACGTTGGATCGTCGGCAGCACGTCTTCTTCCTTCGACACCCGGAACGCAACCGCGCCGAGCGCCTCCGACAACTGCACAAAGCCCGGAACGTAGGTTTCCCCACCCAACTTCGTGTGAGAGTAATTACCGTCGTAGAACAACGTCTGCCACTGACGCACCATGCCCAGGTTGCCGTTATTAATCAGCGCAACCTTGATCGGGAAGCCTTCGAGCGCAGCGGTGGTGATCTCCTGGTTGGTCATCTGGAAACAACCATCGCCGTCGATCGCCCACACCTCTGCATCCGGGTGCGCTGCCTTCGCACCGAGCGCAGCCGGAATGGAAAAGCCCATCGTGCCAGCACCACCAGAGTTGATCCAGTGGCGCGGCGTTTCAAAGTCCACAAACTGCGCAGACCACATCTGGTGCTGGCCCACACCAGAGCAGTAAATCGCGTCCGGCCCAGCGGCCTTGGACAGCGTCTCGATCACAAACTGCGGAGCGAGCGTGCCGTCCTCGTTCTTGTCATAACCGCGCGGGAAACGACGCTTCAGATCCTGCAGACGCTCAATCCACGGCTCGATTGACGGCGCCTTGGTCTTTCCGGATTCCTCAAAGTAATCGGTCAGTTCCGACAGCACACGCTTAGCATCGCCCACGATTGGAACGTCCACCGCGCGGATCTTGCCCACCTCTGCAGGGTCGATGTCAGCGTGAATGACCTTGGCGTGCGGCGCAAACGTATCGGTATCGCCGGTCACGCGGTCGTCGAAACGCGTGCCAACAGCGATGAGCAAGTCGGATTCCTGGAAGGAACCCACTGCCGGTACCGAACCGTGCATACCCGGCATACCCAGGTACAGCGGGTGCGACTGCGGGAACGCTCCGAGCGCCATCAAAGTCGTAGCCACAGGGATCCCGGTCGCCTCAACAAACTCGAGCAGCTGCTTGTTCGCATTCGCCTTCACAACACCGCCACCGATGTAAAGCACCGGACGCTTCGCCTGAGAAATCAGCTTCGCTGCCTGGGCAATCTGACGGTTGTGCGGCTTCGTGTTCGGCTTGTAGCCAGCCAAATCGATCTTCGGCGGCCACTTAAACTCAATCTCCGCGTTCTGCACATCCTTCGGGATGTCCACGAGCACTGGGCCTGGACGGCCGGTCGAGGCAATATGAAACGCCGCCGCAAGCGCGAACGGGATCTGCTCCGGGTCGGTCACCATGAAGTTGTGCTTTGTAATCGGCATCGTGATGCCGCGGATGTCCGCCTCCTGGAACGCATCGGTACCCAAAAGCGACGAGCCAACCTGGCCCGTGATCGCCACCATCGGCACCGAGTCCAGGTAAGCGTCCGCGATCGGTGTTACCAAGTTCGTCGCACCGGGACCAGACGTAGCAATGCAAACGCCGACCCTTCCCGAGGCCACCGCGTATCCCTCTGCTGCATGGCCCGCACCTTGCTCGTGGCGCACCAACACGTGGCGTAGTTTCGTTGCCCGATACAGGGCGTCGTAAAGCGGAAGCACCGCGCCACCCGGAAGGCCGAACACAATTTCCGTGCCAAGCTCCTCCAGGCTGCGAACGACCGCGTCCGCGCCTTTCATCCGCTCCGGTCCATTGCTCTCCGTCGACGGGGATGGTTGTGAACCTGCCACCGTTGCACTCCTTGTGTTCGAATTACCTAAAAATAAAAGCCCCCGGCGAGCGGTGTGCTCTCGAGGGCGCTTGTGTCTGCGGCGTGTAAAACGAACCCGCTACGGCAAGCGCCGCGTGGGTACAATAATTACAAGTCGCTGATTGATCACGTACATGACAATAGTGAGCCAGCCCACCCCTCGCGCATTTTTATTCACAGAAATTACACGTATCGACGACACCCCGGCGCATCCCGTTACTTCCCCCGGCATCAACATGACTAGCATGCCGGGGTATGACAGCCACACAGGGAACGTCCCCGACCACCCAAAAAGTGTTCAAACCAACCCGTGAGCACATCCTCGCCATCTTGCTCGCAACCGGCATCGCACTCATGGGCATCATGTGGGCGCCGAAATATCTCATTTGGCTCCTTCTTATCCCCATTGTGTGGCTCGCATGGGTACTCTGCTCCTCCACCACAGTGGATAACAAAGGAATTAAAACCCGTTACCTCGTTCGCAAAAATGCCTTTCTTCCTTGGGAAGACCTGGCCGGCATCGCTTTCAAGGGAACTTCCGCACGCGTCGCTGCAAAAAACGGCACCGAGTATCCCCTGCCTGGCGTAACGTTCAACTCATTGCCCGCGCTCGCCGAGGCATCCGGAGGACGAATTACAGACGTCATTGCATCCGCCGAGCAAGCAGCAGACGGCAAGTACGAAGTCATTGATAAAGACGGCGACCGCATCCTGCTTACCCGCGAGGAATACGATGCCTACCTCGCAGAACACCCCGATCTGCCGGGACCTCGCCCGTCCGCGAACGAACCTAAGGAGTAAACCGTGATCCCCCTTCGCTCACGTGTCACCACCGTTGGCCGCCAAGCAGCCGGAGCCCGTGCCCTGTGGCGCGCTACAGGCACCGGCGAGCACGAGTTTGGCAAACCCATCGTTGCCATCGTGAACTCCTACACGCAGTTCGTGCCTGGCCACGTTCACCTGAAACATGTTGGTGACATCGTGGCCGACGCTGTCCGCGCCGCAGGCGGCGTACCCAAGGAGTTCAACACCATCGCGGTCGACGACGGCATCGCCATGGGCCACTCCGGCATGCTGTACTCGTTGCCCTCGCGCGAGATCATCACCGACTCGGTGGAGTACATGGTCAACGCCCACACGGTGGACGCCATGGTGTGTATCTCCAACTGCGACAAGATCACCCCAGGCATGCTCAACGCCGCAATGCGCCTGAACATCCCCGCCGTCTTCGTCTCCGGTGGGCCGATGGAGGCCGGCAAGGCGTTTTCTGTCGGCGGTGTGACTAAGCCGAAGTCCGATCTCATCGACGCCATCTCGCTTTCCGCTAACAACGACGTCAGCGACGACGAGCTCGACAGTATCGCCAACAACGCCTGCCCCACCTGTGGTTCCTGCTCCGGCATGTTCACCGCTAACTCCATGAACTGCCTCACCGAAGCACTTGGCTTGTCACTGCCGGGCAACGGCACCACCCTGGCCACCCACACCGCACGCCGCGAACTCTTCGAGCGCGCTGGCCAGACCATCATGGACCTTTGCGAGCGCTACTACGGCCAGGGCGACGAATCCGTCCTGCCCCGCAACGTGGCCAACGTCCATGCATTCCGCAACGCCATGGCGCTCGACATGGCAATGGGTGGTTCCACCAACACCATCCTGCACATCCTGGCCGCAGCACAGGAAGGCGAGATCGACTTCGACCTGGCAGATATCGACGATCTGTCACACAAGATCCCCTGCCTGTCCAAGGTTGCCCCGAACGGTGAGGCACACGTCGAGGATGTCCATCGCGCAGGTGGCATCCCAGCCATCCTGGGTGAGCTCAACCGCGCTGGATTGCTGCATGATGATGTGCATTCGATCACGTACTCGTCGCTAAGCCAATGGCTCGCAGACTGGGACATCCGCGGCGGCAGCGCTACCGAGGAAGCGCTCGAGCTCTTCCACGCCGCACCGGGCGGTGAGCGCACCACGAAGGCATTCTCACAAAGCGCGCGCTGGGAAAGCCTGGATACGGATGCGAAAAATGGCGTCATCCACGACGTCGAGCACCCGTTTACCTCCGACGGCGGCCTTGTCGTCTTGCGCGGCAACCTAGCCCCGGACGGCGCCATCCTGAAAACCGCAGGCGTCGAAGAAGGCTTGTGGGAGTTCACCGGTCCAGCACGCGTCGTCGATTCGCAAGAGCAAGCTGTGTCCATGATCCTCAACCGCGAGGTGCTCGAAGGCGAGGTTGTGGTCATCCGCTACGAGGGTCCAGCAGGTGGACCGGGCATGCAGGAAATGCTCCACCCGACGTCATTCCTCAAAGGCGCTGGCCTGGGCAAGAAGTGCGCACTGATCACCGACGGTCGCTTCTCCGGAGGCACCTCCGGTCTGTCCATTGGCCACATCTCCCCCGAAGCTGCCGCAGGCGGCCTGATCGGCCTCATCGAAAACGGCGACACCATCGCCATCTCCGTGTCCAACCGCGAACTGAAGCTGGATGTGCCGGAAGCAGAGTTGGAAAAGCGCCGTGAAGCTATGGAAGCCTCCGACAACCCCTGGACACCGAACCGTGTCCGCGAGGTTTCGAAGGCTTTGCGTGCATACGCCAAGATGGCAACCAGCGCCGACAAGGGCGCCGTCCGCCAAGTGGACTAAACGCAGCGTGCGTGTGGTTTAGGCAAACGGGTTAATCCCGGTGCCGAACCACCACGCCGCACCTGCTGCGGCAAGACCCACAATGGCGCAGATCCAGGACGATGCCAGCGGACGCTTCGCCCAACCGCGCGAGGCGTCGATACCGTAGCGGCCCGGACCGGTGAACTGCACTGCGAGAGACACTGCCAGCAGCATGACCGGCACCCACGTTTCCGGCGTCCAGGCGAAGACGTTGAAGCCGTCCGTCTGACCGTTGAATGCGTGCAGCGCCAAAAAGCCGGTGACGGCGATCGCCACAGCTGCCGCAATCGGTCCGAGCAGACCAAGGACCAAGAACACGCCGGCCGTGAGTTCGAGGGTGGGAACAACAACAGCCAGGCCGTTGCCGTACGGGTAGTTGGCGAATGCATTTTCTAGGCCGGCGATACCGTCGTTGCCGCCGAGTCGGAAGAACACTGCGACGGAATCAATAATCAGGTACGCGCCGAGGAACAGACGCAGCAGCAGCAAGCCGAAATCAGTCGTGCCACGGCGGGCGTCTTCCTCCTCTACTGCAACCGGTGCCGGATCCACCGCAACCGGCTCGACCGGCTCCTCCGCATAGGTTGCGGGGGCTGCCGGTGCGATGGTTTCAGATTCACGGATGAACGCGGATGTCACCGGTGCCGGGTCGGATGAGTATGCAGACGCCGAGGGGACCGCAGTAGAGCCTGCGGACGGCGCAGAGGCTTGTGCTGCCTTATCGGCACTCAGGCGCACCTCGTCGCCCGTCTGGGAAGTCTGCGGAAAAATCTCCGTCGCAGCATCCCCCTTGTATTCGGGCACGTCAGCGACGTTTTCCAGGTTGTTCAGATCGTCGGGTGTGAGATCGCGTGGATTTTTAGCCATGGCCTACAACTTAGGCGAAAACTTCGCTGTGATTTGTCAACTCGCCGGGGTGCGCTGCACCGATGTCAACAAACCTAGTTAGCCAAGCCCGTGTAATGGTGTTACCCTGCTACGCGCTCTAAATCTTTTACGCAAATTTATATAAGGATTGTTTATCGATGAGTAAAACGCTCAAAGTCGCCCTCGCGCTCGTGGGCCTGACTGTCGGCGCTGGTTTTGCCTCCGGGCAGGAAGTCATCCAATACTTCCTTGCCTTTGGCTACAAGGGCATCATCGGCGCCGCCATCGCAGGTGCCGCGATCGCAATTTTCAGTGGTTGGGTCTACCAGCTCGGTTCCTACTACATGGCCGATGACCACAGTGCCGTGTTCAAGAGTGTCTCGCGTCCGTGGATTGCTAAATACATGGACATCACCACCGTGTTCACGCTGTTCTGCATCGGCTTCGTCATGGTCGCCGGTGCTGGCGCGAACCTCGAGCAACAATTCGGCCTGCCAACTTGGGCCGGATCGACCATCATGGTTGTGCTGCTGCTCCTGTCCGGTCTTCTTGACATCGACAGGCTCACGAACGTTTTCTCCTTCATCACGCCGCTGCTGATCATCTGCCTGCTCGCCGCGTTTGTGATCACACTGACGAACATCCCGTCCGACTTCGGATACATCAACGAGATTGCACAGCAGAACCAAAGCGCATCAGGCACGTTTGGTAACTGGCTGATCACCGCGTTGAACTACGCAACCCTGGTCATGATCATGGACGTTTCCATGATGCTCGTCTTTGCTGGCTCCCACATGAACCCTGCACAGGCCGGTAAGGGTGGCCTGCTGGGCGGCATTATGTTCGCTGTCTTGCTGCTGATCCTCACGTTCATTCTGTTCTGCAACATGGCAGACGTGATGGACGCAGACATGCCGCTACTGATGGTCTTCGACAACATGCACCCGGCAGTGGGCGTGTTCGTCTCCATTGTCATCTACCTGATGATTTACAACACCGCCGTCGGCATGTTCTACGCCAGCGGTCGTCGCCTCAGCCACGACAAGCCGGGCAAGTTCCGCCCGTACTACTTCGCGGCGGTTCTCGTCGGCTACGCCCTGTCCTTCATTGGCTTCGCTGACCTGCTTGGTTGGGTTTACCCGGTTCTGGGCTACCTCGGTCTTGCCCTTGGCATTGCTATGGGTGTGGCTTGGTTCCGCGACCGCAAGAACATCCAGGAGGAGACGGGACGCCGCGAGCGTCTTGCAGAGCTTGCCGAGACCGCGCTCGATCCGGAAGGCGAGCCGCTGACCCGCGCCGAGCGCAACGAAGTCGACGAGCTCACCGGCGATTCCCACATGGGCGGCCAAGACCTGTGGCAGTCCGTCCAGGAAGAGGTTGCTGCGGATCTGCACGCGGACTCTTCCAGCGAATTCGATATCGCGGACGTGCCTGCGCTCGATCCGGAGTCTGAGTCCTACGAGGGCGCACCCGATACCCCGGGCGAAGAAATCCACTGGAAGTCCTACGAGGAGATGTACAAGACTGGCGAGTTCCCGGCCGTCAAGCCTCAAAACAAGTAGCACTGCTTGACGACGACTCGCCCGCCCCGGCCATCCACCACACTGGCCGGGGCTTTCGCGTTTCGTGGTTACATCTCCCAGGGATTAACTAGCTCAACGCCCATCGACTCAAAGTCAGGGGTATTCCGTGTCGCAACGATAAGGCTATGTACTTGAGCGGTAGCAGCGATAAAAGAATCTGCAGTCGCTTTCGGGTCTGGGACGTGCATCGAAGCCGCCACAGAGGCTACGTCCTCATCAAAAGGAAGAATGCGCCCTTTGAATTGAACTTTAACTTGACCATTGAACCAGTCGCGCAACCTTTCAGCCTGCACTGGATCCGTACGTTGCTTGAGCAGAATTCCTCTTTCGATCTCAAAAACTGAGATGGAAGAGATGTATACGTTTCCCTCTGCCAGGTTGTCGGCCCAACTCGCCACTCGAGGATTCACTCGGCCGGGCGGCTTCCGCAGCTCACTAATAACGTTGGTATCGAATAAATACCTCACAGGTCGAGACTCCGCACTTTAAATTCAGCTCGTGGAGGGTCGAATTCTATATCTTCATCCTTCATTTGAACTGCTTTTACCCACCCAGTTTCTGACGATGAGAGCCGACGATAGTCGTCGATCGACAGCAGAACGTGTGACGGCTCCCCACGATCAGTAATGATCACAGGGTGATCGAGCGCGGCGCGCTTCGCGGCACTGACATCCCGATTGAATTCTCTGGCGGAAATAGCGGTCATAACACACCTCCCTGCAGGTACGTACCTACAGGATATGCATTGTTACCATTACCTACAACCCACCAAAGAAGAACCAGCCGGCCCCGTACATCAGTCGGGGCCGGCTGGTAGGCGCTTCGCTGAGGTTTTACTCCGCGAGCTTCTTCGCGATGAGCTGGTTGACCTGGCCCGGGTCTGCCTTACCCTGGGTGGCCTTCATCACGGCACCGACGATTGCGCCGGTGACCTTCTTGTTGCCTGCGCGGTACTTCTCCACGATGTCCGGGTTGGCGGCAAGTGCGTCGTCGACAGCCTTCTCGATAGCGCCGTCATCGCGCACGACCTCAAGCCCACGCTTTGCGACGACCTCATCAACGTTGCCGTCACCCTCAATGACACCGTCGATCGCCTGGCGGCCGAGCTTGGTGGTCAGCTTGCCCTCCTTGACCAACGCAACCACGCGTGCGACATCGTTCGGGGTAACACCGAGCGCGTCCAGGTCCTTGCCTGCCTCGTTAGCCTTACCGGCGATGTAGGACACCCACCAGGAACGTGCTTCGTCCGGGGTCGCACCAGCTTCAACCGTGTCTACGATGAGGTCCAGCGCACCAGCGTTGACCAGGTCACGGAACTCCTTCTCCGGCAGCTGCCACTCCTCCTGGATGCGAGCGCGGCGCACCCACGGCAGCTCCGGCAGGGTTGCGCGGATTTCCTCAACCCACTCCGGCTTTGCGATCACCGGAGGCAGGTCCGGGTCGTTGAAGTAACGGTAATCCGAGGCTTCTTCCTTCGGGCGGCCTTTCGAGGTGGAGCCGTCCTTTTCCTGGTAGTGGCGGGTTTCCTGGACGATCTCCTCGCCGTTTTCCAGTGCTGCAGCCTGGCGCTGCATCTCAAAGCGCACGGCCTGCTCGACCGACTTCAGGGAGTTGATGTTCTTGGTCTCGGTACGGGTGCCAAACTCTTCCTGGCCGACTGGGCGCAGGGACACGTTGGCGTCGCAACGCATGCTGCCCTGGTCCATGCGAGCATCGGAGACGCCGAGCGCCTTCACCAGCTCACGCAGTGCGCCGACGTATGCCTTCGCAACCTCCGGGGCACGCTCGCCGGCGCCGATGATCGGCTTGGTCACGATCTCGATCAGTGGCACGCCTGCACGGTTGCAGTCCACAAGCGAAGCGGTAGCACCGGTAATACGACCGGAAGCGGAGCCCAGGTGGGTGAGCTTGCCGGTGTCCTCCTCCATGTGTGCGCGTTCGATCTCCACACGCCACTCGGTGCCGTCTTCGAGCACGACGTCCAGGTAGCCGTCGTACGCAATCGGCTCGTCGTACTGAGAGATCTGGTAGTTCTTCGGCTGATCCGGGTAGAAGTAGTTCTTGCGCGCGAAGCGGGATGACTCCGCAATCTTGCAGTTCAGCGCCAGGCCGATCTTGATTGCCCACTCCACACCCTTGGCGTTGACCACCGGCAGTGCGCCCGGCAGGCCGAGCGAAACCGGGTCAACGTTGGAGTTCGGCTCCGCACCAAAATGGGCGGAGGCCGTGGAGAACATCTTCGTCTCAGTTGCGAGCTCGACGTGCACCTCAAGGCCCATTACCGGGTCGTACTTTTCCAGTACCTCGTCGTAATCCATCAGATCGTAGGCAGTCATGTCGGCCATTCTACTGCCCCACCCGTTGTGCTCGCGCTCCAGCTCGCCGTGGCGAAATTTACCTAAAATAAAACCTCCCTCAGACGGAAAGGCACTAACGATGACGAACGCATTGCTTGCCCAAATGGCGAGTGCTTATGCGGCCTGGATGCCCAGCCAGCTGCGCGACTGGTACTCGGAGGAAGAACGTTTCTACCTCGCGACGGAGGAGATGCGCCCGCAAGCAGAGCATGTGGCTAACGACGAGTTCGGCGCCGGATTCCGCGATCACCTCAACAGCATCGGCGGGCCGACCGTAGAGGACCCGCTTGCGTGGGCGAACCGGCACGTTGAGTTCGCTGATGGTCACTGGTGCGTCGCCGGCATCCGCTTTTGGGGGCTGGATCCCAAGAAGCCGTTTGTACATGTCGTCGCTACGTCCGTATCACCGCAGTACGACGAGTTAGCACCGTATGCAGCACAGTTGCACCGCGAGTTCGCTGATTTTGCGCCGGTTGCAATCCGGTTCGAATTGCCCAACCCGCCGGAGAGCGCCGATGTGGATCAGTGGATCGTTGCTGGCCTCGTCTCCGAGCTGCGTGCTAGTCCACGCCGCCCGCTGAGCGACCAGGTGAGGCTTATCCCGGCAGCTCCAGAGGACATGGTGGAATACGCAGATGACGTGCTGGGCAACGTCGTGAAGCAAACGCCCGACGTGGCGACCTGGACCGAAGCAGCGACATTGCCGCAGTTGCAAAGTTGCGCAGAAACAGGCGCACTGTACGCAGTGGAAGTTGGAGGCCAACGCGCCGGCGTTATCGCCGCAGCGCGCGACGACGCCAACGGGATGCGCGGGTTTCAGGTCTACGAGAATCTTCTCGACGACCACGCGCGCGGCCGCGGCCTCGCCCCCGCCGCCATGCAGCACCTGTGCGACGTTCTTCCCGCGCACCCCGGCGATACGTTGTGGGGAACGATTCATGCGGGCAATGGGCCGTCGCTAGGCAATGCGCTCGCTGTCGGGCGTAAAAAGATCGCCGCGTTCGTGTGGGTGGCACGTCGCGGCGACTTGTAGTGGATGGCCCTAGACCACCATGGGTTCTGCGGCAGGCGCTGCTGGGTTCTCGGCACGCTTCGCGCGGTCATCGCGAAGACGCATGACCATAGCGAAGATCCCGCCCGACAGGGTGTGCCAGACCGAGAAGATGACACCCGGCAGCGCGGCAAGCGGGGTCATGTACTGCACCGCGAGCGTGGCGGCGAGGCCAGAGTTTTGCATGCCGACTTCGACCGCGATGGTGCGCGATGCAGATTCTGTTTGCTTGGTCCCCTTGCCGGTGAAGTAGCCAAGCGCGTAGCCGAGCAGGTTGTGGATCATCACAGCTACCAAGACAAGCAGACCCGCTTCGACGATCTTGTCGCGGGACCCAGAGACGATGATCGCGACGATCGCCCCAATGGCGACGACAGAAATCCACGGAAGCGCCGGCAGGATAGCCTCTGCGATCTTCGGCATGAAGAACGTAATCGCTAGGCCGAGCAGGACCGGAAGCAGCACCATCTTCACCGTGGAGATCGCCATGGAACCTGCGCTTACCGGCAGGGACTGCCCCGCCAGCCACAGGGTGAGCAGCGGGGTGAAGATCGGCGCGAGCAGCGTGGACACCGTGGTCATTGCAACCGACAGCGCCACATCACCGCGGGAGAGGTAGGTCACCACGTTGGAGGTCGTGCCGCCCGGGGCGCAGCCGACAAGAATGACACCTGCCGCGATTTCCGGCGGCAGCTTGAGCATCCACGTGATCAGCACGGCAAGTACCGGCATGATGACAAACTGCGCGATCACGCCAATGAGGACAGGCATTGGACGCTTGGCGATGATTGCAAAGTCAGCGACCTTCAACGTCAGCCCCATACCGAACATGACCACACCCAGAAGCCAGGTTGTCCACCCGGTAATCGGTGCGACGACAGACGGGGTGAAGTACCCGATGCAACCGCCGACAACGACGAGGATCGGGAAGACAACAGAGGCGATCAGGGCCGAACGATCTTCGGCGGTGGTCGCCCCACTACTCGATTGACTCATGGCGTGAGATCCTACTCTCACACTATGGACACTCGGGGAGGTTTTGGAGAATACGTTAGGAAACCCCAGCGTGGCTTAGGTAAACATCGCCTTTGCGGTGGCGTAGCCCAACGCGTAACCAAGGGCGTTGTGGAGCTCGACCACGAGCAGGACGACGAGGCCGGCCTGGGCGAGTTTGTCGCGGCTACCGGCCACGACAATGGGGACGATGATTGCGATCGCGATGACCGACCCCCACGGCAGCACCAGCACAACCGCCGCCACAAGACGCGGTGCGACGAGACGGACGAGGAGGCCGAGGCCGACCGGCAGAATGACCATTTTCACGATCGATCACGCCATTGGGCCTGCACTGACATCCATGTGCTCACCGGCCAGCCAGCGTGTGAGTAGCGCGGTGAAAATCCGGGCGAGCAGCGTGGAAAACCGATGTCATCGTCACCGACAGAGCGCCCCGGACTACATTGGGCGTATGTGGATCGATGAAGTACGCAAACTTAAGCGCGAACGAAACGCCGTCATTCTGGCGCATAATTATCAGATCCCGGAGATCCAGGACATCGCCGACTTCACCGGCGATTCACTCGCGCTATCTCGTATCGCCGCCGACACCGACGCAGACGTGATCGTGTTCTGCGGTGTGCACTTTATGGCGGAAAGCGCCAAGATCCTCAGCCCCGACAAAACGGTGCTCATCCCGGACCAAGATGCCGGATGCTCGCTGGCGGACTCCATCACCGCTACGCAACTTCAGCAATGGAAGGACGAACATCCTGGTGCGGTCGTCGTCAGTTATGTGAATACCACCGCCGATGTCAAGGCCTTTACGGACGTCTGCTGCACCTCCTCGAACGCCGTTGAAGTGGTGGAATCCATCGATCCGGACCGTGAGATCCTCTTTTGCCCCGACCAGTTCCTCGGCGCCCACGTGAAGCGCCTGACCGGCCGCGAGAACATCCGTATCTGGGCGGGCGAATGCCACGTCCACGCAGGAATCAACGGCAAGGAGCTTGCGGAGCAAGCGTCGGCGCACCCCGATGCGCCGCTGTATATCCACCCAGAATGCGGTTGTGCGAATTCCGCAATCTTCCTCGCTGGCGAAGGAGTGATCCAACCGGAGCGTGTGCACATGCTATCCACCGGCGGGATGCTCGACCAAGCAGACCGCGACACAGAAGGAACTGTGCTCGTAGCCACCGAAGTGGGAATGCTACACCAGTTGCGAAAGCGGGCTCCGCTGGCGGATTTCCAGCCCGTGAACCCCCAAGCTAGTTGCCGGTACATGAAGATGATCACCCCAGAAAAGCTGGTTCGCAGCCTGCGTGACCTCCGCGACGAGATAACCGTGCCCGAGGACGTCGCGGCGAAGGCGCGCCAGTCATTGGAGCGGATGATCGCGATCGGCACACCGGGAAGCGGTGAATAGACACCGATGACAACGCCTGCTCAGCCGATCTTCCCTCCACTGAATAAGGAGGCCATACAGCGACTCATCCGTCTCGGTCTCGCGGAGGACTTCGCTCATGGCCCCGACGCCACATCCGTGGCGACAATCGACATGGACGCGGTTCTTACTGCACAGGTGGTCCCCCGCCAGGACGGGACCGTCGCGGGAATCGACGTTGTGGGATGGACTATGCGCGAGATTTCCCCCGCCGTCGACGTGTCTGTGCACGCCGCCGACGGCGATCGAGTGACGGCCGGTGACTGTCTTGCTACGGTGTCCGGCCCGGCGCGCGCCATTCTGTCGGCGGAACGGACTGCATTGAATCTGCTCACCTACGCTAGCGGCATCGCGACCGCGACTTCTGCGTGGACGGAGGCTATTTCCGACACTCGGGCGCGGGTGAGGGATTCCCGGAAAACGCTTCCCGGCTACCGCGATTTGGCGAAATACGCCGTGCGTTGCGGCGGAGGTGTCAACCACCGCATGAGTCTGGGTGACGCGGCACTGATCAAGGACAACCACGTCGCGAGCGTCGGTAGCGCAGCCGACGCATATCGACGCACGGCCAACGCATTCCCAGGCCTCCCCCTTGAGGTCGAAGTGGATGACCTAGATCAGCTCACCGAGGTCCTGGAATTGAAGCCGACTCTGGTCATGCTGGACAATTTTGAAGTGGAAGACACGCGGGTGGCAGTCGCCCGGCGAGATGCACTGTCCCCAGCGACGATGCTCGAATCCTCGGGTGGCTTGACGCTTGATCGCGCCCGCGCCTACGCGGACACGGGCGTTGAATTCCTCGCCGTCGGCGCGCTCACGCATTCGGTCACCATCCTGGATATTGGCCTCGACGCGCTGACCTGACCTCGGCGGATCACCTGTTCAGGCGGGCCTTGAGCGAGGTCTTCACTTCCGCCCATTCAATGTCCAGGATGGAGTAGACGCATGTGTCGCGCACGAGACCGCTGGCGAGAATTTTGTGGCGGCGTAACACTCCATCGAGCTTCGCGCCGAGTCTTTCGATAGCCGCACGCGACTGGCGGTTCATGTAGTGCGTACGGATCTCTACGCGCAGGCAGCCGAGGTCCTCGAACGCGCGCTGAAGCAGGAGCAGCTTCGCCGCCGTGTTGAACTTTCCGCCCTGGGCGTTTTTGGCAATCCAGGTCGATCCGATCTCGATGTTGCGATTGGTCGGATCCGGGTGCAGGAACGTCGTCACGCCGATCGCCGATCCTTCCGGTTCGACAATCGCCCACGGCGCGCGCACCCCGCGGTGCTGATCAGCGAGATACGTCTCGATGTACTCGGGCACTCCCCCCGGTGTCGGAATGTGGTCCTGGTACCACAAACTCGACAGATCCCCGACGCAGGCGGCAAGGGCTTCCGCGTGCTGCAGGCCAAGGGGCTCGAGAGTGACCCACTCATTGCTCAAGGTGGGGTTGTCGCAGAAATTCAACGGTGCCTCCGAAAATAGTGAACGAGGGGCATGAGAGCGCCCCAGCTGTAAACCTAGGTGATCATCGCCCTGCCGGTAGCGTGTCAGCGCCCGTGAACGGCGCACGGCGATCGCACCATCGGCCGTCAAAGCGGCGCTGTCGCCTCCCAGACCTCCCGGTAGCTCTCAGCGAGCGTGGCCACGGTCTCGTGCGCGTTGAGCCCGCTGGGGTTGCCCACCACCCACACCGGCACTCCGGCGAGGGTTTCGGGTTGAAGACCGCGGGTGGCCTTTGGTCGTCGATAAGCATCGCGGTACGCCCCGATTCCAGCGAACATCACAGCTCTGGGCTGATGCTTTTCGACGACACTCCGCACCACCTCACCTCCCTCCACGAGCTCCGCCTTGGAAAGGTCCGACGCTTTCGGCGTCATGCGCCCCACCAGGTTGGTAAACCCGATGCCGCGCTCGTTGAGCATGGCCGCGTCTTCCTCCGATAACCCCTCATTGGCGTGGACACGGTATGGGGTGATGCCTGCGGCCTCCAACGCCGGCCAGAAGCGATTGCCCGGGTAGGCAAACGGCGCGTCCACCTCCTCGGTGAGGCGGCCGGGGTTGATGCCGACGATGAGCAGGCGGCAGGGGTTAGGAATGCGGTTTTTCATAGAGTGCGCGTCCGGGTGCTATGTGAACATCGCTTTCGCGGTGGCGTAGCGTCGCTCCGGGACCGTTTTGAGTTGCGCTACCGCATCCTCCAGCGCGACAAGTTCAATGTCTTCGCCACGGAGGGCAACGCAGCTACCAAAGTTGCCGTCGTGTGCCGCTCGGGTGGCGTGCACACCGTATCGGGTGGCCAGTACGCGGTCATAGGCGGTCGGCGTGCCGCCGCGCTGGATGTGGCCAAGCACTGTGGTGCGTACGTCGTAGCCGAGGCGCTTCTTCACCTCGTCGCCAATGATCTGGCCCATGCCATTGAAGGTCTTGTGGCCGAACTCGTCTTCCTCGCCGAGACCGGCGTCCATCGTGCCCTCCTTGGGCACCGCGCCTTCGGCGACGACGATGATGCCGTACTTCTCCCCCATCTGGAAGCGGCGCTCCATGGCTTTGCAGATCTCCGCAATATCGAACGGCTCCTCGGGGATCACGGTGTAGTGTGCACCACCCGCCATGCCAGCATGCAGTGCGATCCAGCCGACGTGGCGGCCCATAACTTCCACGATCAGGATGCGGTTGTGGGATTCGGCTGTGGTGTGCAGGCGGTCGATCGCGTCGGTGGCCACGGAGACTGCGGTGTCGAACCCGAAGGTGTAGTCCGTGGCAGCCACGTCGTTGTCAATGGTCTTGGGCACACCCACAACCGGGATGCCGTTATCGGAAAGCCACTTCGCACCCTTGAGTGTGCCTTCGCCGCCAATGGCAATGAGCGCATCGATGCCGGCGTCGTCCAAGTTCGCCTTAATCGTGTCGATGCCAGCCTTGAACTTGTCCGGGTGCAGTCGCCCGGTGCCTAGGATCGTGCCGCCGCGCAGAAGCAGGGAGTCCATGTAGGCGTCGTCGTAAAGATCGACCCTGCGGTCCTCCATCAAACCGACCCAACCGTCACGGTATCCGACGACGGTCGAGCCGTATTCGGTGTTCGCGGTACGGACCACGCCGCGGATAACGGCGTTGAGTCCGGGGCAATCTCCTCCAGAGGTCAACGTGGCAAGTCGCATGCACGCCAGCCTAGCGCGCCGCGCCTACCCCTGCCCGCGGCGCAATGCGTATCGACGACACCACGCCCACCACCATCGCCACAACCGGCAACACCAGCGCCTTGGACGCCGTCGCATCGATCTCACCGGAGGCAAGCACTGCCCCCACAAGTGCTACGCCAAGCACGCTGCCCACCTGGCGCGCGGTGTTGTACAACCCGGACGCTGCACCGGTCTGTCCCTCAGTGATGCCACGCATGGTGACAGCAGCATTCGGCGCCCACACGAACGCGCCGCCGATACCGAGCAGCGCCGTGACTGCGGTGAACCACCACAGGTTGGCGTCGGCGTTGATGAGCACGATCGCCAGCACCAGTGCCATAGTGCTGAGGGTAAACCCGATCGCGCAGAGTTTGCCGGGGTTGCGGCGATCGGTCAGGTAGCCGGCCACCGGGGTAAGCACCAGTGCAAGTACCGACATCGGCGCCGTGATCAGGCCCGCTGCCGACGGCGACGCTCCAGCGACCGTCTGCAGCCAGTACATCAGCGGGATGAACATCGAGGCGACGGTGAACCCCATGGAGGCCACGCCGAGTGTGCCAAGTGCAAAAGCGCGGTCCGAAAGGAGATCGATTGGTAGGAACCCGTCATCGGTGCCGTTGCGTGCGGACTGCACAAGCACGCCCAGCAGCAGCACACCGAACAGGATCGAGGGCCAATAGCCGAACTGGATGCCGTAGACCAACAGCCCAAGCCCGCCGAAGGACAGCACGACCGGTAATAAGGTGACCCGCTCCCCTGTCGTCGTCAATCGCGGCAGCGCGATGACACCGGCGACCAGCGCAACGGCGCCTAACCCAGCCTGGGCGTAAAACGCCGCACGCCAACCCTGGGACTGCGCGATTGCACCCCCAACCACCGGCCCGATGAGCGAGGCCACCGAACCGATCACGCCCCACACGGCGAACGCGCGTCCCTGCTTGTCGGCGGCAAACACGCGCGGGATCAGCCCGAAGGCCTGCGGTAAGAACACCGCCGCGCCGAAGCCCTGAAGCGCACGCGCGACGATCAGGGAACCGAAGGACCACGACGCACCTGCCAGCGCTAGTGCCGCCACGTAGACGGTAAGGCCGGCGAGGAACATGCGGCGTTGCCCGAACGCGTCGCCAAGCCGTCCCGTGGCCGGCATGGGCGCGACCGTGCACAGCAAGTACACACTGGTCAGCCACACCGCGCCGCCGACCTCGTACGGCAGAAGCGGGGTGATCACGGGCATAAAGCCCTGATCAATCAGGACAAGAAAATACCCCGCAGCCAAGGCTGCGAGGGTATTCCAGGGATTAACGGCCGGCTTCAAATGCGGCACCCACGCGGTAGAGCCGTGCGTCCTCGAACGCCGGGGCGATCAACTGCAGACCAACCGGAAGGTCGGTATCGGAGGCGTTGCCCGCCGGAACCGACATGCCCGGCAGACCCGCCAGGTTCAGCGGCAGCGTGAACAGGTCGAAGTTGTACATGGCCAACGGGTCATCGACCTTCTCGCCCAGCTTGAACGCGGTCGACGGCACAGACGGCGCCGCGATGACGTCGCAGCCCTCGAACGCCTTGGCAAAGTCCTGCGCGATCAGGGTGCGCACACGCTGTGCCTGCAGGTAGTAGGCGTCGTAGTAGCCCACCGACAGTGCGTAGGTGCCCAAGATGATGCGACGCTTGACCTCAGCACCGAAGCCTTCGCCACGCGTTGCGGCCATCACCTCTTCTGCGGAGCGGGAGCCGTCGTCGCCGACGCGCAGGCCGTAACGCATGCCGTCGAAACGCGCGAGGTTCGAGCTCACCTCGGACATCTGGATGAGGTAGTACGCGCCCATGACATCGTCGAAGCTCGGGCAGTCGACCTCGACGATCTCTGCGCCCTGGCGCTCGAGCTGTGCGTAGGCGGCGTCGATGGCCTCCTTGACACCTTCCTGGGTGCCGGGGCGCTCGAACTGCTTCACGCGGCCGATCTTGACACCCTTGAGGTCGCCGGACGCACCCTCACGAGCAGCGTCGGCACACGCCGGAACCTCGCGGTCCACGGAGGTAGCGTCGAACTCGTCGTGGCCAGCGATGATCTCGTGCAGCAGCGCAGTATCAAGCACATTGTTCGCGCACGGGCCGACCTGGTCAAGCGAGGACGCACAGGCGATCACGCCGTAGCGCGACACGCCACCGTAGGTCGGCTTCACGCCAACGGTGCCGGTCAGCGATGCCGGCTGGCGGATCGAGCCGCCCGTATCGGTACCGATGCCCAGCGGGGCCTCACCAGACGCAAGCGCTGCAGCGGTGCCACCGCCGGAACCACCCGGGACGCGCTCCAGATCGTGCGGGTTCTTCGTCTGCTTGTACGCGGAGTTCTCCGTGGAAGAGCCCATGGCGAACTCATCCAGGTTGGTCTTGCCCAGAATCGGGATGCCAGCGGCGCGCAGCTTCTTGACCACGGTGGCGTCGTACGGGCTCATGTAGCCCTCAAGCATCTTCGACGCAGCCGTCGTCGGCGCATCCGTGGTCACCAGCAGGTCCTTCAGCGCCAGCGGCACACCAGCAAGCGCCGAGGCCGGCTCCTCGCCGTTCTTTACCTGCTCGTCGACCTTGTCGGCTGCAGCCAGAGCCTCTTCGGCGCCGACGTGCAGGAAGGCTCCCAGCTCGTCGTCAATCTCCGCGATACGGTCCAAAAACGCCTGAGTAACTTCGCGCGAGGTGACCTCACCAGCCTGAATCATCGCTGCAAGTTCGTGCGCTGGCTTTGCGACGAGCCCCTCTGCCGGAATCGTGTACTGCGTCATCGTTTAGTCTCCCTCTCCGAGAATCTGCGGCACCATAAAGCGGTCGTCCTCCACAGCCGGCGCCTGATCTAGCGCCTGCTCCTGCGTCAGCACCTTCTTTTCCACATCGGCGCGCATACCGGCGTCGATGGAGTGCGGGTGGCTCATCGGGGTCACGCCCTCGGTGTCCACGCTTTGCACCTTCGACACTGCTTCCACAATCGTGTCCAGCTGCTGGGCAATCGTGTCCAGCTCCTCGTCTTTCAGCGCAATTCGCGCCAGGCGTGCGATGCGCGACACCTCGTCGCGTGAAATCTCAGCCACAGTCCCATCCCTTCGGCATAACGTGGGTTGCGATTAACGCGCCTTATCTTACGTCACGTCGTGCCACCGCCTCTCCACCCCCAGTTGCTATAAATAAGGCCATGTCGTACCTCATCCGCGTTTCACTCCCCGATGTGCCGGGCAGCCTCGGCCAGCTCGCTGAGGCGTTCGGCATCGTGGAGGCCGACATCAACTCCGTGGACATCGTCGAGTCCTCACTCGACGGCACCGTGACCGACGACATCGTGGTCACCCTGCCCACCGGAGTCATGGTGGACACCCTGATCACCGCCGTCGCATCCGTCGACGGCGCCGAAGTGGACTCGATCCGCCCCTTCACCGGGCGCGTCGACCGCCGCGGACAGATCCAGATGCTCGCCCAGATCGCGGCACATTCCGGCAAACAGGCCGACACGCTCGAAGAGTTGGTCAACGTCATGCCGAAGGCCGTCACCTCCTCCTGGGCGGTGGTGCTGAACAACTCCGACGCCGGTTTGGAGCGCGTCGCTGCCTCCTCCGCCGCGCCCGAGGATGACGGTTCCACCCCGCAGATGCCCGCAATCGAGGGCGCGCGCATCTTGCAGCCCGATTTCGACGAATGGGTGCCAGAGTCTTGGTTCCAGTTGGACACCGCCCTGACCGTGGCACCCCTGCACGGCACCGACCTCGTGCTCGTCGTCGGCCGTGTGGGCGGGCCCGACTTCTTGGCCTCCGAGGTGCGCGAAGTCGGCGATTTGGGCTACATCATCGGCGCGATCCTGAGCTAACCGCTCGCGACTAACGACGAGGCACATTGCCCGGCGCGCAACCTATGCAAGCGCGTCTGGGCCGCCCTCGAGCAGTTGCACGAACTGTTCCTCGGTAAGAATCGGCCTGCCCAGCTCTTCGGCTTTCGCTGCCTTGGAGCCGGCGTTTTCACCGACGACCACATAGTCGGTTTTCTTCGACACCGAGCCTGCCGCTTTGCCACCGCGGGACAAGATTGCTTCCTTGATTTCGTCGCGGGTAAAGCCCTCAAGCGTGCCCGTGGCCACGATGGTCAGCCCCTCCAGGGTCTGCGGGGCGCGTTCCTCTTCGTCGGACTCCATGGTCACGCCGGCGGCCGCCCAGCTATCGACGATCGCCTGGTGCCACTCCACCGTGAACCACTCCTTGAACGACTCCGCAATCACCTCGCCTACGCCGTCGGTTTCTGCCAGGTCTTCCACGGGGGCGTCGATAAGCGCCTGCATCGAGCGGAAGCGCGACGCGAGCGCGCGAGCCGCGGTGGGGCCGACATGGCGGATGGATAGCGCCACGATCACGCGCCACAGGTCGGCGTGCCGCGCGGTTTCCAGGTTGGCCAGGAGCTTCTTGCCGGAGGCGTTGACCTCGCCGTCCTTGCGGGTGTACACGCTGGACTTTTTCAGGTCCTCCTCGGTGAGGTCGAACAGCTTCGCTTCGTCCTCCAGCACCCCGGAGGCAATGAGGTCGACCGCGCCCTTCTCCCCGAGCGCCTCGATGTCGAAGGCACCGCGCGAGGCGATGTACTCCAAACGCGTGGCCAGCTGCGCCGGGCAGGAGCGGGTGTTCGGGCAGCGCCAGTCTGCATCACCCTCCTTCGCGGGGGCGAGCTTCGTGCCGCAGGCCGGGCAGTTTTCGGGGTAGACGAACTCGCGCTCGGTGCCGTCGCGAAGATCCGCAACCGGGCCTAGTACCTCCGGGATGATTTCGCCGGCCTTGCGCACCACCACGGTGTCGCCGATCATCACGCCCTTGCGCTTAACTTCGTGCTGGTTGTGCAGGGTTGCCATGGACACCGTCGAGCCTGAGACGAACACCGGCTCCAGCACCGCGTACGGCGTCGCGCGGCCCGTGCGCCCGACGGAGACCTCAATGTCGAGCAGTTTCGTGGTCACCTCCTGCGGCGGATACTTGTAGGCAATCGCCCAGCGCGGCGCGCGCGACGTCGCGCCAAGACCGCGCTGTTCAGCGACAGAATCCACCTTGACCACAAGCCCATCCATCTCGTGGATCGCATCATTGCGGTGCTCACCCCAGTACTTCACGGCCTTGAGCACATCGTCCGCAGTCTCAGCCCGGCGCGTGTACTCAGAGACCGGCAGGCCCCACTCGGCGAGTTTCTCGTACGCCTCGTGCTGGGTTGCCGGGTTGAAGCCTTCGCGCGCGCCGATGCCGTGGCAGATCATGCGCAGTTTGCGCTTCTTCACGTCCTCCGGATTCTTCTGGCGTAGGCCGCCGGCTGCGGTGTTGCGGGGGTTGGCGAATGGTTTGCCGCCTTCCTTTTGGCGCAACTCATTGAGTTCCGGGAAGTCCTCAGGCCGGATGAACACCTCGCCGCGCACCTCGAGGAACGCAGGTGCGTCGCCGGTGAGCTTGTGCGGGATGTCCTCGATGACGCGTGCGTTGGCGGTGATGTCCTCACCGGTGGTGCCGTCGCCACGCGTAGCTGCGCGGGTCAGTTCCCCGTTTTCGTAGATCAAATCGATGGACAGACCGTCGATCTTCAACTCCGTCAGGTACGGCCCCGGGGTCTTGTCCAGCCACTCGCGCATCTCCTCTTCGGAGAACACGTTGTCCAGGCTCATCATGCGCTCGGGGTGTGTCACGTCCGCGAACGCGGAATCGGCCGTCGGCGCACCGACTTGCTTGGTAGGCGAATCTGGCACCGCCAACTCCGGGTGCTCCTCCTCCATCTTCTGGAGGCGGCGGAACATCTCGTCGAACTCGGCGTCGGTAATCACCGGCTGGCCGTTGTAGTACAGGTCGCGGTGCTTGCGGACCTCTGCGGCTAGTTCGTCCCATTCACGGTGCAGATCAGCGGAAATTTCACTCACAAGGAGCAAGTGTAGGTGCTAAAACAATCTCTGCGTCGCTTGCAATCGGCCTCTCCAATTTCACCAGGTTGCATTCCACAAGGTAACCGAGCTGCTACTACAATGCGCTGGAAGAAGGGAGGCACACCATGACCGCAACACACGCACAATGCTTCGAAGCATCCAAGGCCTCGAACCGCGCCGCTCGTGCCTCAATGGCGCTTGAGGACCGGGCGGTTCCTAGCGACTACGAACCTTCCGAGCTTGAACAGCAAATTCTTTCCCGGCTTTTCGAGGAACGCGGATGGGGTTAGACCCCGGCTACGGCGAAACTCCGCTCGACGGAGATGAAATGAGTGCGCTCGAACCGGCGCTGCTCGAATACTTTGACCGTATCCCTGACAAGCTCACAATTCATAGCCTTGAACAGCAGACCCTTGCAGTTGCTCGTGCCCGGATGCTCGAGGTCATCGACAGTTCGGAACTTACTCTCGACGAGATACTGACAACATCGTTCCTTGTTGAGCTTCACCGCTTGCTATTTGGCGGCATCTGGACCTGGTCTGGTGCGTTCCGTCGCACTGGGCTCAATATCGGTGTTGATCCGCAGTTCATCTCCACTGAGTTACATGCTTCCTTCGGCAATCTTGGTTACCAAGCAGAGGCTTCGTTGCTCACAGCCAGGCAGCTAGGTATTGCAACCCACGCGGAATTAGTTCGAATCCATCCGTTCACTGATGGTAACGGGCGAGTCACCCGCCTCATGGCTGATCTCGTTTTTGCAGCGTCGCAGGATCTTCCTCATACACATGAGTACGACTGGAATCTGGATAAGACTTCGTACATCGATCTGTTGCGCACTTATGACCTCAATCGGGATCCGACTCCGCTCTCCAGGTTTATCGGAGTCCGCAAGCTCGATTAACGACTTTGGCTCACTCGTTTCGGCGCGCTCGTTACAATGACCGGCATGGCCACATTCGATGCCTCCCGCATGCTCTCCTTCGACCTGGAGACCACCTCCGCTAACCCGCGCGAGGCTCGCGTGGTCACGTCTGCGCTAGTGCGTATCGACGACGGCGTGGTCGACGCCAACGAAACCCTCGCCGATCCCGGGATTGAAATCCCCGAGGAAGCCGCCAAGGTGCACGGCATTACGACGGAGAAGGCGCGTGCGGAGGGTCGCGACCACGACGAGGTGGTGCGCGAGACGGTCGAGGCGATCAAGAAGGGCTGGGAAGACGGCCTGACACTCGTGGTGTTTAACGCCCCCTATGACCTGACGGTGCTGCGCAACCTCACCGGTGATTTCACCGTCACCGGCCCTGTGTTCGACCCGCTGGTGGTCGACCGGGCGAAGGACCGCTACCGCAAGGGCCCGCGCAACCTGACCGCGATGTGCGAGCACTACGGGGTGCGCATCGACAACGCCCACGAGGCAACCGCCGACGCGTTCGCCGCCGCACGTGTGGCGTGGATGCAGGTGCGCAAGGCCTACCCAGACCTCGCCGAGATGGAGTCTGGCGATCTTATGGAGTGGCAGGCCGTGGAGTACTTCCGCATGCAGACCGACCGCAAGAAGTATTTTGAGGCCAACGGTCGCGACGCCTCGGGTGTGCTCACCGCCTGGCCAATGCAGGGTTAAAGCGCTACTACTGGCTTGCCAGTTCTTCGTGCATCTCGCGAGCGGCAGCGTAGTTGCGTGCGCTCCCAAGAAGTGTGTCGGCCGGGTTGGCGTACACATCGATCTGGGTCTGTGCCGGGTCGATCTGTAACTCGTCGAACACGCGGTAGAGCTCGCGCGGCTGCATGGTCGGGATCGCGATGCGCGCCCCCGTATCGAGCAGACGTGCCAGTGCATCACGGTTGCAGGTGCGGGGGTCGGTGGTCTGCCACGGGGTGTCGTCGATAAGCACAGGTGTGTGCAACAGATGCTCGCCGAAGCGGTGCAGGGTCTCCTGTGGCTCAGGGATAGCCGGGATGGCTTCGTAGTCGGTCGCGCCTTTGAGCGTGCCAGCCATGACGTCGCCGAGGCGCGGCTCATCGAGTTGCAGCACCGTGGCGCCGAAGCGGCCGGCGACATCGCTGCGGTGCTGATTAGATGCTTCGAGCAGCGCGTCGGTGAGGTCGCGCAGCGCGCCGGGGTCCGTGATCATGCGGTGGCCGTTGGCCATCTCCACCTCGGCGGCGAGCGTGAACGGGCCGGCAAGCTGCACCTTGACCGTGTCTACCTTGCCGTGCCAGAGCTCCTCGAGGTGGTCGAGGTCGCGCGCCATGCGGTCGGCGTCTGCGCGCTTGCGGGCGGCAACGCGCCACCCGCGCGGGCCCGGCGCGATTGGGATTTCTAGCAGCGCTGCGGTGCGCCCAATGAGATCGGAGCCGACGCCGCGGTCCGGCAGTTGCGGGATGTGTGGCAGCGGCGACTCGGAAAGCACCACGTCCGCGGCTTGCGCGAGGTCGGTGCCGGGCAGGGGCCCGAGGCCGAACGCGGTGGTAGGAAGTGTTGTCACGGCGCTGATGTTACGCGGTAGCGCCTAGGCACTGCTCAACGCATAGTCTGACACGTCCCTGCTGCGCTACTTCTTTTGTCGCCCGATCGCGCCTTCGTCTGCTCCCACGCCCCGCCAACCGCTTTCTAGACCTGCCGACCTTTTGCATAATAGCACAAAAGGGCAGGTGGATCCTGTCGGAGATAGCCCACACCTCCCGGCTCAAACCGCGACCATTCCAGTTTTGGAGTAAGCGTCCGACATTTTATCGCGCTCGATTAAGTATTCGGTCTGAGTGCAGTCTTGACCAACGTAGTGGAACTCGAGGGTGTGTGCCCCCAATGGCGTTCTATCTTTCGTCCGGAGTCTTGCCCTCGGCACTGGCCTCAAGGCCACTGTTGAGGTATAGAAACGCTGTGGAATGCCCCCGTGGAACGTTCGGCGACTTCCCAAACCCTTGAAGTAGATAACCTCCCAGGAGGGGGGAGACGTCTATTGTCGGCAGTTGGACAAACGCGTTGTTCTACTCGGAGCCCGACGTAAAAAGAATGGTGTCTTCCCTGCTAAAGAAGATGGACTGCAGCTCCAGGGTAGAGCTCATAGCGCTCTCATTCTGAACGGCCTATATAGTTGGCGGACCCACACCGCTTAGTGCTCGAGTGAGCCCACCAACCTTTTCATAGTGCGAGTGTTTTGCACCCCACCTTGATTCAATCCTGGCACTCGGTGCTAGGACCATCCCCGGGAAAAGTTATACACAATTCGACGGGCTGCCTGCCACCCGGATTTTGTCAAAGCTACACCTGCGATAAGCCCAGCGATGCTTCCAAAGAATACAGAAGGGAACCAAGGCATATCAGTGTAAAAACGAAATATGCCAAGTGTCACTAAAAATCCGCAAATCGTTACCAATGAGCGCATGTTTTACCACCCTATGTAGGTTGAAAAGACGCCACCTGCACTGGCAATGCAGCTGATCGCAAGTCCTGGTCCAATTTTCTTAGCGAGGAACTTTACCAAGTCCCAGTAGGAAAACCCTCTTCTCTGGAATTTCCATGATTGTATCGTAACCGATTACGCCACCAGCACAACCGGCAATGGTTGTGGCAGCTGCGCTAAGAACTCCCTTATCGTCTTGGCCCTCTGCCGCCATAGTCTGGACTGGTACTGTATTCAGCTCAGCATCCATCTTCTTTGCTGAAGACAAAACTGTTTTCCGACCATTGGGGGCAATGGCTACCGCGTCACCATTAGCGTTGAACCCGTACTCAACTGTTCCCGCAGGCAAGACAATGACGGTGGCGCAGATGCGCGACAATATTGACACCCACATCGACTTCTACATCCACAGACGATTGAAGTCGACACTCGGCGACGGCTACACCACCATCGCCGAACACCGACAAGCACCGAGTGCAGAACAACGAGACAAAGTCCCCCACATGCACTCCAACAATTTGTCCCCATTCCCCTTTCGGCTATCAACGAGGTGCGACTAACGAGGTTTGCGCGACCCCCCAGTGAATCCGTACTACGTCGTCGCGCAGATGGTGCCGGAGCCGAGCACGATATCGCCCTTACCATCCGGATCCGGCAGGTACAACACCGCAGCCTGGCCGCGGGCCACGCCCTCGAGTGGCTGGTGGAGGGTGAGTGTCATCTGGTCGCCCTCGATACGCGCGGTGCACGGCACTACCCCGCCGTGGGCGCGGATCTGCACGCGAGCGGCGAGTTCCTCGCCATTCGCGGAAGCCTCGGACATCGCCGGGTGGAGCACCTTCAGGCGGTCGGCGGTGATCTCCGAAACGCGCAGCGCGTCGCGCGGGCCGACGGTCACGGTTCCGGTGGCCGTGTCCACATCGGTGACGTAGCGCGGCTTGCCGTCAGCGGCAGGCACGCGGAGGTTCAACCCCTTGCGCTGGCCGATCGTGTACTGAAACGCGCCGTCGTGCTCGGCGAGCTCGTTGCCCTCGGTGTCCCGGATCATGCCGGGGCGCATGCCGATTGAGCGGCCCAAAAACGCCTGGGTGTTGCCGTCGGGGATGAAGCAAATGTCGTAAGAATCCGGCTTGGACGCGGTGGCAAACCCGTGGCGGGCGGCCTCCTCACGGATCTGGGGCTTCTCCGTATCGCCGACCGGGAAGATGCAGCGGTCCAACTCGTCGCGAGTAAGCACGCCGAGCACGTACGACTGGTCTTTGTTCGGGTCGGTGGAACGGCGCAGGTTGCCGGCGTCGTCGATAATTGCGTAATGCCCTGTGGCAATCGCATCGAAACCGAGCGTGACCGCGCGGTCCAGCAGGGCTGCGAACTTGATCTTCTCGTTGCAACGCAGGCAAGGGTTTGGGGTCTCGCCGTTTTCATAGGACCAGACGAAGTTGTCAATGACCTCTTCTTTAAACCGGTCAGAGAAATCCCACACGTAAAACGGGATGCCCAGCTTGTCGCACACGCGACGCGCATCGGCAGAGTCCTCGAGCGAGCAGCACCCGCGGGCAGACTCTCGCGTCTGCTGCGCATCTTTGCTCAATGCAAGGTGCACGCCGACAACATCGTGGCCGGCCTCCACAAGACGCGCCGCCGCAACTGAAGAGTCGACTCCCCCGCTCATCGCCGCTAATACTCGCATGTCGGCGCAGTGTAGTCCCGCGCCCACGAAAGGTGAAACGTCCGGCTGCATGCATCGAGACCACCCCCTAGGCATATACCCCTAGGGGGTATTAGTGTGGGAGACGGCCGCCGCGCTAGCCCCCGGCGCGGCCGAACCGATCACAACAATGAACTGCAACGAAAGGACAGAACCATGAACGACAGGCACGCCCACTCCGGCACCAGACCCGGTGGGCACGCCAGCCATCATGAGCATGACGCTCACGAGGCCCATGCAGGACACGGTGGTCACGACCACGCGGGCCACGCAGGCCACGGCGATCACGTAGCCCAATTCCGCACGCTCTTCTGGATCATGCTGGTTCTCGCGATCCCGGTCGTCGGATTTAACGAAACCTTCGCCCATCTCATCGGCTACCAGCTGCCTGACGCGGAATGGGTCCGGTGGATCTCGCCGCTTTTGGGCACGGTCATTTATTTCTGGGGAGGTCGCCCGTTCTTGACGGGTGCTGTCTCCGAGATCCGCTCACGAAAACCCGGCATGATGCTGCTGATCGCGCTCGCGATCACGGTCGCCTTCGTCTCCTCTTGGGGTGCGAGCCTGAACTTGCTAGACCCCGGGCTGAATTTCTGGTGGGAACTGGCGCTGCTGGTGGTCATCATGCTGCTTGGGCACTGGATCGAGATGCGCTCCCTCGCCCAGACCACCTCGGCCCTGGATTCGCTCGCCGCACTTCTGCCCGACGAGGCCGAGAAGATCGACGGCGACGAAGTGGTGAAGGTCACCCCGGCGGATCTTGAGGTCGGCGATGTCGTGATCGTGCGGCCCGGCGCTTCCGTGCCTGCCGACGGCACAATTGTCGACGGCAGCGCCAGCATGGACGAGTCGATGGTCACCGGTGAATCGAAAACGGTGCGCCGCGGTGAAGGAGAGCAGGTGGTCGCTGGCACCATCGCGACAGACTCGGGCCTGCGCATCGAGGTCACGGCCACGGGTGGCGACACCGCGTTGGCCGGCATTCAAAAGCTCGTCACCGATGCGCAGGAATCGTCGTCACGCGCGCAACGTCTCGCGGACAAGGCTGCTGCCTGGTTGTTCTGGTTCACCCTCGGCGCCGCCATCTTGACCGCTGTGGTCTGGACCGTCGTCGGTGTGCCAAATGAAGCGGTAGTGCGCACTATCACGGTGCTCGTCATCGCCTGCCCCCACGCCCTAGGCCTTGCGATCCCGCTGGTCGTCTCAATCGCGACTGAGCGCGCGGCACGCGGCGGGGTCCTTATCAAGGATCGGCTCGCGCTCGAATCGATGCGCACCGTCGACGCAGTACTGTTCGACAAGACCGGCACCCTCACCAAAGGTGAGCCCACCGTCACCGCGATCGAACCCGCCGGCGGGCGTGATAAAGAAGACGTGCTTGCCCTGGCAGCGGCCGCCGAAGCAGACAGCGAACACCCGCTCGCCCGCGCCATCACCGGGGCTGCTCAGGCCCGTGGCGTAGCCGTCCCGCAGGCAATCGACTTTTCTTCGTCTCCAGCAGTGGGCGTGAAGGCAACTGTTGACGGTGAGGTAATCGAGGTCGGTGGCCCCTACCTGCTTGAAAAGCATTCCGCCGGGGAGCTCCCGGTCGCCGACGAGTGGCGAAAGGAGGGCGCGATCATTCTCCACGTCCTCGCCGACGGCGAAGTGATCGGAGCACTCCGGCTTGCCGACGAGATCCGCCTTGAGTCCCGCGACGCCGTCGACGCACTGCACTCTGCGGGCGCCCAAGTCGTCATGATCACCGGCGATGCGCAAGCCGTCGCCGACACCGTAGCCAAGGACCTGGGCATTGACCGGGTCTTCGCAGGCGTGCGTCCCGAGCACAAGGCCGCGAAAGTCAAGGAACTGCAAGCCGAGGGCCACAAGGTCGCCATGGTCGGCGACGGCGTCAACGACGCCCCCGCGCTGGCTCAGGCCGATGTCGGTATCGCGATCGGTGCGGGCACCGACGTGGCCATCGGCTCGGCGGAGGTCATCCTGGCAAGCTCTGATCCGCGATCGGTGCTCTCGGTCATTGAGCTCTCGCGAGAGACCTACCGGAAGATGAAGCAGAACCTCTGGTGGGCGGCCGGCTACAACTTGCTGTCCGTGCCGCTGGCCGCCGGTATCCTCGCTCCAATCGGCTTCGTGATGCCGATGAGCGTCGGCGCGATCCTGATGTCGGCCTCAACCGTCGTCGTCGCCCTCAACGCGCAACTGCTCCGCCGACTCGACCTCACCCCACAGAGCAGCACCGACCGGATACTTAACCGGTCCAAGTAGCCCGGTACCGTCCACACCAAACAAGGAGACCCATAATGAACGACCACGGCTACATCAGCGATAAAGACCGCTACCTCGCTCGGCTCAAACGTATCGAGGGGCAGACCCGCGGTATTCACCGCATGATCGACGAAAACGCCTACTGCATCGACATCCTCACCCAGATCAGCGCCGTCAACGCAGCGCTGAAGGGCGTAGCACTGGGCTTGCTGGACGATCACTTGGAGCACTGCGTCGCCAATGCCATCAAAGGCGGGCAAGAAGCCGAGGACAAGATCAAAGAGGCGTCTGCCGCTATCGCGCGGCTGGTGAAGTCCTAAACGTCATACTGCGGTACGACGCGACAGCCCGCGGCGCTAAGTAGCGTGGACGGCCATGAACTTTTCCACTACCCGCGCAGTGCGGATCCGCAATGCGAGCATGGCAGCATTCATGCTGGTCCCCTGCCTAGTTGGGCTGCTGCCGGATTCGCGGCAGTTGGTCGTCGGGCTCGCACTGCTGGCCTGCGCCGTTGCGGCCCCGTTTACCCGCTGGCGCTGGCCACTGGAAACGTTCGCTGCGATCCTTACGGTGCTCATTCCCGCGGCGTTCTGCGCATCGCTCCCCGTCGGCACAATCGCCGTGGCGCCGCTCGCCGCCTACATCGCCAGGCGCCACCTGCCCGCCCCGCACCGCGACTTCGCCACGGGTGCACTGCTGCTTGGCGACGCCGCAGCCACCGCGTTCGTCATCCCCGCGCTCACCGCGCTCGAGCCTGCCGAGCGACTCCCCTACGTCTTCTGGAGCATCATTCTGCTGACCGTGGCGCTGCTGTTCGGCGAGCTGCGCCGCCGTGCCGAGGAGACCGCGGAGAAGGATCTGGCCCGACAGCGTGAGCAGTTCGAGCGCGATGCCCAGGAGCAGCGCGCCCACCTCGCGCGAGAGATCCATGACATTGTCACCCACTCGCTGACCGTCATCGTCGCACAGGCCGACGGCGCGCGCTTTGCCGCCACCCCGGAGGCGAAGGACGAGGCGCTGCGCACCATCGGCAACGTCGGCCGCGACTCGCTGCGCCAGATGCGTGGCGTGGTGGAGCTGCTCCGGGACCCTGAACAGCGCCCCCTTGAACCAGCAACGCAACTGGACATCGACGGCCTGGTCGCCACCAGCCGCGCGGGCGGGCTTAACGTCGCATACACCGCCGAGGGCACCCCTCCCGAGCACCTGGCCCCGGCCACCGCGCTTACCGTCCAGCGCATCGTGCAGGAGTCCCTGACCAACGCCATGAAGCACGGCACCGGCCGCGCCGAGCTCGCGGTGCGCTGGGGCGCAGATAACGTCGTGGTAGAAACGACGAACCCGGTCGCTCCCGGCGCGACCACTCGTCCGGGCCACGGAGTGGAGGGCTTGCGGCAGCGCGCGGCGCTTTCCGGCGGCACGGTGACCGCATCCGCCACCCCCGCCGGCACCTGGACCACAATGGCAAGGATCCCGCTGAACTCATGATCACTCTCGGACTCGCAGACGACCAAGCGTTGTTTCTCCACGGCATCCGCAACGTGCTGGACTCTCAGCCGGACATGGAGGTCCGCTGGCTCGCCGCGAACGGCGAAGAGGCAGTGCAGGCGTGCGACAGCGATCCGGTGGGCATTGTGCTTATGGACGTGCAAATGCCCGTCCTCGACGGCATCGCCGCCACCCGGCGTATCACCCAGCACCATCCGGACACCAAGGTGATCGTGCTGACCACGTTCGACGACGAGGACTACGTCCTCGGCGGGATTGGCGCGGGCGCGAGTGGGTTCCTGCTCAAGGACGCGGAACCGGAGGCGCTGCTGGACGCGATCCGCACGGTTGCAGGCGGTGACGCGGTGATTTCGCCGAGAGCGACGAACCGGATCGTCGCAAAGCTTGCTGCTCCGACAGAGGAGGCTGTGGCCCTGTCCGCCGCGGACCGCCTCGCGCTGCGTGAGCTCACAGAGCGCGAGCGCGAAGTACTCATCGCGATTGCCCGCGGCTGGAGCAACGGCGAGATCGCGGAGCGGATGTTTATCTCCATGCCAACGGTGAAAACGCACGTGGGCCGGGTGCTGGCGAAGACGCAGTCGCGCGACCGGGTGCACGCGGCACTTTTCGCGTACCGGACCGGGTTGGTCTCGCGCGCGGACCTGCTGGATTCCTAAGCCGCGTCATACCTGGGTATCACACGCAAAATCGTGCCCTGTGCCGACGCGAAACCCCTTTCCGTTGCGCGAGCCTTGAGGACATGGAAACACCGATGATTCAGACCCACGGTCTGACCAAAACCTATGGACACACAGACGTCGTCCACAACCTCGACCTCAAGGTCGCCCCCGGCGTGGTGCACGGCCTGCTCGGCCCGAACGGCTCCGGCAAATCCACCACGATGAAGATGCTGCTCGGCCTCATCACCCCAACGCACGGCGACATCAGCGTGCTCGGACACCCCATGACGCGAGCGAACCGCGCGCATGTCCTTGCCGGTGTCGGCTCGCTCATCGAAGCCCCCGCCGCTTACCCACACCTCACGGGTGGTGAAAACATGCGTATTGTCACGCGTCTGCTCGGCGCCGATCCCGAAGCGGTGCGCCGCGCGGTGTCGCTAGTACGCCTCGAGGGTCAGATGGACAAGCTGGTGAAAAACTATTCGCTGGGTATGAAGCAGCGCCTCGGCATCGCGATGGCACTCGCACGCGACCCGCAATTGCTTATTCTCGACGAGCCCACCAACGGCCTCGACCCCGCCGGCATCGAAGAGATCCGCGAACTCATCATCAGCCTCGCCCGCGACCAGGGCCGCACCGTGCTGGTGTCGAGCCACCTGTTGTCAGAGATCGAGAAGATGGCGACCGACCTGACCATCATCAACCACGGCAAGCTCGTGTTCCAGGGCTCCCAAGACGAGCTGTACAGCGCGCAACTGCCGGATGTGTTCATCCAGACGCCGGATGCTGCAACTGCCGTCTCGGTTCTTCGCGCACTGCAACCGAAACGGGTCGAGGGCGGCGTGGAGCTTTCCGGGCTTGACGACGACCACCTCGCCCACACCATCGCCCTCCTGGTTACACACGGCGTACCGCTGCACCAGGTCCTGCGCAAGCGCCGCAGCCTCGAGGACATCTTCATCGGCTTGACCAACGACGAGGTGGCAGACGCATGATGGTGGAATTCGCCAAACTCAAACGCACCAAAATCGTGTGGCTGAGCCTGCTCATGACGGTGGGGATCGTCCTATTCGCCAACATGAGTCTCTTCGCAGGCGACAACGCCGCCGCATTCCAGGCCAACCCAGATACCGCATGGGCGGGACATCTCATCGGAATCGCCATGGCGCTGGCGTTTCTGACCCCGTTGCAGTTGGCGCTGGTGGCCAGCCGCATCGTGGATACGGAGCACGTCAACGGCGGGTGGCGGCTCAACGCCATCGCAGGAACTCGGCCCGGGGCGCTGCTTCTTCGAAAGTTTGGTGTTGCGACGGTGGTAGTTGTCGTCGCGAAGTGTATTGAGTTCGCTGGGGCCGTAGCGCTGCCTGTCGCGATGGGCGCGCCTGCACCGCGCGGAGCGATGCTGGAGACATGGCTGCGCTTCGGTCTCGGTGTCGCGGGCACCACACTTGCGCTCCTCGCTGTGATGCTCTTGCTAGCCGCGCTTGTCGAATCCCAGCTTGTCGTGCTCGCAGTCGGGGTCGTCGGCGGGTTCTTCGGAATCGCATCACTGCTGTCCCCGCCGTGGCTGGCTGCAGTCAACCCCTTCGGGTACATCGCTGTGATCCTTCCGTTCGGCTTCACTGAAGCAGGGGTTACCCCTTCGCAACCCGGATGGTTGCTGTGGAGCGGCTACCTCGTCCTCGCCGTTGCGGTCTTGGTCGCCGGTACCAAAGCCCTGGATCGAAAGGAAATCTAGACCATGGACCTAATCCTTAACGACCTGCTCAAGTTTCGACGCTCCCACGTCTGGGCGGTCGCGTTCCTCGTCCCCGTAGTTGCCGTCGCGATCGGCGCCGGCAACTACGCCGCGAACACCGGCACCCTGACCGCCGGTTGGGGCAGCTACTTCTCGCAAGTCATGCTGTTTTATGGGTTGCTGTTCTGCACTGCTGGCATCGCGATCCTCGCCGCAGCCGCCTGGCGTGTCGAGCACCGCGGGCACAACTGGCTCACCATGCTCACCTCGACGCGTTCGGTGAGCAACCTGGTGGCGTCGAAAATCGCCGCGATCGCGGTTACTGTCGCAGCGATGCACGCTGTTCTCATCGGCCTCACGTTGTTCGTCGGTTGGGCGTTGGGGATTCCCGGTGCAGTGCCAGGCGAGCTCCTCGTCGCAGCGTTATTGGCCCTGGCACCAGCCGTTGCGGTGGCGTCATGGCAGTCACTGCTGTCTATGGTCATCCGTAGTTTTGCAGCACCCATCGGCATTGCGGTGGTGGTAAGTCTCGTATCGTTTGGCGCACTCGCGGCTGGGGTGCCTGGCGTGCGGTTCATCGTGGCGCCTGCGTTGTTGTCGCACACGCTGTGGCTGGGCAGTTCCGCCGTCGCCGCCGCTGGAGCGCTCGACACTGGCACCGTTACAGGCGTTCTCGCCGCCTCCGCAGCGTTGACCGTGGCTGGCTGGGCGGTTGCTGTGGCCTACCTACGGCGTACCGACGCGCGGATCTAGGCACCGGGTACGCTCACCAGCCATGGCCGCCAAAAGTGAGTTTTATGAAATCGATACCGGTGTCGCGGAGGTGCTCCACGAGCCGGACGGGTCGATGGTGTTGCTGGTCAACGGGGTGCCCAGTTCCCACATCGTGCCTGGCGACCCGCAGCGCCTCGATTTTGAGTACATGCGCTGGATGGCGGACTTTTTGGATACCCACTACTCGGACGAGGCGAAGCCGAAGTCCCGGCTGACACACCTGGGCGGCGGCGCGTGCACGCTGGCGCGCTACTTTGCCAGCGCGTGGAAGGGCTCGCGCAACACGGTGGTGGAGATCGATTCCGAGTTGGCGGTGCTCGCCCGCGAGCTTTTCGACATCCCGCGCGCCCCAGCCGTGAAGATTCGTGTCGACGACGCCCGCGACGTCATCGACGCCTTCAAGCCCGCCACCCGCGACGTGATCATCCGAGACGTGTTCTCGTCGGCCACCACGCCGCGGAATCTGACGACGGTGGAGTTCTATGCGGCGGTGAGGTCGTCGATAAGCGATCGCGGCTTTTACCTCGCCAACTGCGGCTCCCACGCCGACCTGAAGGAGGCGAAAGAGGAACTCGCCGGCATGCTGGAAGTATTCCCGCACGTTGCGGCGATCGCCGACCCGCCGATGTTCAAGGGGCGTCGCTACGGCAACATCGTGCTCATCGGCGCCAACCACCCGATCGAAGCCGGCGACGTGCTCACCCGCGAGCTGCTCAAAGGCGGGGTGCCAGCGCAGTTCAAGGGGCTTGCGTGGGCGCGCCGCTTTGCGACGACCCCACGCCACGACTAGTGCTTCAGCGCGTTATCCAACAAAATCAGCAGATCACCGATTTGGTAGTTGCCGACCATCATGTTGCGTAGGTCGTCGATAGGCAGCTCGCCTTGGCCCGCGAGCTGCTGGACCAAGCGCGCGATGTTGTTCGCATCCGTCAGATCAAAGCCTGCGACACGTGCGGCGTCGATGAACTGCTGCACACCAAGACCACCCGCGGCCAGTGCAAGGACTGCGACAACCAACTTCGTGCTGTCCTGCTCAAGCACCTTTAACTCGCCGGAATCAGGCGCCTGGAAACGCTCCAACACGCCACCCGCAGCGTTCAAGTTGCCTGCGGCGAACTGGTTCAACTGACCCGACGTGCCGTTAAACAGGTTCATGTCCACCGGGGTGTTGATGCCGACGACACGGCCGGAGTCGCTGCGCTGCCAAAACGACAACTTGTCCCAACCACCAACCGGCGCCGGGGGCTGATTCTGGTACGCGGCAAGCCACAGCGGGTAGGACGTGAACGCAGAGGTGTCGTTCATGTGCTCGTACCAGAAGTAGCGGTACGTGTAGATCATCGGCTTTTTGCCCGTCTGCGCCTGCACCTCAGACAGGAAGCGCTGCGTCCACGCCGCAAGCTGGACCGGGCCGAGGCCCTCGGCGACCTCCAGGTCGAGCACTGGCGGCAACTGCGTTGCCGGGCCCTGATTGATCACGGAGGCGAAGTAGCGCGCCTGGGTCACCGGGTCCTCAGCGGGGCGTGCGTAGTGGTAGGCGCCGACCTTCAGGCCGGCGTCGGCAGCGGCTTTGGCGTCCTCGTCGTAAAACTCGTTCTTCCAGCCCTCGCCCTCAGATGCCTTGACAAAGGCGAAGTCCTGGCCGCCGATCGTGCCCACCGAGCGCCAGTCGATGGTCGCGCCGCCCGGACGCTGGTGGCCCGCGACATCGACGCCGGAGACCACGCCCGGGATCGACTGGGCGTCGGCTTGCCCGAGCGGCGTGACGGTTGTGGCAAACAGCAGGGCGGCGACAGCGGCTGCTGCGGTACGGATTCGGCGTGACATCTGCATGCGGGCAACACTAGTGCACCCAAATCACACAAATCACATGCGACACGCGCGTTGCCGGTTAGAGCGCGCCAGCTGCCCGCGCCTTTTCCACCACGTCCGGGATCGCGTTGAGGAACGCCTCCACGTCCTGCGCAGTGTTCGTACGCCCGACCGTCACGCGCAACGCCCCCATCGCCTCACGCTCGCTGTAGCCCATCGCCTCGAGCACATGGCTCATGCGCAGCACGCCACTGGCGCACGCCGAGCCCGCCGACACCGAAATGCCCTGCACGTCCAGCAGCATGATCAGCGCGTCCGCGTTCGCGCCGGGGAACATGAAGTGCGCATGGCCCGGCAGCGCGGGCTCTTGCGTTGCGACGACCACCCCATCCACACGTTGCCTCACCCCCTCAATGAGCGCATCCCGCAGGCGCTCAATCTCGGTATGTTCTGCGATCGCCTCCTCGAGCGCCACCGCCGTGGCGGCGGCCGATGCGACGTCGACGGTGCCGGAGCGGATCCCGCGCTCCTGTCCCCCGCCCAGAATCACCGGCTTCGGCGCGGGCGAACGCTTCGCCAGCAGAATGCCGGTGCCGCGCGGGCCGCCAAACTTGTGAGCGCTGGCCGCAAGCGTGGTCGCGCCAAGCGCGTGAAAATCCACCGGCACGTGACCTACGGCCTGCACGGCGTCGACATGCACCGGTGTGCCGGCGGCGGTGGCGCGCTCAATCGCTTCACCCACCGGTTGGATCGCGCCAGTTTCGTTGTTCGCCCACATCATCGTCGCAACCGCCGCCGGCGTATCCAGCGCACTCAAGTCCGTAACGTGCCCGTCGCGACCCACCGGCAGCCACTCCACATCCGCCCCAGTCTGGCCCAGAGACTTGACTACCTCGAGCACGGCGGGGTGCTCGATCGGCGTGGCAACCACCCGATCCAGCTCGGATGCATCAAACAGCCCACGCACCCCAATGTTGTTTGCCTCTGTGCCCGAGCCGGTAAACACCACCTCGACGGGGTCGGCGCCGAGGGCGCCCGCGATGCGCTCGCGGGCGTCGGCAAGCACAGCGTTCGCCTTGCGCCCCGCGGCGTGTTGGCTTCCCGCGTTGAGGGCGCCTGCGTGTTCCACCCACGCGTCGATCGCACTTTGGCGCATCGGAGTTGTAGCAGCGTGATCGAAATAGACCATGCGCCCAAGGTTAGGCGTGCACGCGCGGTCCGCACACATGCGCCACCGCCTGATCCCCAATCCGCGCGATCACCACCGCCATCTGTGCCTTGCCGCGCAGCTTCAATTTCTTGCGCAACTGGTCCGGGTCCACATCCACGCCGCGCACGAGGATCTCCACGCTTCCCGCACCGTGGGAGGCAAGCGCCTTCTTCAGGGCACGCAGCGGCACCGCTTCGAGGAAGGGAAAACCACTGTAGCCTGCTGGGATCTGCTCGCCTGTCAGATACGCGATGTGCTCGTCGAGCATGTTCAACCCGTGACGCGCGGCCCACCCGCGCACCAGTCCCGCACGCACCACTGCCCCGTCCGGGTCGATGATGTAGCGCTGTGGTGCGGTGGTCTCCACGGTGTCGTCGTCAAGATCTGTGACACGCTCCTCCACCTCGCGCAGGACTACCGCTTCTCGACGAACCCCTCCCGCCAACCCCGGCGTATACAAACACGCCTCTTTGACGCCGCCGTCGACGGACACCACGCTGACCAGCCCATCCCACCCCGAATAGTCGATGCCCGGCGCGCACTTCACTGCCATCTCGCGGCCGGCCTGCGCATCGAGCAAATCCGGCAGCGGTGGAAGCAACTGGGCTGGGTCGGTGATTCGGCGGCCCCCGGCGCGACGCGCTGGATCAGCAACCACCACCCCGTCAGACGTCACCGGCCTGAGCGCATCCGCCTGCGCCAGCCACGCCTCCTGCCCCAGGTTGTGCCGCGCCATGATCAGCCGAGACATATCCAGGTCGCTGCCCATCCACGCGATGCCACGTTGACGAAACGCAGGCGCCTCCGAGCCGACAGAGCACGTCACATCGTGCACCATCTGCGCCCCCGCCTCGGCGAGTCGCGTGGCACGTACCCCCGCCACGCGCGCCGGAGTGGCCTGCTGCGCGGCATCGGCGTCAGTGAGCCAATCAGCGGGAAACTTGCCTGCCGCGGCGCGCCGGGCGGCGATGAGTGCACTGACGGCTCGGGCGTAGTCGCCAAAGTGCTTATCCAATACGGCACGGTCGGCAAACACACTCGACTTAGTCAGGGCGATCTCGGGCTCGACTGCGGAGATCGCGTCAGCGTTCGCTGCGAGGAACCGTGCCTCTGCGACGCTAAATGTCATAGCGTTTTCCAATCCGGTCTACTGGTCGGAACGTGAAGAACTCTTCGTATCGCGCATCGTCGACCGGGTCACCGATCACGGGAGCGAGGCTTGCTCCTTCCGCGGCGTGCAGGACGTCGTCGACAGTGTCAAAGCGTCGCAGCTCGCTTAACTGCGCCCACGTGGAGGGGGCGAGGCGAACGAGGCCGTGGCGCCAGCCGTCGAGAAGCAATTGCGGCGGGAACCAGTTCGCATCATCTGCCTCGTCCGTATTCGAGTCAGGCTCTTGGCCCTCCGGGTTGGCAGCAACAAACGTAAACGTGTCAAACCAGTTGCCACTTTCAGACACCCCGACCCAGCGCGCCACCGGCTTGAGCAGGTCCGCGCACACGTTGAGGTTGCTCTCCTGCAACACGTCAGTCAGGGAAAGCTCGTGAGATTCGAGCCGGAGGCGGTGGTTGTGGAAGGGGCGGGCGTCGTCGAGAAGCGTGCCGTCATCGTCAACCGCAAGCAGCGTGCCAGTCTCCTCGAACAGCTCGCGCACCGCCGCGAACAACACCGCGTGAGCCTTGTATTTGGTCACCCCGAGCTGGCGAGCAAGCGAAATCGCGGAACGCCCAAGCCACAACTCGCCATCGTCCCAGGCACGCGGCGGGAAATCACGCGAATCCACCCCGCCGCCCGGAAACACCGTCAACCCCGGGTAGTTCGGCATGGACAGGACACGCTCCTGCACCCACACCTCAATCCCCTCGGCGCTATTACGTAGCAGAATTACCGTCGCAGATAAACGCGCACCGAAAAACCCGCTCTTCTCGCTCGGGTCAATCGAATCGGCCTCGTCGTGCGACAACACGGCCTCGTTGCGCTTCTTCTCCGTCGGCATTGCTCCCACCCCGGCGGTCTACGCCCGGTGCGCACCCCTGCGGGCTGAACGGGCGCGGCGGGCAAAGAAACGGCCCTCGTCGCGCGTCACTTCGATCGGCTGGTGGTAGGCGCGCGAGACGTTCTCGGACGTCAGCACGTCATCGATGAGCCCCTGGGCGACGATCTCGCCTTCGTCCAGCAGCATCGCGTGGGTAAACCCGTCCGGGATCTCCTCCAGGTGGTGGGTGATCATGACGATCGCCGGCGCATCCGGGTCCATCGCCAGATCCCCCAGGTAGGCCAGGAGGTCCTCACGGCCGCCGAGGTCCATGCCGGCGGCGGGCTCGTCGAGAATAAGCAGCTCCGGGTTGGTCATCACGGCACGCGCAACGAGCACGCGCTTCTTCTCGCCGTCAGACAGGGTGCCCCAGCGACGGTCGATCAGGTGCATCGCGCCGACCTGCTCTAGCACTTCGAGGGCTTGGTCGTAGTCCATCTCGTCGTAGTCCTCGCGCCAACGCCCCAAAATGGCGTAACCAGCGGAGACCACGAGGTCGCCGACCTTCTCGTCCTCCGGCACACGGTTCGCCACCGCGGAGGACGTCACGCCGATCGCAGCACGCAGGTCGCGCATATCGGTCGCGCCGACGCGCTCGCCGAGAATGAACACGTGGCCTGCCGATGGGAATTCCTGCGCCGACGCCATCCGGATCAAGGTGGTTTTGCCGGCGCCGTTCGGCCCGATGACCACCCACCTCTCGTCGAGCTCGACCTGCCAATCGACAGGGCCGACGAGCGTGCGTCCGCCGCGAATGAAGGACACGTCGCGCATGTCGATGAGCAGGTCCGGATCTGTCACCAATTCCTCTGTCTGATTCACGTCCCCCATCTTGGCCTATTTCGGCCCGCGTGTGTGGTTGCCCCGCGCTACCCTGGCGGGTGAATCAATGGTCGCTCGGAAGGTTTTGATGATGGTTGCTCGCTTCGGCATCGACGACGTCCGCCCCCAGGTCTCTGGGCGCACGTTGCCGTCGAAGGCGGTTGTTGGTGAGGTCGTGCCGGTTTCCGCGTTGGTGTGGCGCGAGGGCCACGATGCGATTGCTGCGACGCTGGTACTTGTCGCGCCGTCGGGTGCGCAGTACGAGGTGCCGATGCACGCCGAGTTTTACCGGCCGGATTATTGCCATGCGGTGTTTGTGCCGGACGAGCAAGGTCTGTGGCGTTATCGGGTGGATGCGTGGAGCGATGTGATGGCGACGTGGCGCAACGCGGTGGAAAAGAAGCTCGCCGCCGGCCAGTCGTTAGCGGAGTTGTCCAACGATATTGCGCATGGCGTGGAATTGTTCGACGCCGCGATTGCTCAGCATTCCTCCCCGGTGCTTGCCTCCGCGCGCGCATCGCTTATCGACGACACCCTGCCCCTTTCCCAACGCCTCACCCCCGGGTGCTCCCAGGAGGTGCGCGACGTGCTCGCCGAACACCCCCTGCGTGAATTGGTCACTCGCGGGCCCGTCGCCGATATCCTTGTGGAGCGTCGCGAGGCACTTGTGAACTCCTGGTACGAACTGTTTCCCCGTTCCACCGGCGGTGTGGATAAAAAGGGCAACCCGATCCACGGCACCTGGGCCACCACCGCGGCGCAATTGGACCGAGTGGCGGCGATGGGATTCGACACCGTCTATTTCCCGCCCATCCACCCGATTGGCGAGGTCAACCGCAAAGGCCGCAACAACACCCTCACCCCCGAAGACGGCGACGTCGGCTCCCCGTGGGCCATCGGGTCTAAATACGGCGGCCACGACGCCTTCGACCCAAACCTGGGCGGCGAGGACGAGTTTTTGGACATGATGGACCACGCCAACGAGTTGGGTCTGGAGATCGCCCTCGACTTCGCCCTGCAGGCTGCGCCCGATCACCCGTGGGCGAAAGAGCACCCGGAGTTTTTCACCGTGCTCGCCGACGGCACCATCGCGTACGCCGAAAACCCGCCAAAGAAGTACCAGGACATCTACCCGCTGAACTTCGACAACGCGCCCGAGGCCCTCTACGCCGAGATCTACCGGGTGCTCATGTACTGGGTCAACCTCGGCGTGACCACCTTCCGTGTAGACAATCCCCACACGAAGCCGGTGAACTTCTGGCACTGGCTCATTTCCAAGGTCCACGAAACCGACCCGGACGTCATCTTCCTCGCCGAGGCGTTTACCCGCCCGCCGCGCATGTACGGGCTGTCCAAGGCTGGGTTTAGCCAGTCGTACACCCACTTCACCTGGAAGGTGACCAAGGCGGAGTTGACCGACTTCGCCCAACTGCTTGTCGACGTCGCCGACGTCTCCCGCCCCAACCTCTTCGTCAACACCCCCGACATCCTGCACGCCACCCTGCAGACCGGTGGCCCGGCAGCGTTTGCCCTGCGCGCCACACTCGCTGCCACCATGAGCCCTTTGTGGGGCGTGTACTCCGGCTACGAACTCTACGAAAACCGCCCCGTCGCCGCCGGCAGCGAGGAATACCACGACAGCGAAAAATACCAACTGCGCCATCGCGACTTCGACGCTGCTCTCAAGCAAGGCAAATCCCTCGAGCCGTACCTGACGCTGCTCAACCAGATCCGTCGCGACAACCCCGCCCTGCAGCAACTGCGCCAAATCCGCTTCCACCGCATCGACAACGACAACCTCATCGCCTACTCCAAGGTCGATGCGATTTCCGGCAACGCGGTGTTGGTCGTCGTCAATCTGGACCCCACCGGCACCCAAGAAGGCCTGCTGCACATCGACGCCGACGCCATCGGACTGAGCCCCGGCGCCTTCGACGTCCACGACCAGATCACCAACGAGCGATACACCTGGACAACCGCCGAAACCGGCAACTACGTCAAACTCACACCCGAGAAAAACGTCGCGCACATTCTGCGTTTGCCGGAGGTTGCGCCGGATCGTCGAGAAGCACTCGCGTACCGTCAGATCTCAGACCACGACTACCGCCCCTAAGGACCACCATGAACACCAACCTGCTCATCCCGGACGGGGACCGCCAACGCCTCCTCGCCTGCACCCACAACGCACCCCACGACATCTACGGCTGGCACCCCCACGGCGACGGATCCATCATCCGCACCCGCTTCATCGGTGCCGAACGCGTCGAACTGCTCATCCACAACGCGTCCCAACCCATGCAGCCGCTTGGCGACGACATCTGGGCCACCACCCTCGACGACACCCACACCCCCGACTACCGCTACCGCATCACCTACCCCGGTGCAGCCCCCATCATCGTCGCCGACGCCTACAACTTCCTACCCACCCTCGGCTCCCTCGACATCCACCTCATCAACGAAGGCCGCCACGAACGTCTCTGGGACGTCCTCGGCGCGAACGTCCGCACCTACGAAACCACCCTCGGCGTCGTCACCGGCACCTCATTTGCCGTCTGGGCACCCAACGCCACCGGCGTAGCCGTCATCGGTGACTTCTGCTCCTGGAACCCCAGCCAGTACCCCATGCGCAGCCTCGGCGTCTCCGGCGTCTGGGAAATTTTCATCCCCGGCATCGGCGACGGCGACGCTTACAAATTCGCCATCCACACCGCCGACGGCACACGCATCGACAAAGCCGACCCGCTGGCTAAACGCACGTTGACTCCGCCGGAGACGGTCTCGGTCGTCGCAAAGCCAAGCGAATTCGAATGGAGCGACCACGACTGGATCACCGCCCGTGCCGGACGCGACGCCACCAACTCCGCCATGAGCATCTACGAATGCCACATCGGCTCCTGGAAACAAGGCGCAACCTACGCCACACTTACCGACGAACTCGTGCCCTACCTCGTCGAAAACGGCTACACCCACGTCGAATTCCTCCCCGTCGCCGAACACCCCTTCGGCGGCTCCTGGGGATACCAAGTCACCGGCTACTACGCCCCCACCGCACGCTGGGGAAGCCCCGACGACTTCCGCCGCCTCGTCGACACACTGCACGCCAACGGCATCGGCGTCATCGTCGACTGGGTGCCCGCTCACTTCCCCAAAGACGACTTCGCCCTCGCACGCTTCGACGGCACACCCCTCTACGAACACCCCGACTGGCGACGCGGCGAACAACGCGACTGGGGCACCTACGTGTTCAACTTCGGCCGCCGCGAAGTCCGCAACTTCCTCGTCGCCAACGCCCTGTACTGGTTCGAAGAATTCCACCTCGACGGCATCCGCGTCGACGCCGTCGCCTCCATGCTCTACCTCGACTACTCCCGCGAACCCGGCGAATGGCTCCCCAACCAACACGGCGGCCGCGAACACTGGGAAGCCGTCCAATTCCTCCAAGAAATGAACGCCACCGTCCACCGCGAACACCCCGGCGTGCTCACCATCGCCGAAGAATCCACCGCATGGCCAGGCGTGACCGCCCAAACCGACGCTGACGGCCTCGGATTCTCCATGAAGTGGAACATGGGTTGGATGAACGACACCCTCGAATACTTCTCACTCGACCCCGTCCACCGCTCCCACCACCACAACGAAATCACCTTCTCGCTCGTCTACGCCTTCTCCGAACGCTACGTCCTACCGTTCAGCCACGACGAAGTCGTCCACGGCAAAGGCTCCCTGTGGCAGCGCATGCCTGGCGACGACTGGAACAAAGCCGCGGGCTTACGCGCCCTTTACGGCTACATGTACTCCCACCCCGGCAAACCACTCATGTTCATGGGCTGCGAATGGGGCCAAACCACCGAATGGGACGAAGCCCACTCCATCAACTGGGACGACCTGCACCGCGACTACCACGCCGGCATCAAGCGCCTCGTACGCGACCTCAACCTGGTCTACCGCGACACCCCCGCCCTGTACTCCCAAGACAACACCCCCATGGGCTTCCAGTGGATCAAGGGCGACGACGCCTCAAACAACGTCCTCGCCTACATCCGCTGGGGCGTCGACGCCACCCCAGTCCTCGCCGTGATCAACCTCTCGGGAGTCTCCCTACCCAACTACCGCCTCGGCCTGCCCGAAGCAGGCGCATGGGACATGCTGATCAACACCGACGAATCAGTCTACGGTGGCGCGGGCAACGAACTGCCGCGCACCGTGTACACCGAACCCACCGAGTGGGACCGGTTCGACCAGTCCATTGAGCTGCACATCCCAGCCATGAGCGTGCAGTACTACGTCCTCCGGCGCTAAAAGCCGAAGAGTTGGTCCATTGCCCCGCGGGTGGTGTTTTTCACCGGGAAGCCGCGGGGCGAAATCCATACCGGGGCACCTCGCACCATGACGATCCGGCCGCGTTTCTTACGCCACGGGTCATCATCATTGACCCGGTTGTGATACCTGCATAGCGGCGCCAGGTTGCCAATATTGGTCTCCCCGCCATGCCGCCACGCCTCCACGTGGTGTAACTCGCAGTTGTCAGCCCCGTGACGACACCCAGGGAATGCACACACCGGCGAGACCAACTTGGCCAGATCGCGCTGCTTCTGATTCGCCAAAC